>Ga0206941_10118_pt1 | contig 23538 bp, 22 predicted proteins | sample Alteio_BWOrgHeat_9_FD_153251 | JGI IMG/M metagenome (GOLD analysis project Ga0206941, IMG submission 153251) | Enriched cells from forest soil in Barre Woods Harvard Forest LTER site, Petersham, Massachusetts, United States -... | ecosystem: Environmental > Terrestrial > Soil > Temperate forest >...
CCGACGATCACGATTGTCATAGGACTCGATAAAGCAGAATGGCCTTTTTGTGTCACAATCAGAGGCTCGCTCAAATCGAGGTTGGCGGCTTTTTGTTACGGGAAACGGATAGCGTCGGTTTTCATATCTCCTTCTTTTATATCCCCCTCATGAGACGCCATATCGTTTTTCACCAGCGTTCACCCACGGCGAGACTCGGCGGTGTCTCCAAGCCCACAGGTCAAGCTCCCACGAGAAGACAAAAAGGGTACAGTCCCCTGACATAGGGTAGCCGCCTCGTTGGCTCTTTTAAAGGGAGGATCAAATGCCATCAACAAGGCCATTTATTGCATTTTTTCAGCGAACGCTATTGCGCTGCTTGCCAGAACTCGGCGCCCAAGGTGCGTACAACAATACGGGCAAGTTCATGTGTTATGACGGCGTGATCTTTGCCGTCGGTTCGCGTGAACAGAGGGCTAAGGCGATCCGGACACTGCCCAGCGATTTTTTCAGACGGCATGACCATACACCGTGAATTGCATCTTCAAAACGTCCGGTGGTCCGCTGCTGCAGCAACCGTTGTTCATCACGAAAATGATAATCACCTCGCTATTGTCGTCCTGCATTTCCTCGCGGCGTGTTTTTGACGTTGGATATGCGGGCTGGTCTTCAGGGTAGCACTGAGAATGATGCCGGTCTCACGCGCACTGCGGCACACGCGTCGTTCGACCGTCATGGTGACGTAATGCGTAGCGCGCTTTTACGATCGACGACCTTACCTGTACATGACACGTCTCACAGAATGTTATTTCATCGGGAACAATCGAAGACATGGCCATGTCAGGCACAGTGGCAGGCTCCCGGCCTGCGACGCGATGACAGGGCGTTGATAGTGACGACGTCACTTTTTTAACTGCCCCGAACCGCATATTATCGTAACCACGCTTACGGGAGTGTCGATTTTCCTCCGAGCCCGTAAAGGTGGAAAGATTATCTGTTTGGGCTGAGTAATTTTAATGCCTGTTCAGGTGTCATCTCAAATCGCACGCCCAACTGCCCGGCGACATCTAACGCGAACACCCGGGTGTAGATCTCGGTGCTTTTGTAGTCCCGGTGTCCCATAAAGGATTGCACGATCTTCGGATGCACCCGGCTGTAAAGCAGGTGCATGGCAAAACTGTGCCGAAATGTATGGGGGGTAATGCTCTCGATGGAGAAGTGCATGCCGTTTCGTTGCGCATTGCCCAGGGCATCCTTCAACCAGTTGCGGGCGGTGTCATCGGAGATCTCCCAGACCGGTTTAGTGACATAACGGGTAAAGGTGGCCAGGTGATCGCGCAGCCGGCGGGCAAAACCGGGGTCAAGCAGCGGCACGGTGCGTTTCACAGGCGTGTCTTTCCCCGGGCGGCCGCGACGGCCTGCGGTTTGGTTGCGCTGCTTTAAGGTTCGCAGCACCACAAAAGGTTTCACCGCATCGAGCACAATGTCTTTCGGTGTGACGGCCAGAGCTTCGTTGATGCGCGCGCCGGTGTTCCATAAAAAATCAAACAGCATGCGCCGGCGCAGATCGGCAATGTTGTCGAGCAACAAGGTGATCTCAGGCGCTAACAAATACGCCGGCTGATCAGACAGGTTCAGCGCCATACGGCGCATGGCCACGGCCTGCGCAAAATCAAAATAGGGGCTGGGAAGTGCTTCCGTACCGGAGGCGGCAGGTTCATAAGCTATCAGTGACACGGTTCACCTCGTCAAGTCGGTCTTTACCTATCAGAAAATTCCTCCACCTTTGCGAGAAACCGATCCTGGGGAAGCGGGGGGGATCTCTCATTTCTCCCGATCGCGCTACGTAAAATCTGCAGTACTCTACCCATGATAAAAATTTAATTTTCACGTAGCGCAATCTGCTGAAGAATTGCCCAGTTTCGGCAAAGAAGGCCGGGCTGGCAGAAAACTCAGCCCCTATTGTGCCTGAGAACGCCACGGTGATCGTTCGCAATAAATCTGCTGCCGCGGATCCGCAAATCGGTAAAACTGGAGTATAACGGATAAATGCCGATAGAGGGGGATCGAATTACGGGCGACGGTTGACGCCCGTCAAACCGCCGCTCGTGGTAGAAAACACCCTATGTAGTGTTTAAAACCGGAGCCAGTATACCCTATATAGGTTATCCACAGAAACTGGGGATAAGTCTGTGGAGGATCGGCTTTCCTGGCGTTAAGCCGAACCGCGGGGTAAACAGACGAAAAGCGCGAGGGGCGTAAAGTTCAATGCCAGTATGTCGGGACGGCTTAGGGCGCCAAGGTGTCTTCCCCGCGGGGAAGAAAGGAGGAGATGTCCAAAGCCAGCTCACTGAAGTCTGAGACAGTAATGGGCTGACCAAATAACGTACGTGCACCGTTAAAGAGAAGGGGTAAACGAGAGAACGGTATTTAAAATACGTTATTATTTAAGGATGTAGAATATCAGAATAGATAATACCACGGAGGGTTACCTCGGTATTTAGGTGAACAGAAGAAGAACGGTTCCATCATGGGGTGGGTGATAATGATCATCAATATATTTAAACGGGCGCTCACCACTTTTTTGTTGTAAATTGTATGGATATGTTAACTATGGTAAAATTTATAGCGATTGGATGTGTTATTTAATGAGTGTTCGATGATGCAAATAAGTATTAATGAAAATTTAGTATTTGACAATATTAACAGAGAAATTACGTCGAAAAAATTACAGGGGAAAAAAGTGACACTGGGCGTCGCAGCCGCAAATTGCCTTGAGGCACTTTTGGAGGCCAAAGGGGAGATCGTCAGTCAAGAAGCACTCATAAATGAAGGATGGCGCAAGCATGGTTACGAGGTATCTCCCGGAAACGTCAGACAGGTGGTCAGCCAATTACGACGCGCATTCAGTAGCCTCAAAGAATCACCGGAACTGTTGGCGACGGTGACCAAGAAAGGTTATAGAATTTTACCTATTATTATCCCTGACACGCTTAACATCGTTGCCCTTCAACAGACAGAACAAGCTCTGCTGCAACTCGACGTGGGTTATACTCGCCTCTCTAAACCGAGGGAGGTATGGAAAGTTAAAATATCTTACCTGGCATACACCGCATTAGTGATTAACATTTTTCTCGTGGTTTTATTTGATTTATCTTACTCAACACTCTCCCAACATAAAACATTTTACCAACGTGTAACAGTAAAAATAACACCAGGCACGGAACTTTTTGTTGACAGTAAAATGGCTAATGATAGCGAATACATCGGGAGGGCCATTGATGTTCTCACGCACTCGCCATTTTGGGCAATTGATAAGAATACGTTAACCTGGATATATATTAATGGTGCAAAAAATAAAAATATCTTCAGCTTTTTCCTTTGCGATAATGACATTAAACTAAAAAAAACCAGCTGCACCTCTCGAGTATTCATGGGAGATTAAATGAAAAAAATAGTTTTTATTATTCTTATGATACTCCCATGGTTAATCGAATGGGGCGAGAGGTTTGGTGAAAATGGTTTTGAAACCAATTGCCTATCGAGATTTTCCATCGGTTGGTTCAATGACGATGGCTACAGAAAATATTCTGATGGCGTCTTTATGCTCAGTAATTCGCTATTCGGAACCGGCATGGGGGTTTACTCGGGGACGATTTATTCTCTTTCACCCAATAACCACCTGCGGGAAAAAAAAATGGTCCATGTATCTTTTGAATATACTTATCATGTAGGTAATGGCATTTACACCGCGCATACGATATCCATGACGAAAGAGCTGGGGAATGAAGCCAGTGAAGATGAAATGACTACATTTATATCCCCGATGCTCAAGGATGGCGGACGTATGTTATCACAAATAAACCTCCTTGAGGGCGTGAGGGTCGCTGCAGGCACGACAGCGTTTCCCCGCTTTATGTGTACGGCTAAGCCCTAGAGAGATTATCATTACAGCGATGTTGAAGAGTGTTGGCCCATTGCGGCTCGAAGAGTAGGGTAAAAGACCGTCAAGACATGCTTCACGTCTTCAGTGAGAGGCTGCACCCTGCATGCATTCGCCACCGGAGGCAATCTGGCGCACAGATGTAACCGACAGGCCCCGACAAGACAGCGGCCCTGGGCGTACACCCGTTAACCTATCAATCCCTCTATGACTCCATCGATGGAATAAGGCATAAATAAAACCGACAGCGCTCTCGGCTGCAAGAGAATGCGGGCGAGCAACATGCCTGCATTCTCTTCCCCGAACAGGCTCCTTGTGGCAGGGATCTTCTGTTGTCGGTCAGGACGCTTGCAACTCGCGTGAGTACTGTCGTAAAAATTCATCATAATTATAAAATCCCAACTTTTGAGCGGCATTCCGACGGTGGGTATAAATCGTTTTGATACTGAGGTTTAATTTTTGTGCCGTCGATGATATCGGTATCCCGGATAACGATAAGATGAGCACGGTCATTTCCATCGCCCTCAGGCCATCCTCCGTGATCTTCGGGCTTCTCCTGAGCTGTCGTTCCATCACGGCTGGCGCGAGTCGGCTGTTCAAGTGATGTGTTGACTGCAGGGGTAAGGGCATGCCCTTTGACATGCACTCCATCAAGGTCACATTCTGGGTCTGGATCTTGTGAAGATAGTCCAGCAATACCATCGGCTCCTTGATCCGAAAAAGCACGCGGGTATCTATCAGGGCTGGGAAGTGGCGCGGGATGCGATACAGTCGGTTAAGGTCATTCGAGACCAATACCTCAAACGTCGGAAACACATGACAAAACCCCTGCTGCAGGAGTTTATCTTCAGATATTAGTAAGAGTGATCTCATCACGGTTCCCTATCGAAAGTATTGTATGGTGACACGGTTTATAACGCCTCGGCGTTGGCCTGACTCGCCGATGAGCAGCACGCTCAATCAAACCGTGATCTGTTGTACGCCCCCTCACACACGTTGCTCATCTCAGCGTCATCATGGAACGCCCGTGATATCGATGTGATGGCGTTTTTGTAACGGGGTGAAAAAACGTCCACAAAGGGGGGGCGCTATTTTTGCCCCCCTTGTGGACAGTGAGAAACTATTTCATGCCTGGACCTTTCTTCTTAATATTTGGCTTGAGCTAACTATCCATTACTGCAATATCACCGATAGTATCGGTGATGTTTTTGGTTAACTTCATTTCGTCGTCAACATATAGCATTGGCGAATAAATATGAATAAAGCAAGGAAGCAAGTACGAGTTTTACAAACACTTAATTATTAACTTTTAGGTGCATAACGTCGAGTTAGTGTCGTTATTGCTGACTTTAAATTATTTAATCTAATACCAATGACACCGCCTGCGTCATGGTATTTTATATGAATTCATAAATTTTTATATTTCGAGGTTAATCTAAGTAAATGGTATTTCCTCTAATAAAATTCTGCAAGCATGATAGCTTTGGTTTAACATTTTTTAACGAACTGATGCTGTGTTTTGTTTAAAATCAATTTGTTTTCTCTTTGATGTTTCTCTTATGCCTTACCTGGGTTTATGTGCGTTTTCTTTGATGCCGATTATTTGCATTCCCGCCGAGCACAACATGGAGGGTAACCACGTAACCCAGGGGGGAAGTCGCGCGCTTAGCTTTAAGACGGCGCCGCGGTATGTTTATGAATTATAATAAAATATTATAGTACTCATGTGAATTTGGTTAATTTTCGTGAATCGTTCAGGAAGGGTGTTGTTTTCACATCATCGACTCGGTATACCACATAGACCGTTCGTCACGGTAACGAGTAAGACGCTGGCGGCATTGTCTGTCGCTGATACCAAGGTGTTAAGCCGCCCGACGTGCTGTCATACGGCATTCGGTGACATCCTGGATGATTTTAACACTGTTGATCTCTACACTCTTGGGCTTTCAGCGTTCATGACATGTCTCTCATATCAGGAGGTATGCTATTCAGTGTGGATGTGTATAACTGTTTTGTTTTTTTGAGATTGTTCGAGGTGATTCATGATTTATGGAATGATCTGCTACATATTGTCACTGACTCTGGTTCTAACGTTTTCCATGATCTATATATTCCGCTCATCGTTTATGCCATACCACCGGGATGCTGTACAACGCCAGTGGCATGAAATCGACACCAGGATGCAGAAATTGTTGCTGGCATTAATGAATGCCCTTGGTATGGCGTGGTTATCCTGGATTTTTATCTGCATATATTTGTTAATTATTCTGCTGTCAGGACCAGTGATCTTCTGGCAACTGGCAACCTTCCAGATCCTGTATTTACTTTCTGCAATAGCTCCCGTGTTTGTGGCCATAAGACTACGGATGCAGACAGGGGCAAAAACACCCGTAGCCGGTGGTGTGATGGCTGCCGTTTTATCTGTTCTTGGTTTTATCTGCATTTTATTGTCCTGAAATCTGAATCAACCGGAGAGATGTATGAACCGTAATGCCGTATTTTGGCGGGTGGTCAGCGGTGAACTGCCGCTGCCCCCGGCAGCAAAAACACTCGGATGGCAGTTTGTTCGTTATGATGAGGGTTCAGGAGAGATTCATGTGGCATATACAGCTGAAGCTGCACTGACGAACCCACTTGGGAATGTTCAGGGAGGGATTCTTTCAGCCATGCTGGATGATTGTATGGGTCCAGCTATTTATGCCACTCTTCCGCCGAATAAAATAGCAGTAACCGTGGAAACAAAAACACTTTTCATTCGGCCTGCATCTCCTGGAAAAATTTTAGGCACAGGAAAAATTGAACATATAAAGGGGAATCTCTGCTTCACGTCGGGACAGCTCAGTGATACTAGCGGTCGAGTTCTGGCGACCGCGACCGCTATTTTCCGTATAGGTAAACTTCGCTGGAATGGTCTCACCATCCCGTCGACCGTGGCTAATGGCATGATGAAGTGGAAACTGCGGCAATACAAAAAAGAGTAATATTTATCAATCACTCCTGAGAGAAATTATTCCCATAATCAGTCCAAATCCTGACTATGGATGGTCAGGGCAATAACAATGGTAGTGAAGATAAATAATGCCCACACAAACAAGCTTAGAGGACGGTTGATTTCCAGAACCATACAACACCTCAGGAAGGTGATAGCGAATATAAAATATAGCACATCACCTATCAGGATGAGTTTCACGTAACCTGCGTGAGAATGCCTATAATGTGGCAGGGGATCAGCTAATGTGGTTTGATTCTCACGTAATGTGATTCTGGCTGTTAGTACCGATGTAAAAATGGGTCTTCCGCAACTTGGGTGGAGCCCTTTATGCCAAAGGGCTCATTACTCGTCGTCGCAGTAACTCGAAGCTTGCCCGGCCATACATCTGCCGTTTTAGCATTTTCAGGCGATTTACATGCCCTTCGACTACACCGTTACTCCATCTGCTGGTAATAGCTTCACATATTGCTGCTGCATCAACTTCCATCCCGGCTGCAACACGCTGTAGCTCAACAGGACCGTTTTTGCTGACGTGAGTGAACCATTTGCCTAGCTGTGGCTTGTGTTTGGTGTTCAGGATCCGGTAGAAGTCCAGCGCCAGTTGCTGCACTATATTCAACTGCGGCTCTTTTTTACACATCAGCCCGATGAAGCGGGAAGCATAATTTTCTTCACCCCTTATTATTCGCCAGGGCATCAACCAACGGCTCACGCGCGAAGCTGATGGAAGCCTGGCTGGCGCAGTAACAGATGCGCTCCCACCTTTACGCCACTTGGCAACCTCATCTCTGACGGTGGTTTCGCTACCGGTGAACCCCTTTGCCACCATTTCCCTCCATATCTGGCGCCATTGTGGTTACCGTTTTCACGCTGTTCCTCCAGCCACCCATGCCAGGGATCCAGAAGGCTTGGTTTCCGGGGGACGGGTCGACATTTCAGGGAATGTACTTGACTGGAGCCAACGCCTGACCGTTACGCGTGATAATCCTGTGGTGCGGGATAGTTGACGGAGCCCACAACCACTCTTATGCAGGGTTATTACCTCCACCCAGCGTTGGTGGCGTTTATTACGAGTTTGCTGCTTAAGTCGCTCCGGGCGACGGATATATAAAGCTGGTGCAACCCGTTCTGGCTCAGATGGTTTCTTTGGCAACAACTCACTGGCGACAAGACGTATCAGAGGCATATGTCTGTACATCATCCGTTCGAGCGCATCACCAATGTTTTTCAGCAAGTGCCAGCGATCGGCCACCTGTCTGGCTTGAGGAGCTCCTTCACGTGCTGCTGTGGCATAGATACCGCCGCGATAGCGCGAGACAACCTGTATTTCTGGATATTTTCTGAACCAGGCAGCCAGCGTACGCTGATCGCGACCGGGAAGCAGGACGAGGGGACGGTGAGTATCAAGATTGACTATTAACGTGCCATAACGGTGACCCCGATGCCATGCCCACTCGTCGATACCAACATGGGGCGTGCCTGCCGGTTTCAGCTCCGGGGTATTGATCACCCTGCGAAGAAGAGTATCTGCACTGCTACGGAGACCAACTGCCGGTGCCGCCCGTCTTCCTACCTCACCTCCGGCGATTAATCCCAACTGACGCTGTAAATTTTGTAACGCAAGCGAAGACTGCTGCCGTGAACCTGCGAATGGAGCCAGCGACTCGGCAAAAACTTTGCGTGGGCAGGCTGGGTTACGGCAGTACCAGTGGCGGATGGCAAATATCAGCCATAGAGCCTGGCTCTGAGCAGGGTAGATGCTGTATCCGGCGACGGCGACAACTATGAACAGAGTCGCTGCGCTTAAGGCATTCAGGACATAGTGCTGTTGTGCGTTTGCCACGGAGATGGAGGGTTATACCATCAGGACTAATCACTTGTCGGCCGTATTGCCATCCGCAAGGTAGCTGTAAAAGTGTCTTAAGTGAAGGCATTGCGTTGTCCATAACTTAAAACAGAGCACAATAAATCATCAAAAAGGACACGTGAAACACCCACCAGAAAACTGAGCGAATAAATTTATTTTGCCGCCATTAATCATGATTTGCATAATCCCATTTACTTTCCATTTAGAACATTCATCTGCTTATTTTGGCGATACTCATGCTGCATAACTCTGCGATAGGTTGATCTCACAAATAGATAACCCACAGGAGAACAGAGGTCCGTTTTATTATCGCCATTATTTCAATAGCCAATTATACAAGAGAGTTTATTATGATAGATCCATTTGATATTGATCTAAGTCCACAGAAGTTATTGGCATTACATTTGGCCATTTCCTCTCATGCCTTGCTAAACCAAAGTTACAGTAATTTGCTGCTGAGCCAGCAACTATTAACTTCACAACTGATGGATCCGGGCCTGACCGTGAAAGTAAAAGCCTACCAAAACCAGTTGAGACAGCAGGCCCATACGTTTAAACAAACCACAATGTCTGAGCTGATTGGGTTATTTAGCAAGGCATCAAATTTTTCTACCCTCACCAACACTGTCAACAGCCTTTTCTCCATTGATGACCCGGAATCGCCACAGAAAAGTGCTGAACAGATCGCGGCGCTGGCGGAGGTGGCGCTAAGCTATCAGGTCGCTGCACAGGCAGTCGATATCCACTTTAGTGTGACCAGAGCAACTTTAGATCCTTTGATGAGTAATTTTCGTGGGACGGTTGAGACTATCGAACAGGATCTCAGCGAAGAATCTAAACAGTTGGCGAACACCATCACTGCGCTCAATGAAGTTATTGCGAAAAATATTCAGAGCATCGTTGACGCAGGTGTCAAAGCCGGTGAAGGCGTGGTGCAACTGGGTCAGTCGATTGTCGCGATAGTGCCGCTGAGTCCGGCAAAAAACACGCATCCCGCCCAGCCTAAAGCCGCTACCGAGCATGCCAACTATATGATTTCCGGTATTCAGGCGATCTCGGCCGGGACTTCCGGCGCGCACCAGGCGGTAAACGATCTTAAGGCCAACTATACCAAGCTGGCTGCGGCATACCATGCGTTGGCTAGTGCTAATGCGCTGCTCACGGTTGCAAAATCCGTTCAGGCTCAGGCTCAACTGTTTGTAGATACTTATGCGCTTACCGAGCAACGTATAACGTTATTGCCAGCCGAGTGGAATAATGTAGCAAAAGCCTATCAGATGGCGGCACCAATGATACGCAACATCAGTGATACATCTGAACTAAAACAAGCCAAACAGGTTATTTCACTCAGCGCGGAACAATGGAAGCAACTTTCTAAAGTTATCGACAATGCCAAGCTTAACTATTCTGGCAATAACATCTTACCTGAAGTTTAATTCCCAAATTAATTTAACAAAGGAAAATATTATGTCATCCTCAGCACTTTCTATTAATGATGGTATGAATGCCCAATCGTCTCAAGCGCTGCATATTCAAACCTATTGCAATAGCGTAAAACAGCAGATACCTGTTGATTTTGAGCGTTTCCAGAACCTGCGGGAACACCAACGTCAAATTAACACCAGTCTGGACGCTGCAAAAGTCCATGCTAATAATTACCTGAATAACATTCAACCGTTAATTATCAGCAACGTGACCAACATTCAAAATTACTTCGAACTACAGAAAAGTATTCCGAGTGTTATTCCATCAGGGGCAACAAAAGAGGAGTGGCTAAAGATGCTGGGCGCAATCAATGACAAGGCTAAAGAGTATCAGGAAGTCTCAGCGAATACGCGCAGAACAATTGGTACCTTGAATGACAATCTTATTGTTGATTCAAATAACTACCATAGCATTGTGTTAAATCTTAATAATGTGGTCGGTGGCAATAATGGGTTATTAGAAAAGCTTAATCAGGATATCGGTAGTATCAATGCGGCCATTGGTGGTGCAATCACAGGCATTGTACTCGGTGGCTTACTGGTCGTTGGCGGCGTAGTTGTCACAGCCGTGGGCGCGGTCGCCGAGCTGTTCACTGCCGGGACATCTACTCCGGTGGTGATTGGCGGGATCGTTATGGTAATCGCCGGGGCCGGAGCCATTACCGGCAGCGCAATTGTTCTCAGTAACTCCTTGAATGCCCGTGAAAAACTTTATCGTGACCGCAGTCAAATGAACAGTGAAGTGATGGTGGCGAGCCAAATCGGCTCCGGCTATCAGGGGCTGCAGCTTCAGGCACAAAGTGCCGTGACAGCCGCTGCACAAATGAGCAATGCATGGGATTCACTCACTGCAGAGTTGGAAACACTGAGCAATAACCTGCGCACCGGCATCATTGATGATGGGTACCTCCGCGAACTGTTCCTTACAACATCGAAAACGTCCGTTGGCAAGGTGCTGGACGGAACCACAATTATCAAACGTCAGATGGCTGGCGTAGAGGTCCGCGAAGTACCAAAAGGGCAGACCCTTGCCGAATTTACCAAGCGCCTGGTGGCATAACCTCCACATAACCTTAAGGGGTAGGCTAATCCTGCCCCCATTTGGAGAACACACTATGAGTGATGGAATGTTCACGCAAGTCATCAATAATTTGTCGCGCGCCGGTGAGGCTATTCAAAAATTCAGTGACTTACCCGCCAATGCTGCCCCAATCCAACATAATATCCAGAATGCCATTGGCACATTACTGCCGGATATTAAACAGATGCAGCACGAAGTGACAAGCTGGGGCCAAAAACTGGAGACGCAGCTTGATGAAAAGTTGGTAGCGCTGGAGCGTTTCTCCCCCGCAGAGTTAAGCCAATTTATTCATCAAAGCGTAGGGGAAATTGCTCAAGTATCCAGCCTAGTCGTTAAAGTAAAAGATAGCACCAAGAACACTGATAAAGCCGTAACTGATAATAATATGACTCTGCAACGTATTATTATCGATTTGCAGGCGACCATCGCCGGATTGCAATCCAACTTGCAAGGTAGCCAGCAGAAGCTCGACGAGCTAAACAAGAAAAAACGCTACTTTATTGCCCTGGGCATTTTAGGAGTGCCTGGGCTCATCGCCATGGCGGCGCTGCTCAGCGATGCGCAAAGCAAAGTGAACAGTATTGAGCGGAAAATTGCATCACAGCAATCTGACATTCGTCAGCAGCAGAGCTTTGCAACGCAATCTACAGCCTTCTCTCAAGATTTGCTCGATCTGAGTAATCACATACTGAAAATCGGCAATGCCATCGAGATTGTCATTAATGATATTAAGAATGCGGAGAAAAACGTCACTGACGGCGATGAACAACAACTGACGAAGCTGTTCTTTACCGCCGCAAAAATGAGTGTGAAAACGTTACTGGTAGACATTTCTTAGCGCTGAAAAACGCTATCACCTTTTAATCTAAGAATTCCCCCCCCACAATAATTGGGGGGAGCCTGTTCAGAGGGAAGCGTAACCGGCATGCCAATGTCATTTTTAATCACAGATACTGCTCTATTCAACCCTATACACTCAGGATCTTGCATTCCAAAATGCGTCAACTAACTGCACAACATTGAGCCCCTTTCGACTCCGCCTTTTTCGCAACATTTGTGTACCGAGGAACGACTGTTGCTGTTGTATCCGGTAGGTCAAAAACCTGAGCATTATCGGGAGTTACTCTGGATGCAAGGTAGCTATTTTTCGAAAAACTCCATATTCAAACACTGCCATGTGCAACTACAACGACAGGGGGTTCTCGGGAGTTAATGAATATCGATAACCTGCGCCTACGGCTCAATATGATCTGTCAGGGTAAAGTAATAGCCCTGTCCTTGGAGTTGATGTTGCCTATCATGAATATTGATGAAAACGAGTGTAGCACCCTGTTGTTGTCGAATGCGAGATTAACGCATCATATCTATAGCAACGTGGCCCAGTTAAACGACAGCCAGCAAGTGATGGCAATAGTGGAAAAAATCTGCGCGCCAGCCAACATTAATTAATAAATTGATCTATTCATGAGTTAGCTCAGATTATTTTTTAAATGCTGCCCAGGTACTTTTCCTGCGAAAAACACTAGTTTTATCACAATACCAACCATAGCGCCGTCAGCCATCCTTCCCACTTCCTTTCTAAGAAAATAGCAAACGTTTCCCCTAATAGTTCCTCCCGTACCATGAAATATTTGGCCATGCCTTTGGATTCTCAATAGCATTTTTTCTCACACAAAATAAAAGGCCTGGATCCTGTCAAACATAGATCCAAGGCCTGGATGGCTGATTGATTTGAGACTACCTGGTTTTACGTCGTCAAACGTTGTTCACGCTGGACGGGGATTACGGCAACACACGTTGCTGTTTCAGGTAATGGGCTACATGCTCCGCCAATAGACGATGCGTATGGGTGGTAGGATGCAGCAGATCCCAAAATACGTAGGTATCCGCGTTCGAGCAGGCCATGCTAACCGGGATTGCATTGATGTAATTCAGCGACGAAGGAGCCTGGATATCCAGGCACGCCATTTTGGTTTCACTGACCTGATAACGTGCTGGGTTATCAAGCATATCCGTAAATAATGCAGCCAAATCAAAAATGATCACCGGCGGCTCGGAGTAGTTACGGTTGATTCCCTCTACTACCTGTTGAATACGAGCATTGTAATCGTCGATCTGCCGTTTGATTTGTTCACCATCCTTACGGTAAGCAAACTCCGGCGCTCGCGTAATATCCGGCAAATTAAGCACCAACACCTTTTTCGCTCCTGCACTAACCAATCGATTAAGTGCTTTAGTTTGATTCGCGATCAGACTATCCACACCCTGGTTATAAGTAACCAGATCATTAGCCCCAATCCAAACGGTAAACAGTGAGTTTTCCGGTCGATAGTTTCGGGCAAGTTTCATATAAATCAGCCACGAATCCACCTGTTCGAGTAAACCGGGAATGACCAGTTTTTTCTGATTGGATGCCGCGCCCCCTACAGCCCAGTTATAGACAGGCAAATGGTTCTGTTTAGCCAGGTACTCGATCCAAGTGGGGCCATTGCTGAACCGCCCTAAAAACCAACTTTTCGGGTTGGGGAAACGCCATAATGACGCATTAAATACATTGTTCGTATCACTCAAACTATCACCAAACGCAATGATTTTATTGATACCTTCAACCTGCTGAGGTGAGTCATTGTTCCAAATAGTATAATTAAACGAAAGCTTATTGTTAGCTGCGGCGATCATAACTAAAGGTTGGCGTATACCTGCCCGGCTCAAGGTGTTTTCACATATCTGATTGAGTGCAGTTAATGACTGCTCACTGTAAAACATGTTTTTCCAGGAAACAGCTAGCGAGGACCACCAATGCCCCTGCAATCGATAATACGTCGTAGAATCCATATTCCTGGCCCAGAGGTAATCTGCTCGCGGAGAGATGTTGGCCGGGTCGATACGATAATAGCAACGGAGATAAGAGTAAGTGTCATTAGCTTTACCTAATGCGAATTGAGAGCCTTTATCAATAACCTCAGGGCCACTGGCAAAAAGATTATTATTACCCCCACCGTCGGGAGGAGGAGATGATTTTTCAGTTGAAAAGGCTCCAGACGAGACAAATAATAATTCATACAGTAATTTTTTCATAAAAGGTTTCTCTTTTTAGCGCACCAATTGATGCAGTAAAAAATATGACATCGACAGAATGAAATATACATGTCCTTTTAAGGGTTCTAATAATGCTATTTGACAGTGTGTTTTTTTAATTAAGGTGGTTATTAAAAAGGAATCCTCAACACATCTGCTTAAGGATTTTATTTAATTTATATAAAATTATTATCCGATAGCTCGCAAAATACCCTGTGGCTTTTAGAGTCACAGGGAGCAGTAAACCATGCAATTGTGCAGGAACACCGCGCTCGGCGAATTTACAGCGCCGGGTGCACCATAATTTAAGCTGGCAAGCCCGGGAGTTCCTGACACACGAAACTTATCCATCAGACGCTGAACCTGACGTTCACTGAGATCCAACCCCGCGTCGCCAGCATGTAATCGAAAGCCGATTCTGTTTCACAGAACCTCAGGTGCATTAGCCGACCGGTAGCATCGTCGATGTAAACCAGCAGACAGCATTTTGACGCACGACCTTCAAACCAGTCATGGTGAGAACCGTCGATTTGAACGAGTTCGCTAAGACAGTCGCGGCGATACCGGGGCTGATAAACACGTGCTTTACGCCGAGCGTGTGGAACCCAAAGGCCGTCGGCAATCATCCAGTGACGAACGGTTTCTACAGAGATCGATATTTGGTGGCGTTCGCTGAGCTTTTCTGTGGCTAGTGTGGGTCCGAAGTCGCTGTAATTTTCACGTAGCAACGCCAGAACATGCATTCTTAGTTGCTCCGGAAGATTATTATTTCCCGGTTTACCGCGTTTTAAGCTGGCAAGCCCTGGAGTTCCTGACAAGCGAAACTTATCCATCAGGCGCTGAACCTGACGTTCGCTGAGATCCAGCTGACTTGCAGCATCACGACGACGTAGCCGTTTATCACAAACCGACTGGATAACCTGGGCGCGAACGTAATGTCAGGTTTTTCGAGACCTTACGCTGCTCGCGCCAGGTGAATGTCGCCTGCAGGTTTTCGCCGTTATCCAGCTGGCGATGTACGTCAAAATCGTGACGTGGCGGCTTTGCAAACCGACGGTTGTAATCTTCCATGAACTCATCAGCAAAGGCGTTTGCAGCCTCAGGTGTGCTGATACCGCGGAGCCGCAGTTCCTTGACCAGGCGGTCCTGTAATGTCAGATGAGCCCGTTCAACACGCCCCTTGGCTGAACTGGTGTTGGCACAGATACCAGTGATATTCAGCTCGTTCATGGCACGACCAAACTGAGTCTGGCCATCTCCGCCGGTGGCCTGCTTGTTGTTGATCCTGAAGACGCTGGCTTTGTCGCTGTAGAATGCCAGAGGCTTACCGTAGCGCTCCAGATATCCCCGGGTGGCTTCAAAATAGGTGAACGTGGACTCCGAACAGACGAAAAGAAGCTGCATCAACCGACTCGTTGCATCATCAACGTAAACGAGCAGCGTGCAAGCCGGCCCACGGTCCTCGAACCAGCGATGTTCACTGCCATCAATCTGGATGAGTTCACCGGTGCAGGCCCACGTGGGCGTGGCTGATGCACACGAGGTGGCCGTAACTTACGTGGGATCCATAAACCGTCCCGGGTCATGAGCTTACGCACAGTCTCTTTAGCAAGATAAAGATCATGAATCTCAGCAAGCTTCTCACATGCTAATGTCGGGCCAAAGTCGGCGTAACGTTCGCGGATGATGCGAAGCGCACGCTCAGCGAGGCCAGGCATCAACTGTCGGTTACCAGGCTGACCACGTCGGCGGTTAACCAGCGATAGCGGACCATGTTCACGATAGCGCTCGAGTAGCCGGCGGCAGTGCCTGTCAGAGATCTCAAGTCGGGTTGCTGCAAGATGCGTGGTAAGACGCCGGTCGATAACGTCCTGTAGGATCTTGAGTCGGTTTACATCGTTCATCGAGAAAAACTCCGTTCCGTATGCCGTCATAAGTCTCATCCTTTGAAAGCAGCGATCGCTGTGGCGAGACTGTAGCGCGGACATGTCTATTTGGTCAGAGACGGACATCTCAATTTAGCTGCTACAACCTTGGTGCGCATAATCTATCTTATGTTAAATGCTGAATTCATTTTTTTACATCATTCTGCACTCTCCCTCTGAGATCCTGTAAGTACCCCGGGAAACCGGACCATTCACTTTTAGAGATCTTCCGGCATACTGATTATGTCCCCGGAGGAGATCGCCATGCGCAAAGCACGATTCACCGAACACCAGATCATCGCCGTTCTCATTCCGTCGAAGCCGGACGCATCGTTAAGGATATCTGTCGAGATGCCGGGATCTCTGAGGCCGGGGCCTCGTACTACAACTGGAAAGCGAAGTTCGGCGGCATGGAAGCCTCTGATATCAAAAAAAGATGAAACCGCCGGCTTAAACATTGTTTGCGGAGCTGAGTCTCGAGTGCCGCGCCCTGAAATACGTTATTGAAAAAAAATATTTAAAAACAGCGACAAAGCGTGAGATGGTCAGCTACCTGTCCGCGCAGCTTGCCATGAGCTTACGTCAGGAATGCAGGACATTGTCGTTGAGCAGGACGGTAACAGAACTATAACCACTTCATATTAGGTTGCTCACCCTAATATTTTTTTCCGTTCTGAGAGCTATCATCTCATCAGATTGCCGCTCTCAGCAACAAAACACGGCCCGTAAGGTCAGTCCCAGTTACGGCCCTTTCCCCAGAGCACAATCCGCGCCGCATGTCGCATACAACAAACCGGCACGCAGGTATTTTCCACACAGCACGAGGACTCACGATGAGAGCCATTATCTCCCCCGTCAGAACGAAACCTGACGCCATCCGGTTAGCCCCAGAGGCTGCCGCAGCCCTGATGCCTTTTACCCCCATGAACCCCGACTCTGGGTTTATCGGAGAGAGCTACGACGCGATGGTGGCCCTGCGGTGCGCTCCGGACAACGATGACGCGCAAAAAAGCACTCTGCAGTTTTCCACCCGCATTCTGCTGCGCCAAGCTCTGCGAGGACGGTCGGATCCCGAGGTGGACAGGGTTGCTGAAGGCGTTATGGCGTTTATAGAGTCAGGCAGGCGCTGCCGAAATGCGGACAGGGTCAAGGCCGTCCTGATGAGAAGCATTTGCAGTTATCATCCCCATCTCGGGATCGAGCACAGCCCCGACGATGATTTTTTCCGCACGTTATGTAAGACACTCTCCAATTACCGTAAGTTTCCGAAGAATGAGGTCTTGCAGAATCTCGTGCTCAAGGCTTTTCACCAGGCGGAGCGGGAAGGGGTTCACTCGGATATCTGCCAGTGCTATGTGGACTTTCAGGAGCACGTGGAAGTGCTTATTTTATCCTGGCTATCGCTCAGCGACCCCCAGGAGAGTTTATTCAGGAAGACCAGTAGCGCCGCTACGGCGGTGATCGGGGGACAGACGTCGCCGGAGTTTGAAAAGCAGCTCCTGCTCGGCGCCACCTGGTGCGTTTTTCGCCACCTGCTTCCGAAGCAGAAGCCGGAGATGCTGGAGCAGTTGGCCACCACAGTGGTCAGGACGCTGGCTTATAAAGAAGACAACGGTATGTTGATAAACGCGCTCGGGGATATGCACCAGGGTCTGACCGGGGCGGTGAACCTGTCTCGGCTGGCTCTCAGGGTTCAGGTTCTGGGCATCAATACCGTGCTGGCGGAGCTGGAGAGTGCTCAGCCGTCCAAACTACGAACTCTGCACCGCTACTCCGACAAGCAACTGGCCGGATGGACCGACCAGCTGCTTAACTATACGGAGGCCGGCGCTGGGCGTTTTCCACTGCCCGGTCTTCGCGGTCCGGTCCAGAAAAACGTGGAGAAATATAACGGATTGGGGCAGTCCGCAGAGAACGTGCTGAGGACCCTCCTAAGCGGGATGATCGAAGATGTGACGGAAACCCGTGTGTATAAGCAGAACAGGGAAGATATTGCGCTGCTGCTCGAAACGAACCTGGAACGTGCGCTGTGCATCGCCTTTGACGGCCAGGATAACGTCCCGCGGCCTATTGACGTTACCAGGGCCGCCGCGGCGGTATTTGGCGAAGAGGCCGACGGTTTTTTGCTGCAGAGCATCAGGGAGCAGGCCAGGAGGATTTGCCTGAACAGCGATATAGCCGAGGCTAGGAACCACCTGGTGCTGATGAAAATGCGGCGGGAGGTGGAAATATCAGAGCTGAAAAAAGTTAAACAGCACCTGCATGACATCCTGCAGAACACAACGGACATTGACTCGCTGTCCCCGGCCCGGGCGGCGGTTTCAAACAGTGAGAACCAGGTCAGGGCGTGCCACGAGCGGGTGGATGAGGCTGAACAGGCGCTGAAGGCCGCCGCGAAATTACTGGAGGAATACAACGGAGGTACCACCGGGCTGAATTTTGACGCCCTTGCGGCCGGTGGAGCGGGTGACCTGAAAAAAAGGCTCCGACACGTCTGGGATCGTGCCAAAAGGGGGACGTTCAGGTTCAGCCCCGACGTATCGCTAACCGTGCAGCTGATGGAGGCCATGGCAGTCTACCTGCAGCAGGCTTCCTCGCGCTTGGCGGCGAATAGTCTGGGAGTGGCAATGGTGTACGCCAGAACGGAGAAGGAGCTCGACAACATCCGGCAGGATGAGCGCATCCACACAGTACTGCGGGCGGTGCAGGCGCTTTCGCCGGAGGTGAGGGAGGCCTGGATCGCCAGAAACCCGCAGCCCGTGCAAGCGGGCGACGTGGTGCAGGCGTCGGAGCAGAAGGCGGTGTTGCAGGAAATCGATGCCTACCGGACTCTGGCGTCTTACCTGAGGGCGTCGACGCCGGAAAATTTTGATGATGCGGCGAAGGCGATTAAGGAAATAGAGACAATACACAGGGAGGCTGGCAGAGCGTCTGCACAAACGTTATCCGGCGGGCTGTCGGACTGGCTACCGTCCGATCCACTTAAATTTCCAGCGGCAGGTGCACTGGACACAACAAAACCTTTTCTGACTAAATCCGCTTATCAGACAACGATAGACCCTATTCGCAGGATGCGGGATATAATATTAAAGACTGCGACAGTGACCGGTCTAGGTTTACAGGAGATGTTGATGGATCAGGGTATCAAAAATAAACTATATGACTGGGTCTGGCCGCCCGCTGTCATCGGAGAGCCGGGTGAGCCGCATCTTCACTCACCTGCCGAAGAATTGCTGATGATTAGCCCTCACCAGATGAAATTTGATGAAAACGGTATTCTGAGGGTTGAAACTACGGCACAAGCAATACGGGAGTTGATAGCCAAATACCCCGGAGATTTGAGTAACCCAAGATTACATCAGCAAATAGCGCATGTTTTAAAGCAAGACGGAATCATTTATGCTCTTTCTGAGAAACTGGAGACAGCATCAATATCGTTAGATGAAATGCAGTCCTTAACGATGAAAACAGGCAAATTATTATCTCGGAACAGACGTGAAACAGGCGTTAATGATATTCGTTTATCGGCGGATGAGCGGCATGTAGTTACGGAGGTTATTAATATTCTGTCTACAGAAAATGAGGAATCTGATGCTACTTTATTTAATGCAGGCTTGATTAAACATATTGAAATGAAAAGTGGTTTCGATATACCTGATGACAGCGAAGAAGCATGGTTGATTTTATACCAGAATTACCTTAGTGCACAGGATGAGTGGTATAGACATCTGAATGATAGTAATGCAGAACCGGCATTAAAACATGAATACAGAAAAAGACTGGTATCAGCTCATTTTTCTTTATCCGCCCTAGAAGCTGAGTTCAAAGGAGATCTCAGCGGGGGAAGAGACGCATATATTAAGGGGCTGGATATTCTCAAATCTGCCAAGAGTAATGCTACATCAGTTCAAATGAACATCTTAAAGTTTAATGCCGTTAGAAGCTCGAATGGGGATAACTGGAGTTCACAAATAGATATTCCTAATCTTCTTGTACTTGAAAAAGCTGCTACACGAGACGAGGTTGGAGGTGTCGTACTGTATGATAGCAATGGGGCATGGTCATATTATCCTAATCGCTCTACAATGTACCAGTACCTAGATATCAGACGTCTGGAGCAAAATCAACTGGCAATGAGTTCTAGTATCTTACGTCGCTCCGTCCTTCAGGCTACACCATGCAGCCAACGCATGCAGATGTTACGCTACTTCAGTGAACTCGATCAACGCGCCGACCTGGCAGCAGAAGGAACGTTATCAGTGATAGCCCTGGAGGGCGATAATTTTGAGAAGAAATTTGACCGTTTTGTCGATATCGCACTAGCTCAAGAAACAGTAAACAGGGAAGCGACAAAACTTGAATATGACTCTGGCCAGGCCAAGAAAGAACTGACTGAATTTCTTAGTAAAGGTCTTGTTAATTATGAAGAGCGTCTGCGTAACAAAACCTCAATGGATTTGTTATCTCTATTTCGGGATAAGGGGATTTCGCTCAATTCAACAATTTTTGATGCCAACGATATTGAATTAACAATTAATAACCTTTCTGGAACTGCAGTGGAATGGGTGGATAATCAATATCGGAATCGTCAAAACATCCAACAGTCTTTACAATCCGACAGCCCATTCGTCAGTAACAATCATATTCCAGGTAAAATCATCCATTTCATCGTCAATGTTGCAAACCAACTTCAGAATACTTTCACTCAGGACAATAACGACCTGGCTCGAGGTGCGGTCAGATTCACAAAAGTTCCAGAAAATTTTATCACTGGGAAAAGCTCAACAGAAGCAATGGCTATTTTGAATGGTAATACTGAATTACAACATGGCATAATTGATTATTTCCGAAGAACCTACACAGTCGATCAGTACCGAAATTATCTGACAGAAAACTTCATGCCCCCCAACTCTGAATTTAATAGTGTTTGGACACGTTCAGAGCGTCTTAACTTAAAACTTGCAGTTGATAATTCTAAGTGGGGTGACTATATAACAGAGGGTGTTGCAAATCGCATATTGTTGTTAATTGAAGATAATAAAGATCCTCGATTCCTATCTGATAAAATTGGTGGTCTTTCTCTTTCCTGTAGTACATCTAAAGTTGAAATACCTGGTTTTTACACCTTTACGCTGGAAGGTAACACACAGGGTTCAGGAAATTATATATATATACCTGATGAACTGTATGGGCAAAATTTATACACAGAGGAAGACTTCAATAAACTTCTTAAAAATGATTATGGAAATATCTGGAATAGCATTGAAGAAAGAACGCTTAAAAAAGACAGTGAACTTATTCGTGATATCAGAGCCGGAGTTAAAAATCAGAAGTTTGTTATTAAATCAGATCCATTTAATCATCTTTCTGAACGGGCAAATACCATGCTTCTTGGATATATCAGCGATTTAGACCAGAAAAGAAGCAGCAGATGGGAAGTGTATAAATCATTGATAATGAAAACTGTTGGATATGCATCAGCCGTAGCCTGCCTAGGGAGTGGAGGTACCTTTACCGCGGCATGTGGGGCATCCGCGGCGGTCCTGTACGCAAATGGCGTTAAAGAAGTTCTTGATGAAATGGAAAGTGGTAATCTTGACGATGCCTTACTTAAGGCCTGGATGTTACCGCTGGATGCCGGTGATATGCTGCCTGCATTCGCTCAACTGCTGAAATTAACGGGTCGTTCAGCCAAAGCGCTGTCACATCTGAGTGGAAAACCGGTTAAAACAGCCCAGGAAGTCAGTAATGCGATGGATACCGTTCTCTCATGGAAAAAATTCTTCCTGAAATCAGGTGAGCTGAGTCCAGATGTTGCTGTAAAGAACCTTGATTTCAGTCGACTGAGAGTTGATAGTGAACGAGCACGCACCATGGGGGAGTTCTGGATAACAGCCGGAAAACCCTGGGAGCTGGGAGATAAAACTTGGATCAAGAGTAACGGGCACGGCTATGAGGTTTACTCAAACAATGGGTGGGCTGATATCCGCTTGCGTGATCCATCCCGTCCAAATGCCCAGGGGCCAATAGTTGAATGGAAAAATGGGAGGTGGTCTCTCCAGACAAATGTCAGAATGCCTGGGGGAGGAAAAAATGCTGCGCAACCTTCTCTTCCGGTGGGTAAGCCCGCGCCAAATGTGGATGATGCCGTGAGCAGAAATAACAGACCTCGGGAAAACGTGCTTGATGAGTCTGGGTTTGGCGATATTGTCGATAATCGAAATTTAATACGCATTCGAAATAGTGAGTTTGAACTTGAAAAGCGAGGTTACCGCTTCATTGGTTATCATGGAACCAATACTTATAATTTACGTAATATGGTCGATAAGGGATTAGATCCAAAATTTGTGGGTACCGGTGACGGAGAAGCCAGAGGAAGCGGCTTCTATATTACAAGATCATATGAAAATGCAAGGGATTATGCAGATGCATCGACACAAGCAGGCGATCCATCTCCACCTCGTTTTGAAACAATTCGTCACGATGGAGATAAAGGTAAGCCTGAAGTCGTTAGAGTGTATGCAAAAAACTTTAACGAGTTTCAGAGATACAGGGACTTCATGTGGGGGCTGGAATCATCAGATGGAGATCCAAATTATGACAGAAGGCTGCGACCCAACGATGCTCACAATGATGAACTGAGGACGAATTCCCAAAAATTAGAGATGGTTATTTCCCCATCGAAATACCCTGACCTAGCTGTATTGCCATTGCCGTCGGTTTCTAATACAGATAGCGCTCCGGATGCGAGCCTGCATCCAATGGAACGATGGCAGCCTCACGAATCATATTTCCGACGGTAAGACTGATATCATTGGTGCTGCCAAAGCGGGGAGTGCATACGTATGAACCGGTCAGATAGGTAACCTATCTGACCGGTCACATAGGTAGAGCCTGTAATATAAAATCTTCCCCGTGGATACATTCCACTTTCAGCGAATGAAAGAAGCTTTCCGCGCAGGCATTGTCATAGCAGCAGCCTTTCGCGCTCATGCTGCCACGCAGATTATGCCGCTTCAGCAGTGTCTGATAGTCCGCCGAACAGTATTGCCCGCCGCGATCAGTGTGGACAATGACATTTCCCGGTCGCTTACGTCGCCAGAGTGCCATCTGCAGCGCATCGCAGGCCAGTTGCGCTGTCATCCGCGACGACATTGACCAACCAATGACAGCCCGCGACCACAGGTCA
>Ga0206941_10119_pt1 | contig 23377 bp, 22 predicted proteins | sample Alteio_BWOrgHeat_9_FD_153251 | JGI IMG/M metagenome (GOLD analysis project Ga0206941, IMG submission 153251) | Enriched cells from forest soil in Barre Woods Harvard Forest LTER site, Petersham, Massachusetts, United States -... | ecosystem: Environmental > Terrestrial > Soil > Temperate forest >...
TGGTTTTTTATCTTGAATATTGTAGCTATTTAGGCTACAATTGAAGCTTAAATGGCTACAGGGTTACATATGATTTCTCTCGGATTTTTACTGCCAGAATATCGGCAACGCGTATTAGGCTTATTACTACTGAATCCGCAGGCTCGTTATCATGTTCGTGAAATTGCTCGTTTAACGAATACGACTGCAGGCAGTCTACACCGTGAATTATCCAAGCTAGCAAAAGCTCAAGTATTGTTGCGCGAGGTTAGTGGTAATCAAGTGTATTATCAAGCTAATATTAACTTCCCCATCTTTAGCGAACTAACCAGTATATTGCGAAAAACATCCGGTTTATCGGATATTTTAGCTACTGCATTGACTCCATTAGCGGATAAAATTCAAGTCGCCTTTATTTTTGGTTCTATGGCGCGCGGAGCAGAAAATTTAGGTAGTGATATTGATTTAATGATTATTGGAGAAATTAGCTTCTCTGATGCAGTAACAGCTCTTTATAGTACACAAGCTACCATTGGACGAGAAATTAACCCCAAAGTATATAGTAGAGCGGAGTGGCAAAAAATGATTAAGATTAAAAACTCATTTATTAATGAGATTTTAAATAAGCCAAAGCTTTTTATAATAGGAACACCGGATGACCTTAAATAACCTCGTTGGAATAAGCCTTGAACAAATTGATGTGAATGATGAAACAATTAAACGTTTAATTACTGCAGCAGAACGAAATATTGCGGATTCAAAAATTACCGCAATGAGTACTGAAAATCGTTTTGACACGGCGTACAAAGCTATTATGCAAATAGCCAATGCAGCATTGCAAGCTAATGGTTACAGAACGTTAACAAGTAAGCCCGGGCATCATCATACAATGATTCAGCTACTATCAAAAACACTACAACTAGATAACAATACTGTGGTTCTATTAGATGTTATGCGCAAACAACGCAATGTTGCCGACTATTCAGGTGACCTTATTCCTGAAAGCACCATGAAAGATTGCATTTCTCAAGCTGAAAAACTATTAGAATATTTTCATGTTTGGCTAGCCAAACAACCAGGGTGGTGTTAATAAAGCACTCAAAGCTTTACCAAATCTACAACAGGTTGTTGCAGATTTAAAATTAATGAAAGATTTGGAAAATGGCTAAGGCCAAGGAAAAAAAACATTATGTTTACTTCAAAGACGGCCCATTCTTACCCTCTTAGATCATTAACGCCAGGCCAGGAAGAAGAAGCCATAGAGTACACAATAAAAGATCATGGCATAGACGATTTTTTAAATAACGCTTCTCGAAAAAAAATATTTTTTCCTACACATCAAATTATATCTAAAGAAAAATATGTTTCAGATATGCGATTTAAAGCACATGTTCAAAAAAGTTTAAATTTACTTAGAAGCAATGCTCCTGAATATTATAGTTTTTTTGCTCAACTCAATAAGACAATTCGTGCATCCAATACAAGTGGTGCAAATCGGACAAACAACTCTATTGATATTGGTCCTCGATATTTTGAAACATCAAATGCATTTCTTGCCAGTATGATTATTCATGAAACTGTTCATTTTTGGCAATATGAGAAGGGATATATTGAACAATTAAGTGACCAAGATAGTGAGCTTGAGGCGTTAAAATATCAATTGAATGTACTTAAATTATTAGATGCGTCTAAAGATGAGATACAGCATATCCAAAAACAAAGAGGAACGCATACTAAGGTATATCGATATTCTCCTTGGTGATTTTAAAAGCAAGTGTAGCCCGGAGCTGACGGCTCTTCACAAATAACGACGAGCCAGGCAACACATGTTCCACGCCAGAGTGTTCCACGTATTATCAAGGGGATCTTGGTCCTTCCCACAAAGTGTCAGTGATTTTTCTATCCTCTTAAGTGGCTATATCTTAGCCGCTCACGTTACCAATTCTCCACGCAGTGCGTGGAGAATTAGAATTGTGCCACCTATTATCAATAGCTATCTCATGATTAAGTTGTAAAAATAGGAAAGTCACTAGTACAATGCCAACTTATTGAAATTGATTAGGAATGAGTCATGGACGTGTTTACTCAAACTGTCCTTATTATCGGTCGACTCGAGCCACAAGGCGTGGTGATGCTTGGCACTGGCTTTTTAATAAATAAGTCTGGGCTAATTGCAACAACCCACCATGTGGCAGGTTCTACTGGGGCAGGTCTTGTTGTTTTAGCACCGCATATAAAAAATATAAATGAATATCAAAGATTATCTGATACATCATGCCAACATATACCATGTACTATTAAAGAAATTGACCCATTCAGGGACATAGCTATTTTAGAATCTAGCATTACAGTCCACGGCGAATTGCTCCCTTTAGTCGGATTTGATCGCACTGTTGTTGGGGAAGAAGTTGCAATATTTGGATTTCCGCACTGCGTAGAAGGCAGGCGTGCGTTAACATATCAAAAAGCAGAGATTGGAGCCAAGATCATTCTTGAAACAAGCGGTGTACAATCAAAACAAGCCGTAATTAACACGCAAGCCAGACCAGGTCAATCTGGATCAGTTGTCGTGTCAAAAGATATGCGAGCAATAACTGGGCTACTTATAGGTGCATGGATACCCGCTACAAATGGTATTAGTTTAGGAGGCATTAATCCACGTGAATTACATCAAACTACTCACTGCATTTCATCTGAATATATAACGGCAATGATATGACACATACAATTAATTTACCGGCAGATAACCTCGATGATTGGCTTAATGAGTTAAAACCTTATCAACGCGACATAATTAAAAACCTTTTAAAAACCGAACACCAAAACACAGAAAAGACCGCGGAAAAATGGCTTACGATGACAGGTTCATCAAATATTGCTGCTTTTGGTGGCATAGAAAATCCCAAACCATTTTGGGATAGCTTTAAAAATGAGATTTATCTCTTTTTTTGTGACGACACCGCCTATGCCGACATAAAAAAATCTTTTGGAGACGAACGTCCAATTGTGAAAAAGGTCCTGATTAGTGCAGTATCTGGCGCGATTGGTGCAACATTAGGATACAGCGCAACACTCCTAGCACCTGCTGTAGTGCTTATGCTGTCAACTATTGCCCAAATGGGCATTAATGCATATTGCAAAACAAAAACAAGCGATGATAAAACTCTCAAGTAATGTGTAAAGCTATTTTAGTCTGTAGCAGATAATGTGCATATCAAATCCAGCATGTCACGCCACAGCTGTGGTAAAAACATAAAATAATACCTATTGCCATATATATACTTGTGACCGCGCCAATGAATAATAAAAAGTAAAACCCAGCCATCGCCCACGTTGGAAGGTCGTAAACATGTTTCATGTTGCCAGCAGTAGCCAAGCATTCATCACATTTTACTAATAAGTTTGTTTGAGTGTAGTGGACATCTTTAAAATATAAATATGTAATTGATATATTTTCGCCCGGCGCCAAGGTAGGTATTGTTATTTCATTATCTCTTTTTTTAAAATGAACAGGCGGAAACACTGTATAATTTATTGGCAGCACCCCATGGATTACTTTTACATTGTTTGCAGTGGCTTTACCTATGTTTCCTACAACGATTGTATGGGATCGTATAGTAATTTTATCTCCTGTATTAGTTATGAAGTCAGTGTTCTCGTCACTTTTTAATGTTACTTCAGAAGCATGCGCATAAAATGTTATTAATTTTGGTCTTTTTTGGAAAATTTGTTTAATTAAAAAAGCAATTATTGCGATTGCTAGTGAAGAAAAAAATTGGATGATTTGTGCAGTTACAGGACTCATTTTCACTCCTTGTGCAATTATTTCCCTTCGCATTAGTAACCATAAACATTTAAGTCATTTTACACTATTTTTGCGCGGAAGAAGGAACGGGGGCTTTTGAGTTTAATTTTTCTGACATTCAAAATGCTATGCTTTCCGCTGGTGTTTTATTGCTTTTCTTATTTCTCAGCTTATGCCAATTCCATTATTTTCTATTAGTTTGGTGTGATCGGTAAAATGTACAAACCTCCCCGCCCGCCAATTTGCAGTAAAATTATTGCTGGCTATTGGATCATCAAAATTTATATCCGTATTTATTATGCCTATAACAGGTACCACAAATTTTTTACCGCCAGTGTAAAAACCAACACCGTATGCAAGTAACGTGCAATATTTCCCGTCATTACTACAAGTAAGAGCATTAATTTCTGTATCGCCAGGATTGTTGTTGCTAAATTGGAATCCTTGGAGAATTTTCCAACTAGCCCCACCATCAGTGCTCGTGTATGCAATTGGGTCTAAGGCCATAAGTAAATAATGCCCATTCGAATAATGATGCCAAACTGATCCAGCTGCTGTGCAATATTGATTATTATTACCATTGCAAGAAATAGTTTTTAGAATCCCACCAATTTCTTCTTTAGGTATTTCAGGAGTATAAGCTGTCCAATCAACCCCGCCATTTGTACTTCTATAGATAACAGGCTGATTTACAATACCGCCAACAGCAACACAGTATTGCCCTGTCTCCCCGTCACACGAGACAGCATGTAGAAAATTGCCGCCATTATTTCTTTTATCTATTACATGCATAGCCCATGTGTTTCCACCATCACTACTGGTATAAGAAACATATACAAGTGTGTTATGACCATTTTCAAATCCATCTTCAGATTCACCAATTGCTACGCAGTATTGCCCATTCTTGCTACATGAAACAGATCGAAGTGTTGTGGAATAATGTCCTTGATTTGCGGGAGTAGGGAAATGTGGTATCCAATTAGAACCGCCATCGGTGCTAGTATATGAGATAGGTCCGCGCCACCCCGGATCAGTGGGTTTAGCTACGCCAACTGCCACACAATATTCACCATCTTTCCCGTTACAAGTAACAGCTATGAGTCCAGACGCACCCCAATGTTTGCCAAGTTCATGAGTATCCCAATTAATGCCGCCATCCTTACTTGTATAAGCTAAAAATAAAGTTTTATTGCCATCATTTGATGACGCATTTCCAATTGCAGTGCAATTTTGATTGTTATTACCTGCACAAGTCACTGCCTGAATGATGCTTGGGTTATTTGTAATATTATGATGGTGCCAAGTAAATCCCCCATCCGCACTAGTATATGAAACAGGATGGAGAGATGTCATGTGTTCATCCATGTATTCATTCACAACAACAACGCGCTTTAATGTGTTGGGTTTACCTTCAATTATGTTCAACTCATATTTAGTATCACTTACTCCCGTACAATCCGAATCGCCTTGGCACAATGTAATATGGTGTGTCGGGTCAGGATCATGCGCGTTAATTGGCCCACTTATTTCTAATTGCAGAATACATACATCATAGTTTTCATATTTAGCGGCAAGATTGAAAGTTGTGTTGCATGTTAATAACGGATGATAAATCTCAGCATCGAGAATCTGCTTTACATTAGGTGGCAAATATCGTACGTGTATGGAGCTCTGGGGTTTTGAAGAATTATTTTTTACTATGTAATACGCTCTTGTTGTTTCACCCTTAAGAATTGAGGTTGGTAAAATACCAGATACCGGGTAAATATTGATATCAGTTGCCCACGTCATGCCGGATATAAGCAGTAAAGAAATAAAGAATAGACACTTCAAAAAGATGTATTTGATCATCTATATAAAACCTATTAAAAAATTAAATTTACCCACAAGACAAACATCTCACGAAATAATTGTTAATGTTATTTATTGTATTATTTACAATCATAACGTTATTTTATGTAGCTTTATTGTTTGGTGTGAATAATACACCATTTTCATGTTTACTCAAATAGTAACCATAGAATTCAATAAGTTAAGTTCATTTCAAAAAATAAGCTTTATCAGCAAATTAAGCGGTCAATTATATAACATATTGTTTTATATAATAAAAAAATGTTCCACGTATTATCAAGGGGATATTGGTCGCTGCGCGGCTAAACTGGCTAATTGAACCAACTGATTTCTATTCACCCAAGTAATAAGTTACTATAAATCAACAATATACCTGATGATTTGCCTAGTTATGCGCTATAACCCATTGATTCCCTTGCAGATTTGAGTATGATGCGTTTTTTTGAAAAAAATCATTTAAAGTTAATCTTGTCTTAAGTATACTCCTGTAAAATTATTACACATTAGATTTAACATTAAATATTATTTAAACTCAGACAATTAACGAGGCCAGCATGAAATACATTATCGTGAAAGTAAAAAGTAACGGTCAATCACTTAAAAAACAAGCACGCGACGTTTTTGAAGAAATCGTAACTCTTTACCCTAAACCTTCTGATTTGCTGGCAGCAAAACAAGACAAATTTCAGCTTACAGAATGTGAACTGACAGACTTATCTGTTGATCCGATTCCTTATGAAAAGGGTTACACCATATTTGCTATTCAAATAGGCCCAGATTCAACGCCAAATCTTTTCGATTTAATTAACGGCGCAAGCAAGCCTGTTGATAAAGACTTCTATAGTAACGCTAGAATTCTTCTACCTAACCAGCACCGCAATAGATTCGATTTAACCTTTAAGCCAGACTCAGATCAGATTATTGTAAAACCAGCGCCTGTCGAACAACCGATAGAATTAACGCCATTTCAAGCTGCGATAATAGCGATCGCTAAACTCAGAGCTGAGTTAAGAGATGAGATGGGTCGATGTGGATTCATTCGTTTCTTCACTGACTTTAATAACACTAAAGCTGCAAAGTATGCTGCTCTCGGACAGCTTTTTGACGGTTTCAATGATAAAACCATTACAGATATGGCTGGATTAGCAGACGAAGCGAAAAAATTTATTAAAGACCCTAACGTTATTTACACTAGCTCTGTGTTAACTTCACGTACCGCAACATTGCTTAACAACATCATTGCGGCTGGTGATAAAACTTCAACGGTCAAAAATACAATATAAATAGTTACAGCTACACTAGGCCTCAGCGGGTTACGCTGAGGCCTTTTTTTTACAATTAGCAGGCCTAGCCCGGATGAAATACAAAACAATTTCATCCGGGGTTATATATTTTTTTCACCTTTTGAAATGCGGTTATTTACCCCGGATCAAATTAAAAAAGCAATTTGATCGAGCTACATTCAATTATCACCTGAATATTTTTAACTCAACGTTCCACGTATTATCAAGGGGATTTTGTCTTAAAAACCGTTATATGGCTTCTCTTTTAGTTCAGCTTTTGGGTTTAGCTGTTCAACTAGCTGCAGGTATTCGTCACGTCTCTCTTGGGTGAAAATAGTCTTATAGAATGAGCCATGTTCCGTTGGCCGGTCCTCAAGTTCTCTCAGGTGCATAGCAAGAACTTCTTTTTTTGTTGATGGCACTTGAACTAATACTTCGTCCAATAGTGGTTTTGCATTAAAAACTCGGTATTTCATATTACGTATACTGAGAAGGGGATCCCTAGTAGGTAAACTGATTTCCTTAGCAGCATGAAGCAATTCGATCTCTGCAAGTACCTTTATTTTGGTCTCATTACTATCAGGTAACATCGATAATGCCCAATGTAACAACTGCCAATAAAGCAGCTTCATATCCAGCTTATTAGCTGTATATTTAGCGACACTGAAGACACTGATTGATCTATAATCTATGAACTCTCCTTCGACAGTCATTAACGTAGGATGTTTAAGCAAAATTTCACCTACATTTTTAAAATCGCTTTTTCTTTTTACTGCATATTCAAACAACCTTCTCAGGTTAGCAGCTGCGGGTAGATAACGAGCACGAACGGCAAAGAATAAGAATTTACAGCTTTTGGCATAATGAATAATCGCACCATCATCGCTTAAATATTTTGGAATTTCGTATGCTAGAATGTCTTTCGGTAACAGACTAGCCGCTTGCTCATCAATCGCTTTATTTGTATCAGGCTTAGGTAATGCGGATGTTTCAATTGCATTATCTATATAGTCATCTACATCAGTATTCTTTCTGGCTTCCACAGGAGTGAACCTCGTTGTATATTATTTTCTATTTGGCGGATGACCAATTATATGTCATCTCAGCTTTGAGATCAGCTTAAATTTTGATCAATTCTTTGGTTTTTCTATTTCTGAGCCTTGAACCATTACATAGCCATCATCATAAGTAACTCTATGATTTATATAGTAAAAAAATGTTCCATATGGAACACGAACCCCTATTTAGTCTTTTCTAGAGTTGAAATAATCGCCTCAAGGCTCGCCTCTACCTTTTTGTTCATTTCTATTTGTCGCACCCATCCATTCTGCTCTGCGGCCGCAAGTATCTTTCTCGTTTCTTCTAATTGATGTTTATGCTGATCCAAAAATCGAGGTGTTGTTCTAAAACTGCCACAACCAAGACACGCGTTTGCGTGTGGGCAACCGCCTTGTTGAACTGGCAGACCGCAATACCCATTCGGTAATGCTTGGGCGAGTATATTCCGCTTCAGCCACTTTAGATCTTCGGGAACATCAACATTACTTTCGTCATGCACTATTTTCCCTGTGATATCAACCATCTTTCCTTGAAATTTAGCGAACTCAGCTTTCATTGTACTATCGTGCAAATGCGCATAATTCATCGTCATTTCTGGTGATGAGTGTTTCAAAAAGCGTTGCACAACATGCGCCTGCACACCTGCATTTATCATTTGCGTACCGACAGTATGACGAAACTGATGCAGTTGAAAATGCCAGAAATTACCATCAGGCGCTTTGATGACGTGTTTCACTCCGAGACGATTAAGTGCATCTGCCACTATATGCGGCTGCATAGCGCGTAATTTATTATCTGAAAATAAATATTTGATTTCTTTTATATCAAATTTACTCGCTAACCATTGCCTTTGTTCTTCTATAACAGCGATGACTTCGTTACTTAAAATTGGAATAGTTTCTTCCTTCCTCATTTTGAATTCATAATATCGAAGGAAATAATCACCTTCTCCGTCTTTGATAAGACAATCAAAAGGTAACGCGCAAATTTCTGAACAATGCGGTTGTATTGAGTCAAGAAATTCGAGAAATGACCAATTGATCTAAGGTGCTGCTGAAGAGTGTAGTATGCCTTCGTAGCGGCCTGATACCGGATGTATCGTTTAGCCAATCTACGCAACCACGCTGGGTTAATTCTCTTAAAACTTATGGTTGAAGTAGCTATATATGGCGGCGGTTTAATACCAACTGCTGCTAGTTCCCAAACATCATCTTCATAAATAGCTTCCTGTGCACGCACTAATGGAAAGTTATCTACTATGATCTCTGCTGTCGACGCACTCATCAGCTAAACTCCTTATTTGATGTTTCTTCAACGCATCTTTAAGATCCTTTGATGACAAATGCGTGTATGTGTTTATTGTTGTCTGAATACTGAGATGCTCAAGCCGCTTCTGCACAAGCGCCATATCCCAGCCCTGTTGAATTAATTCCGTTGCATGGGTATGTCGCATCATGTGCGGCGTAATCTTGCAACCAATTGCATTAGAAAGCCTTTTAAATAGGTCTTGTATTGCAGTGTAATGAAGCGGTCTACCACGCTTTTGTCCTTTCAAACACACGAATACATATTCAGATTCGATATCTTCTAGCTCGGACAAAACATAATTGGTGTAGAGCTTTATGAGGGAGGGAGAAACAGGAAGAATATTAGCTCTATTTGATTTCGAACGCGACTCATTTTCATTATTAAACCGCGGTATCAACTGAATTTCATTATCCCAGCTTTGAATATCTGCATGCCGTAGACCTAATAACTGGCCAATACGCATTCCTGTTTCATAAAGCATGCAAATAAGCAGCTTATCTCTTAGGTAATAACAAGACTCAAGTAACTGCTCGATGAATTGACGGTCAACGGTACGCGGTAACTTTACCGGAACCTTAATTTTTAACGTGCGAGTCTTCGCTAAACGCGTTGTATTTAAGTGATTGAGAAAAGATTTATATTTTGGGTTTATTGCGATCTTAGTGCTATACAAATCAAGGTTTTCCACGTTACCCATTTGTTCGTGGAATTTATAAAATGCTGTAACCGCCGCCAACGCTGCATTGATGCTGCTTTCCGTTCGTTTTGACGTTGCCTGATGAATGGTTATTACATCTTTTGCTGGCGATCTTAGCCACGTAATAAAACCTGCCAAGTGATCCAGCTTTACTTTAGTCCAGTTTAATTCTTTATCCTGCAAGTACTGCCAATAATGCTTCAAGTGATGCGCATATGCGCGAATGGTGTTTGGGCTTTTCTGCAAATTATGTAGGTAGCTAAGGTATTGGGATATAGATATCACAGCCCCACCCGCCGTATCAAATACGCCCCAAGCTTTCACTCCATCTTGCATGATGATTGGCATTACTTTCATAGCTTATATCCTTATTTTTATTGGCTAGGAAAAGACTGCGTAGTTTAGCTAAGCCGATAAAATAAGCTAGAAGAATACCCTTGTTAACACGTAGAACACAAACATCCCAAAGACGTCACAATTGGGATGGGGGTAGAAATGTGACGTTTATGGGATGGGGTTTTTGATTCAAGAAGACCCCTCGTCGCTAAATTGCCACGCTCTGCAAAAAGCGCATGGCTCGCAATGACAGCGACTCGGGATAACAATGAGTAGAACTAGATAATAATGACGAGAATATATTTATTTAATTTCTATCTAAATCAACTAGTTAACCTAAACTTCGGTGACCGAAGTATGCTCCCGAAGTAAGCGCTGCATGATGCTAGCGCGGATAAGATTACTCTTAACACCTTCCAAGGCAGGATACTGCTTACGAACTTGAATAACTGCTTTATCTAATCGACCCATTAAAGTATCTGATAAGCGAATGCTAATAATATCGTTCAGATGATCCATATCTTCAGCAATTTCAACCAACTCGGGGTAATCAGCTAGCTTTAATAATGATTCAATGGACTCGATAATCCATTTACTCTTACCCCGCATTCCATAGCCATCCTCGATAACGCGTTGTTGTAACTGACGATGAAGTTTTTTTTGTAATTTAATTGAGGTCGTCACTGTCTTTTGCATAGTTATCTCGCCATCTCTAATTCTAATATTTCGATTAACTTACGAAACGCTTTCGTTACTTGTCGCAAATCAGCCCAGTTTATGTGACTAAAAATGTCTTTATGGCGTTCATAGTCATCGTGAGAAACAACAGCATCAATAATGGTTTTCACAACATCGGTTTTCACCGTCGTTCCCATATTAATCTTCGCTGTTATACGCCCACGATGGCTGCTTTGCAATTCCGCTTTTACTTTCTTTAATTGTCGATCTTCATTAATCAGGGTGCGTAATTCTTTCAAGCTAGCCCCTGAAACGCAAGCAGCTAATGCGGCTTGTCGTACAGTTACCTTTTCAATTCCTGCAATTAACGCGGCTTTATCTAAATTTTTAATTTGGCCAGCACGAATCACATCGCGTACGTCTTCCGGTGCATTTAACACAGCAAGATAATAAGACGTTTGAGAAAGCGATAAACCAGTAATGTTTTTAAGAACAGTCGCAGTAACCTCTTCTGCCCCGTCTTGTTTTTCATACTCACGCAGAATATCTTGCACGTTACCTAAACGTTCTTCTAACGTTAAATCTTCGCGCGCAGTATTTTCTACCCATTGAATCAATTTCAAATCGAATGCTTTAGGTTTCTCGTTAAATACACGTGCTTCTATTTCTTGTTTGCCAACCAAGATCGACGCCAAACAACGCCTCTCACCTGCAACTATGCGATATAGCTCGCCACGTTTATAAACAACAACCGGATTAATGATACCGTTTGCTTTAATGGTGTGTGCGAGTTCTTTCAATCTTTCCAATTCTTCCGATTTACGCTGATACAACGGGTCTTCTGATCGCAACCCAGTTCTAATGTCTGCTAAATCAACGGCCAACTTACGCGGATTTTCAGGGTCTAATTCAATACGAGATAATGGCAGCATAACGTTACGATAAATACCCGCATTATTCTCAACTACGTGAATGGTTTCGGTTAAACCACGTGTTAATGCTTCTGATATGCCAAAACGTTTTTTCTTAGTCATGCGAAAATCCTCTCTGCAATGTGTTCACACACTTCCGTGGCTTCTGACTTTGCAACATGTTGCTCTTGAAAATCAAAAATAGATCGGGGATTTGAATCTGCCGCGTCAACTTCAGCAAACACAATACGCTGAGAGAATTTAACCGGCAGCACATACTTACCTATCGCGGGGCTATCTTGCAAACTTTTTAAAATATCTTTGTGTAAACGCGTTTGCTTGAACATGTTTGGTAAGATACCCACTAACTTTAACGGTTTGGATTTATCACGATTTAGCGATTCCTGCATCCAAAGTTGCAACATTCCATAGATACCTTGCACCGGTTGTTCTTCCATAACGGACGGAATCACAATGTGCGTGGCGGCTTTGATCACACTAATAGTTAAAGGACCTTTAGAGGGTGCGGTATCAATCACAACTGCATCATAAGCAGCTTGCACATCGGGCGAATTTAAAAAGCTCGCGAGTTGTTTATGCACTTTCTCGACTACTTCTGAGCGTCGAACAGACTCTGCTGTGAGTAATTTTTCAGCATGTCCAGGCGCAATGTCTAATTTTTCAACATAAGTTGGGTAAGGAATAACACCTTGGCCATAAAAAATTTCCGCGATACTGCTTCTACCATCCCATTCATCATCTTCAGGATCGGTTGGATCAAAATCAGGATGAATTGGCGGCATTAATCCTTCTGGTGCAGCAGGATCAATTTCCATATGCAAATATTGATGTGAGAAATTACACTGAGGGTCGAAATCAATGCAGAGAGTGCGTTTATTTTTAACTTTACTCAAATACTCTGCCATTAATTTGCTACAAGTTGTTTTACCTACTCCACCCTTGTTATTAACAAACGCTATGACTTCCATAATGAGACTCCTGTCTTTTATAAAACTAAGATGTATTACGTTACTGCATAATATATCATTAATTTTGTTGTATCATATATAAAAAATCATGTAATAATAAACATCAGCATGTTGTGTTTTAGTTTAGTAATTGTTTTGTTTTTGTTTACGATGCGCGAACTGCATGATTGTAAATGAAATAACGCTACGAAATGCGACGTTTATGGGATTTTTTGTGACGCTTATGGGATGTTGTGTGACATTTATGGGATGAAATGTGACGACTATGGGACAAACTGTGACGGATGTGGGATTAGAAAAAGTGGAAAACAAAAGGGAGCTGAAAAAGCACGCAGCGACCATTCATTGTTCTAACACACTTAGTTTACTCCAGCGCAAAGTAACTAACGCGCTGTTGTTCCACGCTTATAAAGAACTCATGCTCAAAGAAGAACATGAAATTACCGTTAAACAATTGTGTCGCTTGATTGGCTATAACGGCAATAATCATGCTGTCATTAAAGATGCGCTCAAGGGCTTAATTTCGACCGTTATCGAATGGAACCTCATTGACGATAAAACCGGTAACGAAAACTGGACGGCGAGCTCTATTCTCGCGAGCGTCAGTCTGGAAGGGCCATTATGCTATTTTGCATATTCGCCGCGTATGAAACAGCTTCTGCATTCACCTTCTATGTTCGGCAAGATTGATTTAGTCATCCAATCGCGTTTCCGTTCAAGTTACGGATTGGCGCTGTACGAGAATTGTATTCGTTACCGTGGGTTGCCAAACACCAAATGGTTCGATATGGAATTGTTTAAAAAGCTAATGGGTGTGCCAGCAGGCAAATACGATATCTTCCGAGACTTTAAAAAACGGGTATTAGATAAAGCGGTCGATGAGGTGAACACTTATTCAGATTTGATTATTAGCTGCGAGTATCAGAAAGAAGGCCGTAAAGTATTAAGAGTGCGGTTTTCATTGAAGGATAGGGCGAGGAAAACGCGATTAGGCCAACCTCGTGCGCAGTTAGATGGAACGCAGGATTCATTATTTGCTAAGCTTAATACAATTTTTGAATTATCTGTTGAACAAGTTGAACAGGTGATGTCAGAGTATGATGCTCAATTTATTAGCGATAAAATCGCAGTTATAGAGGAATCAAAAGCGTTTAAAGAGGGTAGAGTAGAAAACTTACCAGGTTACTTGTTAAGCGCACTGAAAAATAATTATCAAGCAAAGAAACCGAAAGCTACTATTGTTAATTTGCAAGATGCAAGACAAGAACATGAAATAAAAGATTGGGTGCAGCAAATCGAACAAGTACGTCAGCAGTTTGTCCAAGAACGTGAAAAGGCAATTCAAGAGACGATTGCTAATTTAACAATAGTTGAGAAAGCTAATTTCATGGCGGAGTTTTATAAACAAAATGAAATGGCAATCAATACCGTACTAAAGCTACAACGCAATAAATATAACCAAGAAACCGTTGTTGAATCGCCACAAGTCAAAGCCTTACTACGCCAATTTGCGATGCGCGAGCTAGATAATTTAGAGTTACAATCTTTAGAAGAATTTATCGCGCGTCAAGATGAAAGCACACGCGATAGTTGGCAAAAATTAAAATCATTTGATCCGGAGCATGCGGTACTTCGATTGGAGTAGTAGTAATAACAATAAGCCCCAAGCGCCTATGCTAACCCAATTAGCCCATGATATTCCTACAAATCGAACCGTAATTTCATTTGTGCCTGTAATAGGGGTAATAGAGGTTAACAAGTTTCCTTGGTAAACAATGCTATTGTAAGTAATAGGTTTATTGTTAAGTGTTATTGATAACATGCTTGGATAAAATAAGCTGGGCAACTCAATTAAATTAACGCCGGATTTTACCTCTAATTTACATCGTATAGCATCACCTTTTTGATGGCAAAATGGCGAAACCTGGCTAATATCCATAAAAGATTCTTTCGGTAAAAAGCCAGCTAACAACATTTTATTGACTTTGATAGGTTCGCTGACCGGCCGTTTAGTTTTAATATTTAACTTATAAGGATCTTCATTTTGTTTGTTGGAATTAGTAACAGGGATATTCCAAATTAAATTGCTTGTATTTAATTGATGATTGTTAACAGGTTGATTGTCTATTTCAGCCGATAACTCATGAGTAACTTTTGTGGGAAGACTATCAAAATAAACTAATACAACGGGTTTATTTGCTATGGCAACAAGTGAAGGTGCAATTAAATATTCACGTTCAAGTCTTAATGATTTATCTGGATTTAACAAAACACTGTCAATGCTATCAACAAAATTAGTATGCGCATTAAAATTAATCGTGTAAGCATTCTGGTTGTAATATTGATAAGGTTTACTAATTAATTCAGCTAATGGACCTTTGAAGGCTTCTAAAGTAGGAAACCATGAAGCCATACTGCAACCGATAAGAAAGGTACCAATAATGAGATGGCGGACATCCAATTTATTTTTGAATATCCAGCAAATAGACCAGGCAAATAATAATGCGCCGATCCACGTGACCTGATTAAGCAAGCGCCAACAATATTGAGCGGATAATAAAGGCTGCGGAAAGAATCGCCAAAAATTAACCGGTGACCAAACAAGTAAAAACGCTAATACAAATAGCACTAATAATGCGGGTAACCAATAATCCGCACGCTTATTACCGGATGAGAATTTATTTACAAAACAATAAAAACAAGTAATAACCCCAAATAAAATCGGCCAACCTAATGAGGGATGGACAGTAAATAAGGCGCTAATTCGATTGCCCGATATTAAATTGGCAGCGGGTGAAAGTAACTGGCTTAAAGTAGGGTGATAAATTAGTAAATTGGCAGGATCATTATAAGTAACATTAAATACAAAATAATTAGCAATGGCTGCGAGCGGGGCAATAAACCACATCGCTAATAAACAACCAAAAATATAACCAATACCCACCCGAAATAAATTAATCCAACGGCGTCTGTTTTTGATCGTAATAAAAATTAATAATAACGCGGTAAATAAAGAGGTATAAATAAAGGTAACGGTGTGTACCGTAATAAGAAAATACCAAGCCACGGCAACTTTAGCTAATGCCGCATTATTATTAGGTTGGTAAAATCGTTGTAAATTATAATACACAACGACAGGGATCAAACCCATTGCAACAGATTCGTTCAAATTACCTAGATGATTGACCAAAATGATATAATACGGCGCATATAAATAAACAACACCGGCAAGCAACGATGCAACACGTGATTGAGTAAACCAATAGGCGAGGCGATATAAATAAAGACCACCTAATGTCGCACCACACCAAATGGTAATGATAAATGCAGTGATGGGATTTTGCGGTGTTAGCCATTTATAGATGAGCGCGGCGAAGGTGTACGTAGTAGGGGAGGTAAATTGAAAAAACGGATAACGCCAGCCGCTATTTTCTAGTGGCATTACGCGCAAAGGAAATTGCCCTTCATTCAAAGCCATCTTAGCCTGAACAATAGCAGATAAATGATTTAAATAATCCACCATGGTTAATAAAGTTTGGTTTGTCGCAATTGGCGCTAAAATCGTAATCGCAATAAAACCAAAGAAAATAGCGGGGCTAAAACGTCGTATCCATCCTTGCACGCGGCTGACTCCCTGTAATATAACCCCAAGCTTATAATAAATAATGTAGCCCGTACACAAAAAGCGTGTACGAGCTACATTCGCATACGGCAATTATAAATACCCAGCTAATTTTTGCGTGCGTGATAAGAAAAATTCCGTTGACCAAACCTCGAGCGAAGCGAGTTCTCGAGGTTTGAGAAAGCGCGCTACATCTTTTTTTGCATCTGCCCAATTAAGGCTTTTAATTTTTTCGTCAAGATGTGTAATTAACCATACAGGGGTTACATTAACAGACTTGTTTTGCCATGAGCCTTGTTGATGTAAGGCATTAGACAAAAAGCTTAAATTAATTTTAATATTCCGCGCGACATACCAAATAAAATCAAACCAATCACGTCCTTTTACATATTCTCTGCATAATAACGCATGACATTTTCCGGCAAATAAACTTGGTAAATCTTGTGATTCAACACTGAATGGTAGCGGAAAATCTAAATACTTTAATTCAAAGTCTGACCCAGCAGGTGGATTAGTATCAACTTCTAATTTAATTTGAATTTTAGGACGATTAGTTCTTATATCATTTAATATTAATAAGCCGCCTTGCGAGTCTGCTTTTAAAAAGGTTTTCTTCACTACATTATCTACTTTAGAACGATTGGCTACTTCAAGTGAATAACCGTAGGCATTAAATTCTTCTTGCATGTTTTTAATATAATTATCCCAGTTAAATTCCTTATCAGGTTTTCGTAAAATAAAATCTAAATCTTCGGAGAATCTATCTAAACCGTATAGAATTCTCAAGCATGTGCCACCTTGAAAAGCTGCTACACCAAAAAAATCAGCTCGTGACAAAGCTAGTAAAGCAACTTCTTGAGCAATTTCTTTAAGCGCATTTTCTTGCTCTAAAATATTTTGACTATTATACGATAATAATCGTTGTTGAATAATTTCAACGCTCATTGATAATACCTTTTAAAAAACGCGTGATGCGTTGATGATGATAATATTCTTCTAATAATTGTCGTTCTTCATTTCGTAAGTTGGGTAAGGATTCTGGTTCAATCCGTAAACTTTCAATGAGTGGTTCAATGCTACGCCAATTTTTTTTATAACAATACACATAATCGCAAATTGCTTTCCAAGGGCTAGCAATCATAAATGTATGTCCATTTTCAATAATGCGCTCTACACCGGTATAAAAATTGATAATAGGCAAATGTTGAAAGCTAAATAAACCAATTGGCGTAGTAAATTCTTTACTGCGTTTGCTACTTACACAAGTGGTCGTGTAAACCGCTTCTGGAATTAACTGATGAAAGTTTAATGCAGATTCTAAACTGATATAAGATGGGCCGTAAATATATTGTGCCAATGCAAATGGATGAATTTTTTCTTTATAACCGATATTTTCAGTTAGACAATAAAGACCCCTGCGCACATGCAGTAGTTTATTGCTGGCGATTAAGCGTTTTACTTTGCCATAACGACTATCTGCCGTTCCATCCAATAAAGCGGATAATTCGGTATCAGTAACATAAGGTTCAGAAAGTTCGTGAAGCATTCGTTTAATAATAATTGTCATATACTGTCATTATATGACAGTTTCATACAAAAAACCTAATATATTATCAATTATGGGTTAATTATGTATGAAACTGTCATATAATGACAGTTTGATACAAATAATCTTTACCATAACGCCAGCTTCCCTCATTGATCATTTTTTGATACAATAGCTATCATATTATTATAATAATCATTAACTTGTTGATTTTTCCTTGTCAGCCATCAACAATAATAAAGGCGGTTTCTCATGAAAATCTTTCAAGCTGGCGGTTTAAGTCGACTATTTAATTACGCAAAAGGCTATCGCAAAGATATTTATCTAGCGACGTTTTATTCGTTTATTAATACCCTTTTTTACATCCTGCCCGAAGTGTTAATTGGTATGGCGGTTGATGTCGTCGTTTATCGCAAAGAATCATTATTAGGTCGTTTAGGCGTTCCTAATCTTTATCATCAACTTATTATTTTAGGCGTGCTAACGCTGATAGTATGGATTGTTTTGTCTGTTTCAGAATTTTTGTACTCTAGTAAATGGCGCAACCTCGCGCAGCAAATTCAACATCAATTACGTATTGATGCTTACACGCATGTGCAAGATGCGGATATGACTTATTTCGAAAATGCCAGCGATGGCAATATCGTTACTATATTAAACGATGATATTAACCAACTTGAGCGCTTCTTTGATAACGGCATCAATATTATGGTGCATATTATTTCGTCGTTATTAATTGTTGGTACCCTATTTTTTATTCTTGCGCCTAAAGTGGCAATTTGGGCATTTTTACCAATGCCATTTATTTTATACGGCGCTTATTACGTGCAATATATTATTGGCCCGAAATATGAAATGGTGCGCACTAAAGCGGGTGAATTAAATAATCGCTTTATGAATAATATGCTGGGTATTGCTACCATTAAAAGCTATGCAGCGGAAGAATATGAGTTGAATTCTTTAGAGCTGAAAAGTGGTGAGTATTTAAAAGCAAATGCTGCTGCCATTCGAATTAGCGCAGCAATTACGCCGATTATTCGTTTAGCAGTTATGCTTGGGTTTTTAGCGACGATGATGTACGGCGGTTGGTTAGTGTTGCAAGGCCAATTAACCATTAGCGTATATAGTATTTTAATTTTATTAAGCCAACATTTACTATGGCCGTTAACCTATTTACCTGATGTGAGTGATCAATTTTATCGTGCGATGGCGTCCATCAAACGCATCATGAATTTATTATCAGTGCCGATTTACATTACTTCTGGCGGTCATGCGCCACCTTCTACGGGTATTCTTGGGGCGATTTCTTTAGAAAATTTGAGTTATACCTATAATAAAGAAAATAAAAAGGTACTTAATAATCTTAATTTAATTATTCCATCAGGCCACACGGTGGGATTTGTTGGCAGTACCGGCACGGGTAAAAGTACACTCGTCAAATTATTGTTACGCTTTTATGATCCAACCAGTGGTGTCATTAAACTCGATGGCAAAAATTTGAAAGAATATGATTTGGAGACCTTACGTCGTAATATTGGTTACGTGAGTCAGGATGTATTTTTATTTAATGATAGTATTGCGGCGAATATTGCTTATGGTACTTTTGATGCAACGCAAGAACAGATTGAACAGGCGGCCAAATTAGCTGAAGCGCATGAATTTATTATGTCATTACCGCAGGGGTATAAAACCAAGATTGGCGAGCGCGGACAGAAATTATCAGGTGGGCAAAAGCAGCGTTTAAGTATCGCGCGTGCGATGTTAAAAAATCCGCCTATTTTAATTTTAGATGAAGCGACGTCTTCGATGGATAATGAAACCGAAGCAGCGATTCAACAATCTATCTGGAATATTACCGGTGGGCGTACTATTATCATTATTGCGCATCGATTAAATGCGGTTAGACAAGCGGACGTAATTTACGTATTGGAAAACGGCGCCGTGATCGAGCAGGGTGATCATGATACGCTGGTTGAGAAGGCGGATGGTATGTATGCGTGGCTGTGGCAGTTACAGACGGGTGCGGTGTATTAATGCACGCTGATATTCTAACCCCGGCTTAATGCAAAAGGCGCATTAATCCGGGCTACATTTATCGCAGTTAATGTTCCATATGGCGCAATATGTGGTTTGGTTTACATTTATGTTCATTTTGGCGTATTGCGTAGCCCGGAACAAACGCGCCCTTTGCGTTTATTCCGGGGTTATAATAGCAGCGTGCAATGCGTAATTTTGTCTATTCAATAAGGGAGATAGTTAAATGGATTTTCTAACCGCAGGCCTTGCCTTCCTCGAAGGTCTCGCTCTCATCTTATCCCCCTGCATTTTACCAGTCTTACCCATTATTTTATCCGGCTCGCTAACCGGCGGTAAACGCCGACCATTTGGTATAATTATCGGTTTTATTATCACATTCGCTATCGTCACTTTATGCTCACGATTTTTAGTCCAAGCGGCAAATATAAACCCCGATCTACTACGCAACATTTCTTACACATTATTAATTGTATTCGGCGTAGTGATGCTTTCAACCACACTCACCGAAAAATTCACCCTAGCAACTGGGAAGCTATCACAAGTCGGCACGAATGTTGGCACCAACGAAGGATTTTTCAGCGGCATTTTATTCGGTGCATTAATCGGTATCATCTGGACGCCATGCGCAGGTCCTATCTTAGCAGCAGTTATCGTACAAGTTGCCACATTGAAAACCACAGCGAGCAGCATTGCAACGGTACTTGCATTTGCAGCAGGTGCAAGTGTTCCCATGCTTATCATTGCCATTGCTGGTCGCGGTATAATAAATAAATTTAATTTTATAAAAAATCACACCACAACCATCCGAAAAATATTAGGTGTTATTCTAATTGCCACCGTATTGTTATTAATGTTCAACGGCGAATTATTATTTGCACGCGTTACTAACAATTCAGATGATCCACCAGCTACGCATCTAGAAAATGGTTTAATGGTACCGTTTCAAGCCCCTGCAATTGATGGCATCGATCAATGGTTTAATAGCCCACCACTCACTATTAGCCAACTAAAAGGCAAAGTTGTATTAATCGATTTCTGGACTTATTCCTGCATTAATTGCCTACGCACATTACCTTATCTAAAAGATTGGTATGCGAAATACCATGATAAAGGTTTGGAAATTATCGGCATACAAACGCCTGAATTTGAATTTGAAAAAAATATAGCTAACGTAAAAAATGCGGTAGCACGATTAGGCATCAAGTATCCGGTAGCAATGGATAATAGTTTTGTCACTTGGAATAATTATAATAATCGCTACTGGCCAGCACATTATCTAATAAACAAAGAAGGCCAAGTTGTTTACGAACAATTTGGTGAAGGCGATTATAATGTGACAGAAAATAATATTCGCTATCTGTTAGGTATTGATGGCGAAGTGCAAACGCCATCAAATGACCAAGGGTTTTATGCGCAAACACCTGAAACTTATTTAGGTACCGCACGCGCAGAAAATTTTGCTGGTGACCAAGCGGAGAAAACCAATCAATCATTTATTTATACTTATCCAACCGCGATTTCTGATGATGGTTGGGCGTTAAAAGGTTTATGGTGGGTTTATCCCGATAAAATTGTTTCAGGCGCAGCAGGTGCAGCCATTAAATTACATTTTAACGCAGGCAAGGTTTACGCCGTGATGGGCGCGCCGCATGGCAAAGTCGCGGTTGATGTGCTGTTGAATGACAAGAAATTAGTGAGCGAGCAGGGTAGTGATGTTACAAACGGACAAGTGACGGTAACAGGTAATCGTTTGTATTCTCTGGTACAATTTAAGCAATTTGGCAACGGTACACTTGAATTGATAGCAGAAGGAGAAGGGTTAGAGGTTTACACCTTCACTTTTGGAAATTGAGGTAAATCATGGGGTTACATAGACGTTTTACGGCACTTACCTTACTGATGTTAAGTATTAATGGCATGGTGGGTTCTGCGTGGCTATTCGCGCCCTTATATGCTGCCAAAATTGCTGGGTCTGCCTCTATTGTTGCTTGGTTATTAGGCGGCATTATTACCGTGTTGATTGCCTTTACCTTTGCAGAATTATCTACGATGTTTCCTATCGCCGGTGGCACCGCACAAATTCCACAATTAAGTCATGGCACCTTTACTAGCTTCATGATTAGTTGGTTGGCTTGGCTGTCTTCACTCACCATGGCACCCATCGAAGTACAGGCAATTTTACAATACGCCTCGACGTATTTTACTTCTCTCATGCATTTACATAATAATGTGCCCGTGTTAACAGGCATTGGTTATGTATGGGCTGCTGTTTTAATGTTAGCGTTTTGTGTGATTAACATTGCAAGCTATAAAGGGTTAGTGCGATTTAACTTTTTGTTATTTAATTTTAAAGTAATTGTGATTGTGGTTGCAGTGTATGCGATTACCTCCACTAGTTTTCATATTAGTAATTTTTCTGGCATGAATGAAACGTTATCTTCTCTTACCGGCTGGCACGCTATTTTAGCGGCGCTTGCCTCAGGTGGTATTGCATTCGCCTTTACTGGTTTTAAACATGGTGTGGAATTAGCGGGTGAGGCAAAAAATGTTGCTCGCACCATTCCTATTGCGATTATCGGTTCCGTCGTTGCATGTTTATTATTATATTTAGGTTTGCAATTTGCTTTTATTGGCGCATTAGATCCTACCAGTATAGCCAATGGTTGGAGTCAACTTAGTTTCGCAGGGGACGTTGGACCCTTTGCGGGTTTAGCTGCTGGTTTAGGCATTATTTGGCTATTAAACTTATTATATATCGACGCAGCTATTTCTCCCTCGGGTGCAGGTCTAATTTATGTAACATCAACGGCACGAATTTTATATGCGATGAGCCAAATTGGTTATATGCCAAAATGGTTATCGAAAGTAAATAATGAACATTTTCCTGTTGCTGCAATTTTATGTAATTTTGTCTTAGGCATGATGTTATTTTTACCGTTACCAGGTTGGCAAGCGATGGTTAGTTTTCTAGTATCAGGTATGGTACTTTCCTATGCCATGGGGCCTATTGCATTAATTTGCATGCGTTATGAATTACCTGAGCATGCCAGACCTTTTAAATTACCTTTTGCCAAAATCATTTGCCCACTTGCGTTTTATTTCTGTAATTTATTAAGTTACTGGACAGGATGGCAAACCATTTCAAAATTAGCAATTGCGATGGTAATTGGCCTACTATTTTTTATGATTGCAATTCGGCGTGGACGATTAAAGGGCATGCAGCTTGGATTAACTTCTTCATTATGGCTCGTGCCTTATTTAGCTGGTTTAGTATTA
>Ga0206941_10121_pt1 | contig 23272 bp, 20 predicted proteins | sample Alteio_BWOrgHeat_9_FD_153251 | JGI IMG/M metagenome (GOLD analysis project Ga0206941, IMG submission 153251) | Enriched cells from forest soil in Barre Woods Harvard Forest LTER site, Petersham, Massachusetts, United States -... | ecosystem: Environmental > Terrestrial > Soil > Temperate forest >...
GGTTGTGGTTGAGCCCGTGGCTCCTCCCACGGCTGCTGCGCGCGCGCTGACTCCGCTGGAAGCAGCGGCGAAGGCGGTTGAGACTGCGGCGGCCAAGGCTCCTGCATCGGTTCCGGCTGAGCCTCCTGTGGAGGCTACGGATGGCGCGCTGGCCCTGGCTCCTGAGCCCCTTCCGGAAGCAAAGACGGATGGCGTCGATCTGGACCGGATTCGTGAGGCGTTGTGTGCGGCTCTCGATGATAAGGGGCACAGCACGGCGGCGGTGCTGCTGAATGCGGGCAAGTGGTTTTTGGAAGAGGACACGATCCGCGTCGAGGCCGGCGTGAAGAAGACCATGCTGGGGCTGACGATGAATATGGACGCGGAAAAGGTCGTCAAGAATGCGCTGCGGGCGATTGGCGCATCCCAGAAACTGGTTGTGGTTCCGGGGGAGAATGGGGCGGGCAGCGCTGATGTTAAGCCACGGGTAGTCAGTGGGTCGGTGCAGGCGGCGGCGCTGGAGAATCCTCTGGTAAAGCAGGCTATGGATTTGTTTGGGGCGGAAGTGCGGAGTGTTCTGGATTTGCGGGATACGAAGTGAGGGTTTCTCGTTTTGGCTGGCGCAGGGGAGAGCTTTCCCACCCTGACTTTGTCAGGACGGGGCACCCGGTTCTGTGGCTACCGAAGCGAGAAACAGATCCTTCGTTGCACTCAGGATGACAAGCAGGTGAGGTTTCGATGTTTAATCCCTTGAAGATGCAGGAAATGCTGGCACAGGCCAAGCAGATGCAGGAACAGATGCAAGAGAAGCTGGGGCAGACGGTGGTCGAGGCTTCGTCGGGCGGCGGCGCAGTAGCGGTGAAGATGAATGGGCAGAAACAGGTGCTGAAGGTCACGATCGATCCCAGCGCGGTTGCCGGCCTCAGTGGAAATACGGCCGATGTGGAGATGCTCGAAGACCTGATTGCAGCGGCTTTCAATGAGGCTGGGCGCAGGGCGGATGAAGCCATCAAGTCGAGTGCTTCGGCTATGCTGGGAGGGTTGAGTCTGCCGCCGGGTTTGTTTTGAATGTCTTGCAAAGTCTTTGTCGTGGCGGCCACAAAAAGCAGATCCTTTGACTGCATGCCTCTCCACCCCAACGCACGAACAGAGGGTGCGTCCGGAGACCGCGGACGGCGCTTCGCTCAGGATGACAACTTAGGGTGGTTCGTGGCTAAGGAGATCGTGTGAGACGACGTGATTTTCTCAAGCAGACAGTTTGGGCGGGAGCGGGATTGGGGCTGGCTGCGATTCCAGGGACATTTGCGCGTTCCGCGCAGGTACAGAATGCGCAGGCTGCGCCGCCGGCGGCTCCGACAAGCGACAGGCTGCAGCAGATGCGGACGGCTGGACCGACGACCCCGATCAAAGTGACGAAGCTGCGGGACACACTGTTTCTGCTGCAGGGCGTGGGCGGCAACATGGTGGCGCAGACGGGGCCGGACGGGAAGGTGCTGATTGACTCGAGTATGGCAACGGCGGCTTCACGGTTGAAAGAGACGCTGAGCAAGCTGGCACCGCATCCGATGAAGCTCCTGATCAATACGCACTGGCATTTCGATCACACGGATGGCAATGCCGCTCTGCACGACGACTCGGGGGCTTTTATCATCGCTCAGGAAAATACACGCAACCGGCTGGCAACTCCACAAGAGATTACATTTTTTCATTTGAAGCTGCAGCCTTCGCCAACGAGCGCATTGCCACAGCAGACATTCATCGACAAGGAAAAGCTCTTTATCAATAACGACGAACTTAATCTTGTCTACATGCCGGACGCGCATACCGACACCGATATCTACATTCACTTTGTCGGCGCGAATGTGCTGCATGCGGGCGATGTTTTCTTTAACGGGTTCTATCCGTTTATCGATGGGGGGACGGGCGGGACGATCAACGGAATGATTCGCGGCGCGGATGCCTGCCTGGCGGTTGCCGATGACAAGACGAAGATTGTGCCCGGGCATGGTCCGGTGGGGGATAAGGACGCGCTGCAGAAGTATCGGGACATGATGGCCAGGGTCGCAACGAATATCGAGAAGCTGAAGAGTGGCGGGCAATCACTGGACCAGGTGATTGCCGCCAAACCTACGGCGGATTTCGATGCGGTGTGGGGCAACGGATCGCTCAAACCGGAGCAGTTTGTGGAGCTGGTTTACAGCACGCTGTGAGTATTTAGGCCGACATTTTGCCTGGGGAGAAGGAAAGCAGATCCTTCGACTACGCGCTTCCCCACCCGGTTCGCGCTTCGCTCAGGATGACAAATATTTTTTGGGGGGCACAGGGATTGTCACGATTTGCGGAACCTATGGCGCGGCTGATCGAGGAGCTGCGCAAACTTCCCGGGATTGGATCGAAGAACGCGCAGCGGCTGGCGTTTCACATTCTGCGTTCGAATGGGGAGGATGCAGAGGCGCTGGCAGATGCGATTCGCAACCTGAAGGCGAAGCTGCAGCTTTGTTCCACCTGCAACAATATTACCGATGTTGATCCTTGCGTGTACTGCGCGAGTCCGACGCGAAACCAGCGGCTGGTTTGCGTGATTGAAGAGCCTACCAATATTGCCACCATTGAAAAGACGCGCAGCTATAACGGCGTCTTTCATGTGCTGCATGGGACGCTGTCGCCACTGCACGGGGTGGGACCGGAACATTTGCGGACCGGGAATCTGCTGGCGCGGGTTTCGCGCGGCGATGTGGATGAGGTGATTCTGGCGATGTCGCCGACAGTCGAGGGGGAAGCCACGGCGGGGTATCTGGCGGAGATGCTGCGCCCCGCTCAGGTGCGGGTGACGCGCATTGCGACCGGGGTTCCTGCGGGGAGTGATATTGAGTATGCCGATGAGGTTACGATGTTGCGGGCTCTGGAGGGGCGGCGGGAGATGTAATTTGTCCCCACCCTTCGCTACGCTCAGGATGGGGCACCCAAATTGTCTGCGTTGTCGTAACCGAGGTGAACCGCAGGTCCTTCGACTACGCGCCTCTCCACCCCAACGCACGAAGAGCGTGTGCGTCGGGGACCCCGACGGCGCTTTGCTCAGGATGACAATTTATAAATACTGCTGCCTGAATCCTCTTAGCTGCGGAGTTTGGCGAGGAGGTCCTGCGGGTGGACGGGCTTGGCGAGGATTTCGAACTCATGGCCCTGGTTGCGGGCGCGGTCGAGCAGGTCAGCGGTGGCTGCCTGTCCTGAGAAGAGCAGGATTTTGCAGGAAGGGAGCAGGCTGCGGATTTTGATGGCCGCGTCGATGCCGTTCAGGTCGGTCATGATGACGTCACTGATGAGCATGTCGGGCTTCAGTGATCCCGCCACTTCTACCGCTTTTTCGCCGCTGTAAACGGCGGTGGCTTCGAATCCGCTCTGATTGAGGATGATGGCAAGGGTGTCGGCGATGACGCGTTCATCATCGGCCACCAGAACTTTTGGCTTCGCCTGATTGTTGTCTTGCATTTTTCTTCGACTCTCTCTACTCCGGTAGGGTGAAAAACCTGGGGTGTGGCTGTAGCTGCGAAAAGTTGCCGCCAAATGGTGGGCTGATTCGTATCGCTCCGCGAAAACTACTACTAGGATGATACGCTGTCTTCAGGAGGATGCTTCATCTTCCTGCAATCCTATCTATTTAGGCTTGACGCAAGGGCGGGTGCGTCGTTCCGGAGGGATTTTGGCAGCCCGGATGTATCACTGCCAACGGCAGTTTGCCCGTTGAAGAGGTTTCAGGCACATGTAGACGGAGCCGGACGATGACGGAAGCGATTATTCGTGCGCAGCAAGTGGAAAAGTTCTACGCTCAGCCGAGCGAAAACCGCATTCAGGTCATTGCTCCTACCGATCTTTCCATTCTTCCCGGAGAGATTGTCGCCCTGCTTGGGCCATCCGGTTCGGGAAAGTCGACTCTTCTGCGTATGCTCTCCGGGTTGTCCAAGCCTTCGGGCGGCCACGTTTTCTGGCATGAGAAGCCGATTGAGACGGTCCACATTAATGTTTCGATCGTCTTCCAGAGCTTCGCGCTGTTTCCCTGGCTCACTGTTCTTGAAAATGTGGAGGCACCGCTCAAGGCGATTGGCGTGGATGCGGAGGCGCGCAGGGAGCGCAGTCTCAAGATTCTGGACACCGTTGGTCTGGATGGTTTTCAGGCGGCATATCCGAAGGAGCTTTCCGGCGGCATGCGGCAGCGTGTGGGGTTTGCGCGTGCACTGGTGGTCGAACCGGAAGTGCTGTTCATGGACGAGCCTTTTTCCGCGCTCGATGTGCTGACGGCCGAGAATCTGCGCAGTGAGTTGCTGGAACTGTGGCAGAAGAAGACGATTCCTACGCAGGCCATTTTTATCGTTACACACAACATTGAAGAGGCGGTGCTGCTGGCAGATCGCATTATTGTGCTGGGGCGCAATCCGGGGCATGTGCGGACGGACTTCAAGGTTGGAATTCCTCATCCGCGCGACAAGAAGAACCCGAAATTTACGAAGCTGGTGGACTACATCTATACCGTGCTGACGCGGCCGGATGTAACTCCTGATGTGCCGCGGCTGCATACGGATGGCCGGCGCGTACGCGACCAGCGGCAGATGCGCTATGAGATGTTGCCGCATGCGCGTCCGGGCGGCATTGCCGGGCTGCTTGAGTTCATCATCGATTTCGGCGGGCATATCGATGTGTATCGGCTGGCGGATGAGCTGGCGTTTGAGATCGATGACCTGCTTCCGATTGTGGATGCAGCACAGCTGCTTGGCTTCCTGACGGTCGAGGAAGGCGATGTCGCCATCACGCCAGCGGGGCGCGAGTATGCGGAGTCGGAGATTCTGAAGCAGAAGGAATTGTTTCGCGCAGCGGCGGTAGAGCATGTTCTGTTGCTGCGGCAGATTACGCGCGCGCTCAGCAACAAGTCAGACCATACGGTGCCGGAGGAATTTTTCCTTGACATGCTTGATGAGCAGTTCAGCGAGGAAGAGACGCAGCGGCAGCTGGAGACGGCAATCAACTGGGGACGCTACGCGGAGCTTTTCGACTTTGACGCGGCGAAGCGGCGCTTCATTCTGCCGGAATCGGAAGAAGCGACAGCGGCGGCAGCTGTGCAGGAGACCGAAGAGCCGTGAAGATGCGCTATACCCTCTCGCGCTCGCTGGTCATCGAGCGCACATGGCCTTTCTTTCTCGACCTGACGGTGGCGATGGGGCTGCTGGCGGGTTTCTATGCCGTGCTGCAGGTGGCACACTACTGGCTGAGCGGCGCGGTGCCGGAGGTAGTGATCTCGCAGTCGCCGAGAATGCTGCCGCTCTATGCGTTTTATTCGTGCGTGCGCATCGGCGTGGCGTATCTGCTGAGCCTGCTGTTTGCCGTGGGCTACGGCTACATTGCCGCCTACAACAAGCGCGTGGAAGCGCTGATGATTGCCACGCTCGATATTCTGCAGTCGATCCCAGTGCTGAGCTTTTTGCCGGGCGTGATGCTGGCGATGATGTCGCTGATTCCGAGCCGGCAGCTGGGAATTGAGTTTGGCGCGATTCTGCTGATTTTTACCGGTCAGGTCTGGAACATGGCCTTCAGCTTTTACTCTTCGCTGAAGAGCATTCCGCGTGAGCTGCAAGAGGCCTGCACGATCAATCGCTTCTCACGCTGGCAGAAGCTATGGCAGCTGGAGCTTCCTTACGCGGCGATCGGGCTGGTATGGAATTCGATGGTCTCGGTTGCGGGCGGCTGGTTTTTCCTGATGGTCTGCGAGATGTTTCCGGTAGGCACGCGCAATTTCCGGCTGCCGGGACTTGGCTCGTACCTGCAGACAGCGGCTTCTACCGGGAATACGCTGGCCATGACTTACGGTCTTATCACGATGGTCGCGATCATTGTCTTGACTGATCAGCTGATCTGGCGCCCGGTGATTGATTGGTCGGACAAATTCAAATTTGAAAATGTGGAAGCTGCGGACCGGGTAAAATCGCCGGTGCTGGCGGCGTTGAGACAATCGAATGTGCTGGCGGCGATTCAGCAGCGGACCTTTACGCCTTTGAGCGAGCAGCTGTACCGCTGGATTTCGCAGCGGCAAAAGCGGCATGAAGGGGTTCAGACTGACAGCGGAAAAAAGGGCAATACTGCGGCTACCTTTGTCATCGCAGTTTTGCTAGCGGGGCTTATCTGCTTTGCGGCCTTCAAGGCGATCCTGCTGCTGCGGCTGGTTCCGCGGTCTGATTTTGCGGCGCTGCTGGAAGGCGCTGGCGCCACGTTCGTTCGCGTGAATGTTTCTCTGCTGCTGGCGGCAGCGTGGACGATTCCGACGGGCGTGGCGATTGGCTTCAATCCGAAGCTGGCGCGGATTGCGCAGCCGCTGGCGCAGATAGCCGCGTCGTTTCCGGCAACGGCACTCTTCCCTGTCATTCTGCTGGGGCTGATGAAGCTGGGAGCGGGGCTCAGCATCGGGTCGGTTGCGTTGATGATGCTGGGAACGCAATGGTACATCCTGTTCAATGTGATTGCGGGAGCGATGGCGATTCCATCTGAGATGCGCGAGGTGGCAACGCTCTTCCACTTCACCAATTTGCAGCGCTGGACGACTGTCATTCTGCCCGGGATTTTTCCTTTCCTGATTACGGGACTGGTTACCGCTTCCGGCGGGGCATGGAATGCTTCGATTATTGCCGAGTACTTTCATCTGAAAGACCAGACACTGCATACTTTGGGACTGGGCGCGCAAATCAGCGCGGCGAGTGATGCGGGCAACTTTCCGGTCCTACTGTTGGCGACGATTATCATGGCGCTGATGGTAGTGACGATCAATCGGCTGGTCTGGCGGCCGCTCTATAAGCTTGCCGAGACGAAGTATCGGCTGGATTAGAAAGATAGTTGCTGCCTGCACGGCGAAACCGCAGGCCCCTCCACTCCGCGCTAAGGTCGGGATGACAATTTGAGGGAGTGGGACTCGTCCCATCGTTTACACTGCCTGCTATATGTCGGCACGACCTAAGCCGCTGGCACGCACATCGCAACTCGTTCGACTAATTTGCTGGAATGAGGAGCTTGCGCAGGGACGCGCGAAGGAGATCGCGAAGATCGGCTATCGTGTGGACGCCTCATCGCTGCGTGGATCGAGCGCATTCGTCTCACACTTTCGCGATTTGAATCCGGCGGTTGCATTGATCGACCTGGATCGTCTGCCTTCTCATGGACGCGAGATCGCGATTGTACTGCGGGGGAGCAAGACTACCCGGCATATTCCGATTGTGTTTGCGGGCGGCGTGGAAGAGAAGGTCGCACGGCTGCGCGCCGAGCTTCCGGATGCTGTCTTCACGTCGTGGGAGAAGATCGGCGCGGCGCTTAAGCGGGCAATCACTTCCCTTCCCGCAGAGCCGGTGCAGCTTACGCCGCATATGGAGCGCTGGCACGATTCTCCGTTAACTCGCAAGCTGGGCATCTCGACAAAGATGAAGGTGGCGCTGATTGGCGGCGCTGAAGACGGGATGGAGGAAATTATTGGCGAACTGCCGGAGGGCGCTTCGCTGAATTCACGTATCTCTGCGGGAGTGCAGCTCGTCTTGTATGTCGTGCATTCGCTGCGTGAGCTGGATGCGGCAGTCGATCATGCGAGAGCGCATTTGCCTGAGGGCGCATCGTTCTGGATCGTTCATCCGAAGACGACGGCAAAGTTGCGCAGCGATTTCAATCAGAATGATGTGCGTGAGATGGGCCTGGCGCGCGGTTTTGTCGATTACAAGGTATGCGCAGTGGATGCGCAATGGTCGGGGCTGAAGTTCGCACGCCGAAAGCGCTGAGGACGCCTTTGGCAACGTTTCCTTCGGCTTTCGCCTCTGATATTTGGATACCTCTTATTTATCAATAAACAAGAAAAGAGATCGTGCGATATGGGAATGACGCTGCTTCCTGGAAAGCCTTACCCGCTTGGCGCCAAGTGGGATGGAACAGGCGTGAACTTCGCTTTGTATTCAGAGATGGCTGAGGGGGTTGATCTTTGTCTCTTCAATGAAGAAGGCAAGGAATGCGAAAAGATTCCGCTGAGAGAGCAGACAGCATTTGTTTGGCATGGCTACCTGCCGGGTCTTCAACCGGGACAGCGATATGGATATCGCGTGCATGGGCCGTGGGACCCGGCGAAGGGGTTGCGATTCAATCCGGCGAAGCTGCTGGTCGATCCTTACGCGCAGTCAGTGAGCGGACGCGTGGATTGGTCGCAGGCGATTTTTCCCTATGTGTTTGGCGGCGATGACGCCGATCTGCATCGCGATGATCGCGACAGCGCGCCGGGAGTTCCGAAGAGCCTGGTGGTGAATCCTTATTTTGACTGGGAACAGGACCGGCCACTACGCACGCCGCTTTCCGATTCGATCATTTACGAGACGCATGTAAGAGGCTTCAGCATCCAGAATCCGGATGTGCCGGAGCCATTGCGCGGAACGTATGCCGGACTGGCATCGCCAGCGAGCTTGCGGCACCTCAAGCGGCTGGGTGTGACAGCTGTAGAGTTGATGCCTGTTCATCACTTCATCAATGACAGCCATCTGGTAGAGATGGGGCTAAGCAATTACTGGGGATATAACACGCTGACGTATCTCGCTCCGCATGGGCGGTACTGCTCGACCGGTGACGGCGGCAACCAGGTGGCCGAATTCAAGGCCATGGTGAAGACGTTGCATCGCGAGGGCATCGAAGTGATTCTGGATGTGGTTTATAACCACACGGCTGAGGGCAATCACCTGGGCCCGATGCTTTCGCTGAAAGGCATCGACAACCTGACTTATTATCGAACGATGCCGGATAATTCCCGCTTCTACATGGACTACACGGGAACGGGAAACACTTTGAATGTGCGCAACCCTCAAGTACTGAAGCTGATTATGGATTCTCTGCGTTACTGGGTGCTGGAGATGCACGTGGATGGCTTTCGCTTCGATCTGGCGGCAACGCTGGCGCGCGAATTGCACGATGTGGACCGGCTGAGCGGCTTCTTCGACATCATTCATCAGGATCCTACGCTCGCGGATGTGAAGCTCATTGCGGAGCCGTGGGACGTGGGTGAGGGCGGATATCAGGTAGGCAATTTCCCGGTGCAGTGGGCGGAATGGAATGGCAAGTATCGCGACACAGTGCGCCGCTATTGGAAGGGTGACGATGGTCAGCTTTCCGATGTGGGCTATCGGCTGACGGGATCGAGCGATCTTTATCAACATGACGGACGGCGTCCTTACGCGAGCATTAATTTTGTTACCGCGCACGACGGTTTCACGCTACGCGACCTGGTGAGCTACAACGAGAAGCACAACGAAGCCAATGGGGAAAATAACCAGGACGGCGCGAACGACAACGGTTCCTGGAATATGGGCGCCGAGGGGCCGACGGACGATCTGGACATCATGCATGCACGCGAGCGGCAGATGAGGAATTTTCTGGCAACGTTGCTGCTCTCGCAGGGTGTTCCGATGATCTCGGGCGGCGATGAGATGGGGCGCACGCAGAAGGGCAACAACAATGCCTATTGCCAGGACAATGAGATTAGCTGGTATGACTGGACGCCGAGCGAGGAAAAGGAATTACTGATTGACTTTACCTGCCGGCTGATTGCTCTGCGCAAGGACCACCCAAATCTGCGGCGGCGGAAATTCTTTCAAGATCGCGTGATTCACCATTCGGCTGCGCGTGACATTTCGTGGTGCAGCACGGACGGCAAAGAGTTGGATGAAGAGGCATGGAGGTCGGGATGGGTTCGCTCGCTGGGCATGATGCTGAATGGGGCGACGCTGGGAGCGAGCGACCAGCTGGGCAACAGCATCTCGGACAACTCATTTCTTTTGCTCATGAATGCCCATCATGAGGCCGTGAATTTCCAGCTGCCGATACCGCCTCAGGATGGGATATGGCAGACGATTTTGAATACGAATAACTGCACGACACCATTTAAGAAGTCGACGGCGCGGCGGCGGGTGCGGCTTGAGGGGCGCTCGCTGATTCTGCTGATGGAGCGGGAGCGGCAGAAACCGGTGCTGGTGGAACAAGCTGAACAAGCAGACCTTGCGGAGTAACGCGCATCGTTAGAGAATGGGTGCGTTACTACTCACGAGGATTCGCAACTGTGACAGATACAATTCGCGCTGGAGTTATCGGCTACGGTCTTGCCGGCCGCATCTTTCATACCGCAGTCATTGATGCAACGCCTGGGCTCGAGCTTGCGGCCATTGTGCAGCGCACGGGGGAGGCGGCGGCTAAGGCTTATCCCAACGTGCAGATTTATCGGTCGATCGAGGAATTGCTGGCCGACCAGAGTATTCGGCTGGTTGTTGTGGGCACGCCGAGTTTCGCGCACTTTGAGCACGCGGAGAAGTGCCTGCGCGCCGATCGCGATGTCGTAATCGATAAGCCTTTTGCACTGAGTTCAGACGAGGCGGCGCAATTGATTCGCCTGGCGCGCGAACGCAAGCGGCTGCTGAGCGTATATCAGAACCGGCGCTGGGATGGCGATTTCAAGACAGTGGAGAAGATGCTTGTCAGCGGATTGCTGGGGCGGCTGAATTCCTACGAATCGCACTTCGACCGCTTTCGGCCGGAGCCCAGGCGTGGGGTGTGGCGAGAGAACGGCGGACCAGGCGGCGGAACTCTTTTTGACCTGGGATCTCACCTGATCGATCAGGCGCTGGTGCTCTTTGGAAAGCCCGAGAAACTTTTCGCCTCGGTGCGGATCGAGCGCGATGGCGCCGCCGTTGACGATGCATTCGACCTCACGCTGTTTTACCCGCGTCTGACGGCTTATCTGCGAGCTTCGTGCATTGCGAAGGCTGCGGGTGCCCGCTTTACACTGCATGGCACGCAGGGCAGTTTCGTAAAGTTCGGGCTCGATCCGCAGGAGGCGGCGCTGGTGGGCGGCGCGAACTTCAGCACGCCAGGCTTTGGTCATGACCCGGAAGAAGCATGGGGAAAGTTGTACCTGGAAGGTGCATCGCCGGAGAGTGTGGAGACGGAAGTGGGCGACTATCGTGGACTTTACGCGAATGTTCGCGATGCGCTGCTTGGCGTGTCGCAGCTCGCCGTGAAGCCGGAACAAGCGTGGCGGACGACGCGGCTGATCGAGATCGCGCGCGAAAGCAGCAGCCAGGAACGTGTGTTGCCCGTCGACTTCAGCGATCAGCCTTAGGCGGAAAGCGTGTGAACCGCAAATTTTGGGTGCGCGCCGCGTGTACAGAGTAAAGCGAAGGAAAAGCAGATCCTCCGCAACGCTCAGGATGACAGCCCGTTCACTGTTACACGCAAGGATGACAATCGTTAACCCGAGACGGCTTAGTGGCCGTAATGGTGCAGAAGCTGCGTGGCAGAAAAGGCTACCAGCCAGAGTCCCGCGACCAGAGAGCCGATCGTCATAACCCACCTGCGTGCCCGATGCTCATCAGGGTGTAGCTCGCGCTTTTGCCGGGTGAAGAAGGTGTGGCCGAGAAGTCCGATTCCGAGGAGAATAACGCCGATAATAAGTGTAAGAAGTGCCATGGCGAGATAATGTACTCTCTCTGAGTAACGATTGTGAAGTGGGAAGATTGCCTGATTCCAGCAGAAGGACTTAGCAGGCTGACGCGATACACTGGTGAGTACTAACCACTACTAAGGACCGGGAATGAAGCTGTTTCGCTGGCTATGGGTTGTTGTTACGCTCGGCCTGCTCGCGCAGGGCTTTCGCGTGGCCATGTTTGTCGTTCCGCCGGACAGTAACCAGGGCGAGATTCAGCGGATTTTCTACTATCACATCGCTGCATGGTGCGGGATGAGCGTCTTTTTTGCCATCAACCTCATCGCGTCGATTGTTTATCTTGTTTATCGGAATCGAAATCATGTTCGCGCGATGAAAGCGGACGCCCTGGCGATATCGACGGCTGAGATGGGGTCGTATTCTGCTCGGTCGGGCTGATTACCGGGTCGCTGTGGGCGCGGCCTGTTTGGGGCATCTGGTGGACGTGGGACGAACGGCTGACTTCGACGCTGGTGCTTTACCTCATCTATGTCGCTTATCTGCTGCTGCGACGATTTGCGGCGGGACCGCAAATGCAGACGCTGGCAGCAGTGATGGCCATTTTCGGCTATGCGGATGTGCCAATCGTCTACATGTCGACGCGGTGGTGGCGGACACAGCATCCGGCGCCGGTGTTCTTTGGCGGCCCGAATGCGGGGCTCGATCCCAGTATGCTGCCGGCGGTGTGGTGGAATCTGGCGGCGTGGCTGGCCTGGGGAATCATGATTGTGAGCTTCCGCTATTGCGTTGCTCTGCGCGATCAGATGAAGGAGCAACAAGAAGCGCTGCGCGCGCTGGAAGTGACAGGGTAACGACCATGAATCCGATGTTTCATCGCCATCTTGTACTGGCCTATGCGGTCACATGGGTGATTCAGCTTGGGTATCTCGCCTATGTTGTTTTGAAGTGGCGGGCTGGGAAGAACTAACCATTCCTTAGGGGGCTGAAGCCCTCGCCTACCAGGGGGAAACTGCCCTTTATCAGCTTCTCGCACATTTCTCTGTCTTCGCTTACATCCGTCGAAAAATATGTGAACACCCTGCTCTCCCTGCCGCGTCTTTTCTTCGGATAATCTGCAGGACAAGGGGAAGCTTCAGGTCGAATTGACGGCGACACGCATCGATTAGCCGTTGAGCAGTCGGAGAGCCACTTGATGTCTGCATGCAAGATTGTGCCCAAAGGAAAAAGCAACGAGGCTATCTTTAGATAACCTCGTTGTCCGAGAAGGTTTACTGCTATTGAAGAAGCTGAGCACTTTGGGAGTGTTGCCTCTCATAGCGAGAGTAATCTGAATTGGCGGGTGTAGAAAAAAGCAACGAGGCTATCTTTCGATAACCTCGTTGTCCGAGGAGGGTTTACTGCTATTTGAAGAAGCTGAGCACTTTGGAGTGTTGCCTCTCTCATAGCGAAGACAGCTTTCGCAGAAAAAAGTTTCGCTCATGCGATCTTTTTAATTTGTTTTATTTGCTGACCTACAACTTCTTGACCATCTGTCCAGATGGAACTGATGAAACCATAGGTACAGGCGACTTTCTTTGCTTCTCCCGTGAGGAAGTCGATACACTTGAAAGTTACAGAAAGGTCTTGTACCCATGCTTGTCGTGATGAAAGCGCAGGCGACGCCGGAAGAAATCCAGGCGGTCTGCGAGCATATTGAACAGTTGGGCTTTCGCCCCCATCCACTGCCCGGGGCACAGCGCACCGCAATTGGCATTACCGGCAACCAGGGAGAAATTGACCGGGGCAACATCGAGGAGCTTTCCGGCGTCGCCGAGGTGATTCGCGTCTCGAAGCCTTACAAGCTGGTCAGCCGCGATGTGAAAGAGGACGACACCGTCATCCGCTTTCCCGGGACGAATGCAACCATCGGCGGACGCGACCTGGCGATGATCGCGGGGCCGTGCTCGATCGAAACACGGGAGCAGGCGTTTGCCGTGGCCGAGTCGGTTGCCAGCGCGGGGGCGCAGTTCTTTCGCGGCGGGGCTTACAAGCCGCGCACTTCTCCGTATGCCTTTCAGGGGATGGGCGAAGAAGCGCTGAAGATCATGGCCGAGATTCGCGACAAGTTCGGGTTGCGGATCGTTACGGAAGCTATCGACAACGAGGCGCTGGAGCTGGTCGACAAGTATGCGGACGTGATCCAGATCGGCGCGCGCAATATGCAGAACTTTTCGCTGCTGAAGGCCGCGGGACGCAAGCGCAAGCCGGTTCTGCTGAAGCGCGGAATTGCGGCGACGCTCGAAGAGTTTCTGATGGCGGCTGAGTACATTATGAGCGAGGGCAATTACCAGGTCATTCTGTGCGAGCGCGGCGTGCGTACGTTTGCCGACCACACGCGGAATACTCTCGACCTGAGCATTGTGCCTGCGGTGCAGCGGCTAAGCCATCTGCCTATCGTTGTCGATCCGAGTCACGGTACTGGCAAGCGGAACAAGGTGATTCCGCTGGGTCGCGCGGCAGTTGCTGTTGGCTGCGACGGGCTGATCGTCGAAGTACATAACCAGCCGGACAAGGCGCTATCCGATGGAATGCAGTCCTTGTACCCTGAACAGTATGTGCAGCTGATGGGTGAGGCGTCGCAGATCGCAGCGGTGCTGGGGCGCAATGTGCCCCACGGAATCCAGATCACGGAAGGCATGGCTTCACGCTAGACGCATGCCATCCGGCCAGTCAGACCCAGCTTCTATAAGACACCCAGGTCGGCGCACGATGCTTCGCTTCGCGGAGCATCATCGAGCCTGTCTCGCTGGGCTGCTTCTGCTGCTTGCTCCGTTGTCTGCGTGCCGGCGGCATGACTTTCCGCAATATGCGGCGGACTACCGCGAATATGCTTACGTCACCAACGGCGGCAGTAATACGGTTAGCGTTCTCGATCTGGTGAATCTGCGGCAAGATCGCGTAATTCGTGTCGGCGATAATCCGACCGGGATTGCTGCGAATCCGGTGAGTAGTGAGATATACGCGGTCAACACGAACAGCAACTCGGTGAGCGTGATTGACGCGGAGAAGAATGCGGTTGTAGCGACGATTCCGGTCCACAGCAAGCCTTACTTCATTGACGTGGATGCGAAGGGCGAGCGCGCTTATGTCGCCAATTCTGGTTCGAACAATGTTTCGGTGATTGACCTGGCGGCTCGGCGGGAGGCGCGGGCGAGGCGCCGGGGATGGCTCGGATCTCGCCGGACAACAAAAGCCTCGTAGTCAGCAACCGCGCCAGTGGAAGCGTTACGGTCATCGATTCGCAAACCCGTAAGGTGCGCAGTGTTTTCAGCGGCTGCGCGGCTGCAACGCATCTGGTAATTCTGCCGGACTCATCGAAGGCGTTTGTTGCCTGCTCGGGTGGACATCAGGTGATGGTTGTTGGGCTGGCGCGGCCTGAGAGTGCGATCGCCAGCGAGCATAATGACCGGCTGCTGACGTTTCTTGATGTGGGGCAGTCGCCTGTGCATCTGGCGCTGAAGCCGGATGGGGGCGAGATCTTTGTCTCCAATTTCGACAGCGACACGATCTCGGAGATTGCCACGCAGGCGAACGAGGTGGGCGGCGCTTATCTTGTGGGGGCGCATCCGGCGGGCGCTATTGTGAGCGCGGACAACTCCACGTTATGGATCAGCAAGTTCAATACCGGGTCGATTGCAGTTTATTCGATCGATGATGGCAAGGCGATCAATACCGTACATGTGGGTGATGGGCCGGATGCGCTTGCCTTTTCGGTCGAAGGCCATCTGCTGCTGGCTACGGATGCGCGGTCGAATGACGTTTCCGTGGTGCGCGTCATGAGCCGGACACCCGGTGGAGTGAACCGGGTTGGTACGCTCTTTACCATGCTGCCTGCGGGGAGACAGCCGAATGCGATTGTGGTGAAGGCGTTTCGCGTGAAGTAACGGCGCGGATTGATATCTGTGGTTCCCACCCCTTCGACAGGCTCAGGGCAGGCTCTGTCGCAAACTGCGCGACAGGATGGGGCACCCTTTTTCGTGCCAAGCTGAGTAAAAAGCAAATCCTTCGCTCCCGCTCAGAATGACAACATGCTTATTTGAGTGCATTTCCTACAAGGATGACGCAGGGTGCGGGGAGCGGGCTGGCGTAGGCCAACTGGTTCACGCTGGTATGGAGCGCCTGTTCCTGCGGTGTGGCAACGTTCGAGATAATGATGCAGGGCGTTTGCGGCTCAAATCCGGATTCTGTGATTTGCGCAGCCAGGCGCGGGTAGTCTGAACCCGGCATGTAGATGACGAGCGTTGCATCGGCCGGCAATCGGCCCCAGCATGACTCGTCTGCGGTGGCGCGGTGGCCGGTGAGAAAGATGACGCTGGAGGCCAGGCGCCTGTCAGTGAGCGATAGACGCACGCTGGAGGCGGCAGCGAAGGCAGCGGTGATTCCGGGCACGACTTCAAATGGAACGGATGCGGCATGCAGAGCATCAATCTCTTCGCCGGCGCGGCCGAAGAGCATGGGATCGCCTACTTTGAGGCGGACCACGCTGTGGTCTTCGCGGGCATGGCGAATGAGTAGATCGTTAATGTCGTCCTGAGTGATCGACTTGCTGCCGCAGCGCTTGCCTACATTCTGGACGGTCGCGTTCGCGTTGGTGAGTTTGAGAATTTCCGGGGCAACGAGGCCGTCGTGGAAAACGAAGTCGGCGGTCTGCAGGAGAGTGGCGGCGCGGACGGTCAGCAAATCCGGATCGCCGGGTCCCGCTCCAACGAGATAAACTTTTCCCTTTTCTGCTGGTTTCATCGCTGTGTCTTTTTCATCAGCGTTGGCGCGCGAGGACCAGCGTGATGTCGTCCGGCTGCTCCTGGCCGCCGATCCAGTTGCGGAGGGACTGCATGACCTGCTCCGAGATCGCTGCGAGCGGCAGGTGCCGATGGCGGCGCACTACGTCGATCAGGCGGTCTTCGCCGAACTCGCCGAAGTCGTTCTCCGGCTCGGTAACACCGTCGCTGTAGGCGATGAGGATATCGCCACTCTGCAGCTTTTCCACGCCCTGATCGTAGGTCACATTTTCGAGCAGCCCGACGACGGTACCGCCGCAGCCCAACGTGGTCAAACTGTCGTCACGGCGGAGGATCATGGGAGGCAGCTGGCCGCCACAGGAATAGGTGAGCTGGCTGGTCGTACCGTCATAGTAGGCAAGGAAGAGAGTCGCATATTTTTCCGGCTGCGTACTGCGATAAAGATGGCGGTTGAGTTGTGCGAGAATCTTTGCCGGGGTTAGAAAAGTATCGCTGCCGTGGCCGTTGGAACCGTTGGTGGATCCGATCTTTTCGACGAGCGCGGTGGAAAATTGATTTCCCACCATCACCAGCTCTTCGCCGGCATAGCGATAGGCGCGCACAGCGGAGTGCAGAGTAGCCATCAGCAGGGCGGCGGAGATCCCCTTGCCACTGATGTCTCCGAGCGCCAGGCCCAGGCCGGAATCCCCGAAGGTGAGGAAGTCGTAATAATCACCGCTGACGGTGCGGGCCGGATAGCAGGCTCCGTGCAGCTCAAGCATGGACAAGGAAACTGAGCCCTGCGGAAAAAGATTGGCCTGGACTTCCTGGGCGATGGCAAGCTCGCTTTGCAGGCGCTCTTTTTCGCGCTGCTCCGCGAGCAAGCGCTCGAGCGAATACGACATGCGATTGAACGAGCGCGAGAGAGAGGCCAGCTGGTCGTTTCGCGTGACCTTGATGCGATGGACCAGATTGCCCTGGTCGATTTCGACGGTCGCGTCGTAGAGGTCATTTACCGAACGGGTGATGGTGCGGTTGAGACGCACGGCCATGATGAACGCGATCAGCTCGAGCAGTCCGAAGAAGATGGCGACACCGATCAGAAAATTCTGCAAGAACGCGGCGACGTCCAGCGAACGGATGAATAACTGCTGGTAGAGCAGGGATGGGCGCGAGGTGACGATGGTGGGTATATCGTGGGATTTTCCCGTCGCCCACTCCCTGGTAGGGAGCGGGGCATAGAATCTGATGGGTACGTCATAGAAATGCTGGGCGGGGGGCAGCGTACCGCCTGTGATCGAACCCTCGCGCAGCTCCTGGTTCGTCAGTTCGCGCTTGTTGACCTTCACCTTTGCACCCGACTGCGACGGCTTATTGAAGGTGACGCCGGCGCGGTCGCCGCCCGCCGAAGTCTCGTCGCCAACAGGGAGATTAGGCAGGATTTCAATTCTGCCGATGCCATGGGACACCTGGTCGATGCTGGCCTTATCGATTGGCGTGCTGGTGATCAGGGTGGTCGTATGGCTGCCGATCGTTTCCATGTCGATAGCGCGGATGAAGAGCTTGCCGTTTTCGAACACAACGCCGCGAAAGCGATCCTCGGCCCAGGACGGAACCTGCGTTATGCCTGTGGCCTGGAGGCTCGCCGGGGCGAGAGCGATGGGCTTGCCGTCCTGAAAAGCAGCGACGCGGACATCGAAATCCTGTTTGCCCGACGCGGTTTCCTCCATTTCAGGCAGGACAACGCTTTTGCTGTGAGGATCCATCGCCAGGATGTGGGATACATGCATGACTAACGAACGGTTTTCGGCTCCATAATGCGCCTGCTGCGCCTCCAGCGCTGCCGTGGCGGCAAAGATGGCAAACTGCCCGCTGAATCCATAGAGTGCGATCAGCGTCAGCAAGACGAAGAGCACAACCGGCGTCAGGGCCATCAGCAAATACGTCATGATGAGCCGGTTGCGCAGCTTCCAGAGAAAAGGCCCGAATATCCAGCGCCAAACTAACGGAATGCAAAAGCCCAGCAGCAGAATGAAGGTGAATAGGCTGAGCCCGCTGAAGAACGAGCCTGCGACTCCAGGCAGAAGGCGTCCCGGCATCAGGGCGAGATAGATGATCAGCAGCCAGAAGGCCAGACGATGGATCTTGCTCTGCGGCGGCTCGCGGCGGAGCGCGCGGAATGCGCGAGCTTCAAAATTTCTCACCTGTCCCATTTTTTATTCGCTCTTGCTTCGCCCGAATGCCTTGGTAGAGTTTAGCGCGAGTACGAAGAAATTCGGAAAAGCGCCTCAGCTTTCTGTCTTTTGCGCGGCTTCAACGTCGGCCTGATGCGCTAAACGGAGGGTATACCTCGTCGCCGAGGACTGCGCGCCTGCCAGCAAAAGCAGCCCGGTGAGAAAAGCCCACATCATCAGGCTGACGGAAACAGAAAAAGGACCGTAGACGGAACGCAGGTCCAACAAGGGGAGCACTTTTACATAAATCACCTTCGCTCCCTCCCAAAGAAGGCCGGTGACGATTCCCGCAGGCAAAACGGCGCTCACCGGGAGCTTCCGGTTTGGGAGAACCCAATAGATGACGAAAAAGAGGGCAACGCTCAGGAATGCGGCCGATATCTGTAGGAACGCATGCTCAAAGAACGAATAGACGATGTTGTTTGTTTTTCCCAGGAATAGTATTCCGAGGATTCTCGTCTGTGTCGCGGTGAGCGCGATGGAGGTAAGCGCCAGCAGGCCAACGGTAAAGGCCAGTCCGACCGAAACCAGCTGATTCATCCAGTACGAACGGTTCTGGGGGACGCCCCAGACGCGGTTCAAGGCCACTTCGAGAGGCAAAAAGACGCCGGTGGATGAGACGAGCAGCATAATGACCGAGGCAATTTGCACGTTGCCGCGCGGATTCACCAGCAGGCTCATGTTGCGCACGACGAAATCCTGGTTGGCGGGCAGGAAGTAGCGCAGCATATCGCCGATCACGTCGACCATCGCCTCGGAATGAAAAACGCGGCGCGCTACCGTGAACATCATCACGATGAATGGAAACAGGGATAGAATGGCATTCGCCGCCACGCTAAAGGCGTAAGTGTGCACTTCGGTCTGGGTGAGATACTTCGCAAGCGACGCCATCTGTTTCCAGATGAGAGATCCGAAAAACAGCTGCGACGGTCCGGGCGTAAGAGGCGGGGTATTCGGCCCGGACTTGAGTTGTGGGGATGCCTGCATATCTTTGCTTATGCGAGATGCTACCAAAGCTGCGCGGAAGGCCGTCTCACTCTCAAAGGTTCTCACACTGGGATTGCGGTAAGCGTTTTCATGATTACCTGAGTACAGTGTCCTCTCGTAACATCTTGCTTTTCCGACAGTTACAACACATTTTTTGCTTGCTTCCAACTCCGTTTCCTGCCATAACATAGGCACGATTTGCCTTTGGGCGGGTCGCATTTGTTGGAAGGCCATTTGTTTTGTCTGTGGTTCATCTCTCTCGGAAATCACTGTCAACGCGTTGAGCTGCCGATGCAGTAACGGCGGCTCTTGGTGTTTTCAGGATCATTCCCGGAGCAAAAGCGGAAAGGAGTAGATGTGAAAGAGCATGGTGTTGTGAAGTGGTTCAATGGTGCCAAGGGTTATGGGTTTATCCAGCGTTCGACCGGAGAGGACGTCTTCGTTCACTTCTCCGCGATCCTGGACAATGGATATAAGACATTAAACGAGGGTGAGGCAGTGCAGTTTGAGTGTCAGCAGGGTCCCAAGGGGCTGAACGCGGCCAACGTAACACGCAACGCCTAGACTCATACACAACTTCTTTTTGCAAACGGCTCCCTGTGCAAGAACAGGGAGGCCGTTTGCTATTCTTCGCGCAGCACCACCATTGGGTCTACCGTCGCGGCCCGGTGCGCGGGCATGAAGCTGGCGATCAAGACGATCACGGCCAGGCATAGGATGGACGCGCCCAGAGTCAACGGGTCGCGCGGCTGCAATCCATAGAGTTGGGTGCTGGCGACACTGCCCCCGGCGAGGGCGAAGACGGTTCCTACCGCTGTGCCGATTCCGAGCAGAATGATGGACTCGCGCAGAACCATGAATAGGATTCTGCCCCGCGCGGCACCGAGGGCCATGCGAACGCCGATCTCGCTCCTGCGGCGAACGACCATATACGAAATCACGCCGTAAATGCCAATCATGGCGAGAATGATCGCCAGCACTCCGAAGAAGCCGGTAAGCGTGGCCATGACCCGCTCTCCCACCAGATCGTCGCGCACCTGAACTTTGAATGTGGAAAAGTTCAGCACCATCGCTGGATTCATCTCCTGAGCAACCCGTTTCACTTCGGCGAGAAGCGATTCCGTTGCCTCGTTCGAGCGGATCACAAATGTCTGCCCTTCTCCCGCTTCCTTTTCCTGCGAGATAGCGACAAAGGTAATCGGCTGGAAGTCTTCTCGCATCTGGTGGTACTTCATGTCCTTCACCAGTCCGACGATCTGGTAAGTCTGGTTGGGTTTGCCCGTATCGTAGATCACCTTGCCAACAGGATTGGCTCCTCCGAAAAACTGCTTGGCAAATGTCTCATTCACGATGGCCACACGTGGTGAATTCGGAAGATCGGACTCGTTGAAATCGCGTCCCGCGAGCATGGGCACGCCCATGGTTTGAAAATATCCCGATGAAACCGAATTGAATTGCGTGTCCTTTCGCTGCGGTCCGCCGGGAACATCAATATTGTCGTCCCATCCGCTGTGGCTGATGGGTACGATGAACACCCCGGCCACCGACTGAACACCGGGAATGGCGCGCAAGCGGTCGTGGAGTTCGCGTTTGAAAGCCGCGCGCCGCTCCATCGGAATATGCAGCGGCGAAAAATCAAATCCGGCAACGAGAATATGATCCTGGTCGAAACCGACATCCGTAGTCATCAGATTGCGAAAACTTCTGGCAAACAGCAGTGCTCCTACCAGCAGCACCAGAGACAGCGCCACCTGCGAAACAACAAGAATGCGGCGCAATGCAAAGTGATGGCGCCCCGAGGTTACGCCGCGGCCGCTCGCTTTCATCGCCGCCCCGGGATCGGTATGAGATGCCTGGAGCGCTGGAGTCAGCCCAAAAAGAATGCAGGTCAATACCGCCAGCCCTGCGGCAAAACCCAACACGCGCCAGTCCAGCGTGATTTCAAGGAAGATGTGATCCTGGCTTGAACTGAACAGCCAGATCACGGCCCGGCTCAGGAATTGCGCAAGGCACACGCCAGCCGCTGTGCCGAAGACCGCAAGCAGGAGGCTCTCCGCCAAAACCTGCCGCATCAGACGCGCACGCGACGCCCCCAGTGTAAGCCGCAGCGCCATTTCACGCTGGCGGGCGCTGGCACGCGCCAGCAGGAGGTTGGCAAGATTTGCGCATGCGAGCAGGAGAACGAGGCCAGAAAGTCCCAGCAGGATATACAACGGATCGTGCTGGCCGCGAAGAGTGGAAACACCATTGTCAGCCCGAGTTGCGGCAAGCTGGAAGCGGAGATAATCCTTCTTGTTGATTGCGTCATATTTTTCCGGCAGAGTCGCCGCAAAAATTCCCGATGAAATCGCAGCCAGCTGCGCGTTGGCGCGCTCGATCGTCCAACCGGGTTTGAGGCGTCCGATCGCTGCCAGCCACCAGGTCATGGGACTGTCGGTCCACGAATCCTTCCCCGAGAAGACAGGCTCGGAACACATGGCGATGGCGACATCGAAATTCCTACCCACGTCGACCCCGTGAAACGATGGCGGGGTTACGCCGATGATCTGGAACACTTGCCGGTCCAACGTGATCTTCGAGCCCAGCGCAATATCGCGGCCTCCGTACTCCTTCTGCCAGAATCCGTAGCTGATAACAGCGCCCTGCGCGCCACATCCGCGATAGTCGTCCGAAGGCGAGAGCAGGCGCCCTGCAATCGGCTGCACACCCAGCATCGAAAAGAAGTTACCGCTGACCATCAGGGTGCTGGCGTTCCGCACTTCGCCGCCCTGCGCAAGATTGCGCCCCTGCGGCGACCATGCCGCAATGTCTGAAAACCCCTGTTGCTGCGCTCGCAGCAGGTTCCAGACGCTAAATGTCAGGTCCGACCGGTCTGACACGAAGTTCCCACTCCGACCATTAGGCGTGTTCTTGATGCGAACTGAAACCAGTTGCTCCGGATGATTTACCGGCAGCAGGCGCAGACGCGCCGCATCGAGAAGCTGAAAAATGGCCGTGTTCGCGCCGATGCCCAGCGCAAGCGAGAGGATGGCGACGATGGCAAAGCCGGGGCTTTGCCAAAGCTGGCGCATGGCATAACGCAGATCCCGGCCGAGGCCACCAAAAAACTTTGCTTGTCCGGTGCTTCCAGCAGCCAATGGCTCACGCGCTCGCGCAACAGTGCCTGCTAGCCCTTTCAACAAGCGTCCGTCTTCAAGCTCAGCGTGCAGAGTTTGATATGCCTGATTGGCATCAACGCCTCTTGCGAGCATTTCTTCATAGCGATCGCGCAGGTGCTGGCTCAGTTCTTCGACAACATCGGCTTCTCGTGTCGGCTCAAGATTGAGCCCGGCAATGGCAGATCGTACTTCCTTCGCCCAGTCAGGCATTTTCGGCCTCCGTAATACGGTGGATTGCATTGACGAAATCGAGCCAAGTTGCGCGCTGTGTCTTCAGCACGTCTTTTCCCTGCGCCGTCAGGCGGTAGTACCTCCGGCGGCGCTGGCCCGCTTTTTCGACCCAGCGTCCAGCAATCAGGCCGCGTTCTTCCAGCCGATACAGCAAGGGATAAAACGATGCGACGTTGAACTTAAGCACGCCGCCTGAACGCTCGTCGATGAGCTTGCTGATCTCATAGCCGTGCCTTGCCTTGTGCTCGATGAGCGAGAGGATCAGCAGCTCGGCGCTTCCCTTTTTCATTTCCCGGTCGAATACTTGCGAAGCCATATGTTTCATTGCAACATATGCTAACGCGATATAGGAATCTGTCAAGGAGTAATCATCGTTTGCTGAAAACCCGGGCGGCAGCTTGCGATAATGAGGCAATGCCTCCAACTTCCCCCGAA
>Ga0206941_10122_pt1 | contig 23268 bp, 19 predicted proteins | sample Alteio_BWOrgHeat_9_FD_153251 | JGI IMG/M metagenome (GOLD analysis project Ga0206941, IMG submission 153251) | Enriched cells from forest soil in Barre Woods Harvard Forest LTER site, Petersham, Massachusetts, United States -... | ecosystem: Environmental > Terrestrial > Soil > Temperate forest >...
TTCTTTTTGTGCGTCTTCAGCGTTAAATTTTTTCACGTTTTTCATTCCCTGGATTCTTGTTCTGCCAACCCAATTTACTTCTCAACGTTTGAAAATATTGATAACTCCGTGGATGAATCAATCGTAATGCTTGCTGTGCTTTTTGAATAGTCAACGAATCACCCAATGCGATCGGCGTACGTTTTTGTCCATCCCCACTTACAAAAGGGACAGCTTCATTATTCAGCGTAATGTCGATGCGCAGCTGAGAGTCACTACTAATCACAAGCGGCCTATTGCTGAGTGTGTGGGGAAACATGGGTACCAACACCATCGCATTTAAGGCCGGATGCAAAATCGGGCCGCCACCGGATAATGCATATGCGGTAGAACCCGTCGGGGTGGCAACAATCAAACCATCCGCACGTAAATCGCACACGAATTGTCCATCCACATTAATTTCAAAATCAATCATATGTGAGACATTACCAGGAGACAACACGATTTCATTCAAAGCTTCTATACGCGATAATGCTGTGTTTTGATGACGTATCTCGCTTTGCAATAAAAAACGGCGCTCTTCTTGGTAATCTCCTTGCAGCACTTGCGTAATTATCTCCAATTCCTGAGGATAAATATCGGTGAGAAATCCTAAGCGTCCGCGGTTCACACCCAACACAGGCAGCGATTGCGCGACAGCAATTTTTGCAGCTTGCAGTAGGCTGCCATCTCCTCCCACCACAATCAATAAATCAGCGTGTTCGTGGAGCGTATCCAGTGGCACAGTTTGAATCGCACACGACATGCGCGCTGCTGTTTCTGGATCACATACAACGGGATAATGCTGTGCAGTTAAAAATTCATACAGCGCAAGTAATGTATCACCAATGTGATTCGTATGATGGCGTCCCATCAGGGCAATACGACGGAATACGGTATTGTTTTTCATGGCTAAGTTCCCTATGATCTTGCCATTATGTTACACCATAAAAGATAAAATAGGCTATGCTTCTACAACTTCCTCTCAATCCCTCAAAACGCTTCACCTGTTATCTAGCACTGCTCTACGGCGGTGCTTTTTTATGCGTGGCGTTGTCTGGTATGCCTGTGTGGCTGAAAATTCTTAGCTGCACAATTTGCTTATTCACTGCATGCTATGCAATACGAAAATATGCTTTACTGTCTGCTGCAAATGCTGTCATAACATGTATTCGTATCGAAAAAGATCAATGGTTATTAAAAACACATGCAGGGGATGACATCAAAGCGCATTTATTAGGGAATACCTGGTGGTCGCGATATTTGTTAATATTAAATTTTCAAACAGAAAATAGAAATCCTCGGAAATACATTACCGTAATTGTGTTAGACGACATGTTGGCACACAATACCTTTCGCCGTATGCGCGTTTACTTAAATGTAGAATCTCATGCTTGACATTTCAACCGCACAACCCGTTTACACCGTCTCGCAACTTAATCAAGAAGTGCGTTCGCTGTTGGAACTTGCACTACCCTCAATCTGGCTGGAAGGTGAAATCTCTAACTTACGCGCGCCGGGTTCCGGACACATGTATTTTTCTCTCAAAGATGCGCACGCACAAGTACGCTGCGCGTTATTTCGCAATCGCTTTTCATTGAAACAAATCACCCCTAAAGATGGTATGCATGTACTGGTACGTGCCAATGTGAGTCTGTACGAAGAACGCGGTGATTTTCAGCTGATTATTGAACAGATAGAAGAGGTAGGTGATGGTGCGTTACGCCGTGCATTTGAAGCGTTAAAACAAAAATTGGCGGCAACAGGTTTATTCGATGAAACACGCAAAAAAACATTCCCAGCATGGCCAACATGCATCGGTGTGGTCACGTCAAGCACTGGCGCTGCTGTGCGAGATATTTTGAGTGTCTTAAAAAGACGTTGTGCAAGCCTACCCGTGATTATTTATCCTACGTCAGTGCAAGGCGCGCAAGCAGCTGATCAGATCGTTGCGGCATTGCGATTAGCCAATGCACGCAAAGAATGCGATGTGTTGATACTGGCACGCGGTGGCGGGTCGTTAGAAGATTTATGGCCATTTAACGAAGAACGTGTTGCACACGCCATAGCAGATAGTGATATACCTATTATCTCTGGTATTGGTCACGAGATTGATTTTACGATTGCAGATTTTGTGGCGGATCAACGTGCACCCACACCTTCTGCAGCGGCTGAATGCATTAGCCCTGATGTCACGGCATCGCACACAGCTTTATTACGTTTACACGCACGTTTAGTACAAACCATACGTCAGCAATTTTCTCATTTAGCACTGTTATTGCAGCATTTACAAAAACGCTTACCACACCCTAAAAAACGTTTAGAAGATCAAATGCTACGTGTGGATGGATTATTGCAACGCTTACAGCTCGCGCAGAAAAATTTTATGCAGCATCAAACTGCAAAATTAGCACTTATCATGCAATCGTTAAACAGCATCAGTCCGCTGAATACGCTCAATCGTGGGTATGCGATTGTGATGCATGAGGGGAAAATTCTGCACGATGCGAGTGAGGTTGAGGTGGGGAATGAGGTGCATGTGCGATTGGCGAGGGGAGAGTTGGGATGCGCTGTACAAAAAATAAATTAATTTACCACAGAGGCACAAAGACACAGTGACACAGAGAAAAGATTAAAAGATACAAAGACATCTTTTTTTTTAAAAAATATTTTCTTGTTTTTCTCTGTGTCACTGTGTCTTTGTGCCTCCGTGATAAATATTTTTAAAAAATAAAATTACTTTTCCCCATACTTCCCCAAATACCGTTGATATTTTTTCAACAATGGTGAGAAAAATTTCTTATCCCTCGTCGTGCTTTTTTTCAACAGATCTTCAAACGCTAATTGCTGTTCTTTTTCACCATATTGCACAATCTCCAACATATATAAATTTAATTCAGCAATGGTATTTTTTGTGCGTTTTTCTTCAGGAACGCCAATCAGCTGAATGGCGTTGACGAATGCACGTGCAGCGGTTTGAGGGGCATGAATCAGCTCATTTTTTTCAACACGATAGCATTTTAAAAAATCACGCATGTCTCGTAAAAATAGAATCGTACCTGAGTATCTGTTTTCTAATTTTTTTTCTATTTGTTCTTCAAAATGTTTCACAGCACTCGTCATCATGTGATAAAGATCTGCTTCATGTTGTGGCAAACGCGTGTGCAGACGCAGTTTCTCCAACACAGCGGTGCTTTCTGTTTCGGGTAAATGTCGCTTCAACAACTCTCTGCATTTTTGCAGAAGCTTTGAAGCTGTGGGTCCAAATTGGTGCATGGTCGTGTGCCTCTTATGTCATTAACTTAGTAAGCAGTAATGTAATACACTAATCTTAAGGCTTTATTAACAAGATAACATTATTTTTTGCACTTTTTTAGAGGAGCTTTGGTAACTATATTTGTGAGTCAATTCGGTCAATTCGAACTCAACCAGCCTTAATACTTCTTTAATTTTTCTAGTCTACAATGAAAAATAGATAACCCATAGCACGTGTTATATTAATTGGGCTCTGAACTTGAAATAAAAATTCTCAAGCAAGCGGAGAAATGTGAGCTAATAAAAATAGGAATTTACGATGGCAGAAAATAAATCAGAAACACCGTCCGAAGAGCATAGACGTCGTGAATTATATGAACACCTCTATACATTATTTAAAAAAGGCTATAAGGAGTCAAGTGATCTTTTTTGCACTATAAAATATTTCTTGGACGAGATGTCAGATGAAGAGCGGTTGCGAGCAGCGCAAGAGTTTCGCCCTAAAAATAAATTTGCTATTTTGGCTGATATAAAAAAATGGTTGGATGAAAAAAATGGCCTTATTTTTACAATAGCTGAAGTTTCGACAATTTGTTGGTTAGTAGAGTGGTGTCAATTACATTTTTCTAGAGATAGAGAGATTGAATCTAAAATAAAGCAAAATCTTGATCCACTAATGTCGAAGGTGACCGAAAATCAGGCACCCTTTTTAAAAAGATTTTGTGAGCGGAGTGGCTCCGCTCATGTTCAAGATTTTTTTGTTTCTTCACTTGAAAATAGAAATATAATTGCATTCAAAGAATTTCTCAGCCTAGACGTCGATGTTAATAATGACGCTTTTGGCGAGCCTCTCATTACAAATGCATGTAAATTTTCCTCTAACACTTCTTCTGCCGACAATAACACAAAAATGGTGAAAGCATTGCTTGCAAGAGGAGCAAATATAAACGCTGTACTTAGATATCCACGACCTCTTGTTTCAGCGCTAAAAAATGCTTTGGACCGCTACAACCTAGATTTAATTAAGCTGCTTGCAGCCTGTGGGGCGAATTTAAATCCTACAGTTGAATTTGTGGAAGGCGATCCAACACAGGGTTGTTCGCTTATTGAGAAATCATGGGAAAACCAGATTGGTGCAAACACAATAGAAACAACAAATTATTTATTGGCACAAGGCGCTGCCTTAGATAAAAAAACAGTCAATTTCTTATGGTCTAAGCTGGAAAAATTTGATAGCGAGTTAAAAGATACTCCACCTCAAAACTGGTCAAAAGATGATCTATGGTATTTTTTGATCACGACAGATAGAAAAACAGCACCTGAATATTTAAAAAAATCAAAGCAGAGGCTAGAAAAGAGCCTTGAACAACTCAGAGAGCAGCTTTTACTCAGGTCGGAAGCCTCTTGCTGGTCTCCAGAGGAGCATCCTACTCTTACCACCTTTTCTCGAAGAGAAGTGGTGGCAGTGCTCGCACTATGCCGTCGTGAATCACATCAAATGTTTCGATTACCGTTTGAGCTTGTGTGTGAAGTCTTACACCGAGTTAACTTTTCTAAAATAGAGTACGATAAAAATGGTCAGCGAGTCAGCTTACCATTATTAAAGGCAGCCCGTGAAGGAAATCTGGAGGAAGTAAATAAATTATTAGCAGCTTATGTGCCGCGTACAGGTGTAGATAGTAATGGTAATACTGCCTTGCACTTAGCTTGTATGGAGAAGCCCGCTGAAGTTTTACCTGAGCAGCATGTAAAAATAGTTAAAGCTTTGCTTGAAGCGTGTGTAGGCAAGGTAGATTGTAAAAATGATTCAGGATTAACGCCTTTACAAATAGCGTATAAATCAAAAAATACATCAATAATTCAGCTTTTATTGCAACATGGCGCTGATCCCTCTCGGCAGTGTGATGTAGCATTAACTCAAACTACAGCTTTGGAAAAGGAAAACAATCAACCAGCTACTCCGACGGCTGCTGGGTTACAACAACATTCTGTATTGTGTTCTCGTCATCAACGTCCAGCTGATGGGGCTGCTACAGAGTTTCACCTCTAATCGAATGTACACATCCCCATCGCCTTCCCCGTCTGCATGGCAGAATAAATCTGCGCAGTTTTGTTTTCGCGAATCAAATGACGAATCGCAGGCGTACTTACCAAGATTTCAAATACCGCACGACGTCTACCATTTTCTTGTTTACGCAACTGCTGCGAAATAACTGCTAACAATGATTCGGATAGCATGGTACGTACCATCTCTTTTTCATTACCCGGAAACACATCAATTAATCGATCAATACTCTTAGGGGCAGAACCAGTATGCAATGTAGCCAGGACTAAATGACCTGTTTCTGCCGCTGTCAGTGCTAAACGAATGGTTTCTAAGTCACGCAGTTCTGCGATACAAATCACATCGGGGTCTTCTCGTAATGCGGCGCGTAAGGCGTGCTGAAAACTCAATGCATCTCGCGGAACTTCACGTTGCGTGATCAAACTTTTCAGGCTGACATGCATAAATTCGATGGGATCTTCAATCGTTACAATATGCGCGGCTTGCGTGTGGTTCATGTGATTGATTAACGCTGCCAGTGAAGTGCTTTTACCGGAACCTGTGGGTCCTGTGATTAACACCAAACCGTGCTTTTTTTCAGCAAGTGTTTGAAAGATCGGTGGTAAATTTAAACTTGTCAGTGTGGGTATTGTTGCAGGAATGATTCTAATGGCTGCCGCAATGCCATGCTGCTGATGATAAATATTTATTCTAAAGCGGGCTTTGTGTGTATTGTAAGCAAAATCAATATCCAGATCCTGTGTGAATTTTTCTTGCTGTTCTGGCGTCATGATTTCAAACAATAATTTTTTCAATGTTTGATTGTCGAGCAATGCTTCATCTGTGGAGGTGAGTTCTCCATCAATGCGCAGCAATGGCACTTGCCCTGCTGATAAGTGTAAATCAGAAGCTTGTTTTGTGATGGCGAGTTGGAATAAGTTTTGTAAAGATAAAGACATAAGAGTGTTTGATTATTAATGTACTTTTTCAGCAAAAATATCAAGAGAAGAAGATTCGACCTGGTTGATAGCTGACCTAACAGCTTCTTCAAAAGAAAAAGCTTTTCGATCAAAATCTAGATAGACAGTCCCATTTCTAAAATTAATTAACGCATCATCGCACCCGGCTTTATATAAATTATCTTCAAGCTTTGCGGTGTTTTTATTCGCATTTTTTAAGACTAATGTAAATTGAAATGTTTTTTCTTCTCTTTTCATATATTTCCTCAAATTATTCGTTAAGTTTATACAACAGAGCGATGCAAATAAAAAGTCACTGTTTGGCTTTCTAGCAGCATTTTTTTATCTGCATCGATGAGTTTTGCCTGCAACGTATGTTCTCCAGGTTCATCAATCGTGAGTGTGGTTTGTCTTGCGCTAGTTTGTTGTACGAATTTTCCATCCAGCCACCAGGCTATTTTATCGTTTGGATGTAACTTGTTTTCCACCTGAACAGCAACGGGAATATCTTGTTGATTGTGAAATGTTTGTTGGTTATTGGGTGCTGTTATTGCTATTTTTTGTTCTGTCTTTGTCTGTGCTTTTGGCTGTGCTTTTGGCTGTGCTTTCTGTGAAATTTGCGTGACGGGCACATAAATATTCGCGGGCGGCAATGCGATGGACACAGCATCTGGCGTGCTTGTATCTGAAAAAGAGAGCTCACCTGCTGCATCTGTTTTTTGATAAATCGCAGCCATTAACCAGGTTGGGAAAATAAGCAGAAAAATTACCCATTTACTGTATTTAATAAATTTGTATTTCATCGCATACTTCTCGTTTAATTCTCGTACAACATACTTATGTTTAAAAAAATATTCCCGATTACAGCAGCTTCCGCAAGAATCGCTGTCTTGATTATTTTATTTTTTATCGCTGGTTGCAATACCGTAAGCCCACAAACACAAAATACCGCTGCGGCAGAAATCAATGCCAAACTGGCGCTGGCTTATTTAGAAAAAAACGATGCCACTCGTGGTAAAGCAAAGCTGCTGCAGGCGCAAAAACAAGCGCCTCATGAGCCTGCAGTCTGGTACATCAGCGGTTATTTTTTGGAACGGACAGGAGATATCGCATCTGCCGATCAGGCTTATTTACAAGCCATTCAACTGGCACCGCGTTTAGGTGCAGCGCAAAATAATTACGGGGCATTTTTATGTAGACAAGAAAAATATACGGCAGCCATCACACACTTTTTATTGGCTGTGGCAGATCCAGATTATCTGGGCGTTGCAGGTGCTTATAAAAATGCTGCGCTTTGCGCGTTGAAAATACCGGATAAATCATTGGCGAATAAGTATTTTCAACTGGCTGAGGCAAGAGCGGGGATGTAAATTTTTCGTACATGACAAAAATTTATTGAGGCGAAAAGGTTGCGGTTTAGGCCGGGAGCGCGGACGGCTCGTCCGCACGGAGGCCAATGGCCTCCAGGCCTTTAATGTTTTAAAATCAAAAAAGCAGAACTTCGTTCTGCGTGCGGACGAGCCGTCCGCGCTCCCGGCACTTTATTCATGTTTTAGCAAGTAACAAAGATAATTTACACACGCATAATCTGGGTTAAAAACATCGTACTCAATGTGAGTGCATATCTTTATCATGTACTGAACCCAACCACTCAAACCCGGACGCAATCTGAAAATCAAAAACTCAAATTATGAGGAGGTGCGATATAGGGCTGGCACTACAGCATGGCGCACCTACCCACTTCTCTATTGTCCGGTGGCGACGAGGACTGATGGTGTTGAACCTGGCGTCGCCCTCTCCCCCACACTTCCTTGCCCATTCAACGCGCCATGAACAGTAATAGCGTCAGCAATAGGAGTACCAGCAGCAGGAGCACCAGCAGGCGAGTCTCCTTCTTCAGTTACTACAGAATCATCTCCTGCGGTGCGCAGCCCTTGAGCGCTCGTTACCTTCTCCACAAGCCTAGCTCTCTCCTCCTCTTTCTGTGCGGCGGCAGCGGCGGCAGCGGCGGCATCAACAGCAGGTTTAGGAGCAGTGCCACCAGCACGAGCAGCCAACTCAGCAGAAGTAGTGGGTAGAAATGGCGGCGGCCCAGCGGGAGCAGCGCCAGGAGCAACAGCAGGAGCAGCAGGACGATCACCAGCACCAAGCGCTGAAGCAAGTGGCTTCAGTGTTTTTGGATCAAAACCAAGTGCTTGTAATGTCTCGCTACGGGCAGGTTCCAAAAGATCATTTGCCAAATTGAGTGCTGTGATCTCTGTTGAGTCCTCTGAAGTATCTCGATTTATTAACTGCTCGATTTCATCATTTAAGCCAAGTTCACGCATTTTTCTTATAAAAACTCCTACAATATAAGCATCTCCCTTTTCGCAGGCATAATGGAGGCAAGTGTAACCAATTTCATCTGTACGGGTTAAATCCTCAGCAGTAACTCTTTCTGCGAATGTTTCGATTTCAAAAGGTGTTGCCCTAGGATTTTTATATGCATCTAATAGTGATCTCATATTGTAGGGTACAGGAGGAACATCTCGTTGATCTCCATCCAACACGATCTCAGCTCCTGGTCCAGGCTCTCCTCCCTCTTTTTTATAATAAGATCGAATATGCAGTGCATGTGCAACAAGTATACCTACGGCTAATGCTGCTCCGAATATCACGAACGGCCAAGCCACCACACCAAAAATCTGTGCACTAAAAAAGCTTGCTGGCGCTATGCCGCTATTCAAAAGATCCATACCACCCATGTAAGTAGACATGTAAGCTGCCGCAAGACTCACAGCAGCAAAGGTAAACGCACTCACAGCGGTGAGTATTCTTGCGGGCAATGGCACTTTCCTCCAAGCATCACCCAGTTTGCTAGGTGCTTGAAATTGCGTATGCAGTACATGTAAGGCAGTGGCTAGCGCTGTGAACACAATGCTGCTCACCAACATAAGCTCAAAAAAAGGCATAAAGCCAAAAGAGAGTGTTGAAAAAAACGGGGCGTTGTAAAAAAAATAGCTCGTCACTGCAAATGTTATTCCGCCTGCTACCAGAAGAGCAGCAAGAATTTTGTGTGGTAATGTAACAGGGATGGGTAAGTTGATATGCTGTGAACTAGTCTTTAGTTCTCCAGAACTAACCTCTCTTGTTATTATTAATTTGGCGTTGAAATCTGTTCTCTCTGTGCTCCATTCAACTTTAACTTCTACCACATCATCAGGATCATTTTTTGTTTGTTTGAAAACATCTTCCACTGCACGTCGAATAAATTCTTTTGTGCGCAACAGTACGCCCATCAACACTAATCCGCCTAGTGCCAAAACTGCGCCAAAAAGAGGAAGGGCAAGAGGAGCGCTGAAAAATTGAAGTGCAGCAAATACCACAAACGCAAGGCCAGCAAAAAAACTAATCAGAAACAGAGATTTCCAGTGTACAGATAAAGCTCTCCATTTTTGAAAAAATGTGCGTGAAATAGGGGTTGTTTTAGGGACTAATGGGGCCATTTCTCCCTCGCCTACACCGCCAACTTCATGGTCTCTAGCTAGATCTGACATATCAAATTCCTCTTGGTAGTGGTTATAGTGAAAAAAAATCTCAAGGGATTGTAATACACAAACCTTAAGAGTTTATTAAGAGGCGTTAAATTAATTTGTGACGAAGGTTCTTTGCCTAATAGCCTCAAACAAACACACGCCCGTTGCGACTGACACATTCAAACTCGATACCGTACCAAACATGGGAATGCTGAATAATGCATCACAGGTATCACGAGTTAGTCGTCGCAACCCACTGCCTTCTGCACCTAATACCCAAGCAATCGCACCTTTTAAATCTGCGGCGTAGATATTTTTTTCCGCCTCATCGCTGGCGCCATATATCCAGATACCGCGTTCTTTAAGTTGATTCAGTGTGCGCACCAAATTAGTGACCGGAATCAGTGGTGTGACATCGGCAGCCCCACTGGCAGTTTTGTATACAACCGGCGTTAAGGTCGCTGCTTTATCTTTGGGCACAATCACTGCTTGTACCCCCGCGGCATTTGCAGAACGCAAACACGCGCCTAAATTATGGGGGTCCTGCACACCATCCAGCACTAATAAAAAAGGCGGTTCGGTAAGCGCATCCAATAATAACGGTAATTCATTTTCCGTGTAACGTGCCGTACCAATCAGATGTGCGACTGCACCTTGGTGCACGCCATTGCTGGCTAATTGATCCAGCGTTTCTTTGGACGCTTGTTGTATTTGCATCTGGGCTGCAGTGGCGAGTGCTTGAATGTTTTTTAAGGGCGCGTCCTGTCGTCCTGCTTGCAGAAAAATTTGTTTGATGCGTTCAGGCGACACTTGCAATAAAGCGGTTACTGCGTGGATGCCATAAATATAGTTTTGTGTTGTCATAAAGGTAAGTGTACCAAAGTGTAGTTTTCTTGTTGTTGTTTGAATTGCATCGTACCGTAACCTATCCATGATACTAAATATATTAATATCATCGCGATAGCAGTTTTTTTCACGGAAAAAGCATGCAGTCTATATTTGTTGCAAAATGTATAAAGTGCTGTGCCTGCTTTACAGCTTTGATGATTGACATCAATAGGGCTTTTTTTCTGGCGCTCAGCTTGTGATGAGATACCGGAAGCACGCGCATAAAATAAAAACACAAAACTCGCACAAGCCAATCCCAAAAACAAACTCGCCAACACATCTGTGAACCAGTGTGCACCTAGATACAATCTGGAAAACCCTATCATTAAAATTAAAAATCCCGCTATCAATAAAGGAGTTTGACGTTTTTCTGCCGGTAAATGATGCGCTAACACCATCGCTAAAAATCCAAACAATGCTGAGGCCAACATCATGTGCCCACTGGGAAATGCTGACGTCAGTTGCTGATGCAATATGCCGGCAGGACGCGCAGAGAAATATAAACTTTTTGCTAGTTGCGTCATACCCACACTTAAACCCAGCACAGCAGCCCAATGCAGAGCAAGCCATAGATAACGTTCCTTTATGAACCACACAAACAGCAATGCACCTGCGATCAGTTGCGTATGTTTATCACCCAACAATGTGATCGCAATCATGATGTTATCGATGAATTCCGTACGTAACGAACGCAACAATTCAAACACAGGTTGATTGAGATAGGTCAGACCTGTCTGGTGCAGCATGCCATACAGCATCCCTATAAATAATCCCATACAAAGAATGACAAAAAATAATAACGTGAGTTGACGATAGGCATAGGCAGAAGGTTCAAACGTATTCAAAAGACTAGTACACCAGCGTGTAGCCGCATGTTTTTGTAAATATCGCCACAAGCTTTTCATCGCACTATCAGTTATTTTGGCAAGTGTCCGGAAAAAATAATTGATGCCAATTAAAATCAGTGAGCTGCATACCACCACACTGAGCACAATCAAGATAAATTTCGCGGCTGTTTCAGGCGGTAGTGCCATGGATAATCTACCCAGCACGATGCCTGGCACGATGTAAACGACTGACCACAATATCGCCGCAGGCAATGCGCACAATACAAAACGCAGTGGTGACATATGCATCAGTCCTGCGACTAATGCGACCAACCCGCGTACAAAAGCGATAAATTTCCCGATAAATACGCTTTTTCCACCATGTTGTTTGAAAAAATTTTCACCTGTGGCGAGTAATTTGGGATACTTGCAAAATGGCCACATTTGTCGTAGCCGTTCGTTGTAATAGGCACCGACACCATAGCTTGTGAGATCTCCTAGAAAAGCACCTGCCATAGCCCAGATGAGTGTGCTGATCAGCGGCAGCGCGCCTGCACCAATCAGCATGCCAATCGCGGTGAGAATGACAGAAGCAGGAATTAATCCACCGACAAGTGCAATAGATTCAATGAAGGTCACTGCGAACGCGATTAAGCCGGCGATGTGCGGATGTGCCTGAAGGTAAGCGATGAGAGAGTGGAGATGCAAGTGGAGATGAGAGAAGTCAAGTATGTCCATAAGATGAAATAATTATTACCACAGAGGCACAAAGACACAGAGACACAGAGACACAGAGAAAAATAAGAAAATCTTTTAACTGACTACTTCTCCCGCAGCCTGTTTATCTGCATGATAAGAAGATCTAACCAATGGTCCGCTCGCAACATGTGTAAAACCTAATTCTTCTGCGACAACGCGTAGTTGATCAAATTCAGCAGGAGTGACATAACGCGCGACGGGAATATGATGCCGACTCGGCGCTAAATATTGCCCCATCGTGAGACCATCTACCTGATGTGCACGTAAATCATGCAACGTCTGCACCACTTCTTCATAGGTTTCCCCTAAACCCAACATAATCCCAGATTTAGTGGGCGTTTTCGGGAAACGTTTTTTATATTCCTGTAACAAACGCAATGACCAGGCATAATCAGAGCCTGGACGTACGGGTTTATACAAACGTGGGACGGTTTCGATATTGTGATTGAACACTTCTACGGGAGATTTGGCCAACTCGTCTAATGCTTTTTCCATACGTCCGCGAAAATCCGGCACCAGCACTTCGATTTTGATCCCGAGATTTTTTTCACGTACTGCATTCACGCAGGCAACAAAATGGCTCGCACCTCCATCTCGTAAATCATCACGATCGACCGAGGTAATCACCACATATTTTAATCCCATGGTATGCACGGTTTGCGCGAGTTTTTCAGGCTCTGTGGGATCAAGCGGATCAGGCCGACCGTGCGCGACATCGCAAAAACTACAGCGTCGCGTGCATTTATCGCCCATAATCATAAAAGTTGCTGTCCCATGACTGAAACATTCTGCTAAATTCGGACAGGCCGCTTCTTCGCACACCGTCACTAGGCGATTTTCACGCAACAGGTTTTTCAGCTCACTGACTTTGTTATTATTGGGGAGTTTGATGCGCAGCCAGTCGGGCTTGCGCAGCGGCTCGGAAGCGACAATTTTGATAGGAATACGCGAGAGTTTATCTGCGGCGCGTTGTTTGATGTTTGGGTTCATAGCAACAGAGTATAACCAATATCTCACAGAAAAAAATCAAAATAGAACAATTTACACAATAATGGGTTTTACCCCAATGGCACTAACTTAAGAAAAAATTATTTACCACAGAGGCACAAAGACACAAAGACGCAGAGAAAAATTTAAATTCCAAAAATTATTGAAAAATTAAGAACACAGAGAAAATATTGAGAAAATTTTTGTATTTTATCTTTTCTCCATGTTTTCTTGTTTTATTCTTTGTGCCTTGTTTTTTTTAAAATTTTTTTAATATCTCTCTGTGTCTTTGTGTCTTTGTGCCTCTGTGGTAAATTTTATTTAAAACCCTTATCAAGTTTCTTAAGTTAGTGCCATTGAGTTTTATCCCACCCACACTCGGGCATTCCTAAACATACGCATCGTCGGGGCATCTTCTTGCCAATCTTTTGGATGCCAGGAATTCTGAACAGTTCTGAAAACACGTTCTGGATGCGGCATTAAAATCGTGGCGCGTCCATCGCGTGAGGTGAGTCCTGCAATCGCTTGTGAACTGCCATTCGGGTTTGCGGGATATTGCATTGTAGATTTGCCATCATTATCTACATAACGCGCAACAACTATACCCGCCGTCTTTGAAGTTCTGGGGTCGTTCTCAACACGATTTGTCGTCCTCACATATGAGTGAATATGCTCCGGATACAAATCGCATTGACGCCTACCCAGTTCCTTCAAATCCAATGGGTATAGCGCATTTTTTGGCGCTTGATTTGCTGTATTTTCCGATTCAAACGTTGCTCTACCTTCTCCATGCGCAATCGCAACACCAATCCGTGAACCTGCCATACCTTGAAAGAAAATCGACGGCGTCGCTTGAATTTCAACCAAACTAAAACGCGCTTCAAATTGTTCTGATTGATTGCGTAAAAATACAGGCCAATGTTCACTCCCCGGAATAAATGACTTGAGTTGAGATAACATCTGGCAACCGTTACAAATGCCCAAGGTGAACGTTTCTTGTCGCAGGAAAAAAGCACCAAACTCATCTTGCGCGCGTGTGTGATTTAAAATGGATTGTGCCCAACCGCGTCCTGCGCCTAAAACGTCCCCGTAAGAAAATCCGCCACAGGCAGCTAAACCTCTAAATTCATGCAACGCAATTCTACCTTCCAAAATATCCGTCATGTGTACATCAACAGCTTCAAATCCTGCACGCGTAAATGCGGCTGCCATTTCCATGTATCCATTCACACCTTCTTCACGCAGAATCGCAACTTTAGGTTTAGTGTTTAATTTTAAATAAGGCGCTGAGATATCTTCTGCTAAATCAAACGTGAGATTGACGTTTAATCCCGGATCTTTAGTATCGCCGATCTGATCAAATGCTTGTTGCGCACAGTCAGGATTATCTCGCAGCGCTTGCATGCGGAAGCTTGTTTCTGACCACAGTTGTTGAAAATGTACACGTGATGCTTGGAGCACAATATTATTATGGTAAGAAAATACGAGCGTGTCTTGATCGTTCAGCGTACCAATCACATGCGAGTATTTTTCTAAATCATGTGATTTCAAACATTCAACTACACGCGCAGTGTCTGTGCGACGTACTTGAATCACCGCACCGAGTTCTTCGGAAAATAGTATTTCAATGGGATATGCATTACCCAGTGTATCCAAATTAATATCTAATCCTACGTGTGCAGCAAATGCCATTTCACATAATGTGACAAACAATCCACCATCGGAGCGATCATGATAGGCCAAAATTAAATCATCACGATTGAGTGTTTGAATGGCATTAAAAAATTGTTTGAGTTTTTCTGGTTCATCCACATCAGGGGGTAATTTTCCTTGTTGTTGATACACTTGCGCGAGTGCTGATCCGCCTAATCCAAAACTGCCATCGCCTAAATTAATCAAAATTAAATCTGTCTCCCCTATACCCATCGCCTTTGAAGTTCTGGGGTTGTTCTCGACATGATTCGTCGTCCTCACATATGAGTGAATATGCTCCAGCGACTCATCATGTCGACGCCTACCCAGCTCATTCAAATCCGATGGGTACACATCTTTTTGTAATTCAGGTGTGAGTGTTTTACGAATATCGATCACAGGTGCAAAGGCAGAAATCACCACTGACATTGGCGCTGTGACACTGCATTTTTTGCCATTTTCTTCCCACAGCGTGCGCATCGAAAGCGAATCTTTTCCCACAGGAATACAAATGCCTAACGCAGGACACAACTCCATACCAATGGCTTGCACGGCATCGTACAAACCAGCGTCTTCTCCAGGATATCCGCTTGCCGCCATCCAATTCGCTGATAATTTAATATCCGAAATTTTTTCTATGTAGCTTGCTGCAATATTTGTGATCGCTTCACCCACTGCCATACGTGCAGATGCGACGTGATGCAATAATGCAATGGGTGCACGCTCCCCCATCGCCATCGCTTCCCCCGTGTAGCCATCAAAACTATTTGCCGTCACAGCCACATCTGCGACAGGCACTTGCCAGGGGCCCACCATTTGATCGCGTGCAATCATGCCAGTCACACTACGATCGCCTATCGTGATTAAAAAACTTTTGTCAGCGACGCAAGGTAATTGCAACACGCGCGTAGCTGCTTCCATCAAATCAATTTTTTCAATACCAAAATGCACAGGTGCAATATCATCATGCACGACTTTTTTGACTAACTTAGGGGAATCACCAAACAACACAGACATGGGCAAATCCACTGGCGCATTTTCAAAATGACTGTCTTTTAATATTAGGTCTTGATCTGTTGTCGCTTCACCCACCACAGCAAACGGGCAACGTTCGCGCTCAGCAATCGCAGTAAAAATAGCGAGATTTTCTGGTTGAATCGCTAATACATAACGCTCTTGCGCTTCGTTGCACCAAATTTCCATCGGAGATAAACCTGATTCTGCACTTGGTATATCGCGCAATTGCAATGCACCACCACGTTCACTGGCTTCAATCAATTCTGGTAACGCATTAGACAAACCACCTGCACCTACATCATGAATCGACAAAATGGGATTAGCATCCCCCATGGTCCAACACGTGTTGATGACTTCCTGGCAGCGACGCTCCATTTCTGCATTGCCTCGCTGTACTGACGCAAAATCCAGCGATTCTTCTTGTGCACCTGATGCCATCGACGAGGCAGCCCCTCCTCCCATGCCAATCAACATCGCAGGACCACCGAGCACAATTAATTTCGCACCCGCAGGAATTTCTTTTTTCTCTACTTGTGTAGGACGAATATTACCCAAACCACCTGCAATCATGATGGGTTTGTGATAACCCCGCATCGCGCCGTGTGGATTACGCATCGCGACTTCGTACGTGCGAAAATATCCGCAGATATTTGGGCGTCCGAATTCATTGTTAAACGCCGCACTGCCTATCGGTGCTTCCAACATAATATCTAACGCAGAGGCAATATTTTCGGGCTTGCCGTAAGGTGTTTCCCAAGGCTGATTAAATTCTGGTATCTGTAAATTTGAAACAGAAAATCCTGTTAACCCTGCTTTAGGTACCGCCCCACGGCCTACTGCACCTTCGTCTCGAATTTCTCCCCCTGCACCTGTGGCTGCACCTGCAAAAGGCGCAATGGCAGTCGGATGATTATGCGTTTCAACTTTGATGACAGTCGCGATTGCTTCGTGATGATAGTAATAAGATTTTGTTTGAGGGTTGATAAAAAAACGATTTACCTGCGAACCCGACAATACCGCACCGTTATCTTTGTACGCAGATAACACACCTTCAGGATTTTCTTTATACGTATTTTTAATCATCTGAAATAGCGAATATTCCTGCGGCTTACCATCAATGATCCAATCTGCATTAAAAATTTTATGGCGACAGTGTTCGGAGTTCACTTGCGCGAACATCATGAGTTCGCAATCGGTGGGATTTTTTTTAAGTTTACGAAAAGCTTGTAGTAGATAATCAACTTCTTCAGCAGTCAATGCTAAACCTAATGCTTGATTTGCGCTTAACAATGCTGCTTTACCATGAGATAAAATATCAATTTCAGTCGCGGGTGTGGGAGAAGGATGTGTGAATAACGTGTCGATTAAACGTGGATCAAAGAGTACAGATTCGGTCATGGGGTCATAAAGGAAATCGCTGATTTTTTTTAAAGTAGAAGCCAACGCAAAGTCCCCCTCCCTAACCTCCTCTCTTAATTTTGCTGGATCCCGTGACGAAATGCACACGGGATGACGTGCTCCGGTGGAGGGGAACTGTTTAATCATATACACAACCCCCCTCTCCACTCTCTGCACTTTTTCTAATCCCGCCTGATGCACAATATCTGTGGCTTTAGATGACCACGGCGAAATTGTGCCCAATCGCGGCACTACTAAAATCAACAATGTATTATCAACAGGCAAATTCAATGGCGTGTGCGTTGAATCTGAAGACAACGCGGTTACCTCTTGAGGATATTCATATTCAGGATCAGGATTATCAAACGAAAACGCGTCCCATTTTTCAGCTTGCAATACATCCATTAATTTTGTTTGTGCTTTATCCGAAAGAGATTCTGCACTTTCTGCAAAATACACATAAGTGGCACTGATGCTTTCCACAGCAGGAAAAGCAGACTGCACATGCTGCAATAATTTTTGCGTTCTGAAAGTAGATAAAGCGGGTAAACCAGTGTAGCGGTAGATGGGCATGGGATTAGGCCTTACGGTGTTTTTTTTGATTATCATTAGGCTAGAATGCCTTTTTTATAAAATTACCACTTTTATCAATGAAACTCTCTAATAATTTTTATTTCTTGCAAAGGCTACGCCAATGACGCACACTTATAAAACTGCTGTATTTATCGAAACTGCCCACTTTACCCATTGGATCTCGACATATCTTAATGATAAAGAATATTGCGAGCTACAATATTATTTAATGGAACATCCAGAAGCTGGCAACATTATTCCTGGTGGAAACGGAGTAAGAAAAATTCGATGGGGCAGACAGGGAAGCGGCAAATCAGGAGGCTACCGCATTATTTACTATTGGGCTAAAGCACGTGATCAAATTTATATGCTCACAGCTTACAGCAAAACAGAACATGAAAACATTGATGCAAAAACATTAGCTCAAATCGCAAAACAACTTGGAGAAATAAAATGAAAACTCAACGAGATATTGGCAAAGAAATTCTCGAAGGCATTCAAGAAATTAAGGCATGGCAACGAGGTGAAAAAAAACTCAAAATCACGCGTATTTCCATGCCCAGCGCAAGCGATGTATCAAAAATTCGTCATACACTTGAACTCAGCCAGGAATCGTTTGCAGCATTTATGGGCGTCAGCGTATCAACATTACGCAATTGGGAACAAGGAAGAAGAGAACCTCACGGATCAGCAAAAAGCTTATTGCTTATCGCCAAAAAAGTTCCTAGTGCTTTTTTAAAAGCGTTTCAAGAACTGCGGTATGCGGCTTGAAAAAATTTTTTCCAATTTTGCCCACCCATTATTCCTCCACTCGATAATTCGGCGCTTCTTTTGTAATCGTTACATCATGCACATGACTCTCACGCATGCCTGCACCGGTAATGCGTACAAACTGAGTGTTAGTGCGTAATGCGTTGATATTTTCTGAACCGGTGTAGCCCATGCTCGAACGCAATCCACCTAACAATTGATGCACTACCGCAATTAAACTGCCCTTGTAAGGCACACGTCCTTCAATCCCTTCTGGCACTAATTTCTCATAATCTTTGCCTTCCTGGAAATATCGATCACTGGAACCTTGCGACATCGCACCCAACGAACCCATGCCGCGATACGATTTGTAAGAACGTCCTTGGAACAGTTCTACTTCACCAGGCGCTTCTTCTGTTCCGCCAAATAAACCACCGACCATCACGCAATATGCACCTGCTGCAATTGCTTTGGCGACATCACCTGAAAAACGAATACCCCCATCTGCAATCAGCGGAATACCCTTGTTTTTCAGCGCATCTGCTACTTGTGAAATCGCTGTAATCTGCGGCACACCAATGCCTGCCACAATGCGCGTTGTACAAATAGACCCGGGACCCATCCCAACTTTAACAGCATCTGCACCTGCTTCAACTAATGCGAGCGCTGCGTCCCCCGTTGCAATATTGCCACCAATCAATTGCACATCAGGGAAATGTTGTTTGATCCAACGCAGACGTTGCAGCACACCTTCAGAATATCCATGCGCTGTGTCTACCACAATCACATCTACACCCGCTTTCACCAATGCGCTCACACGTGCTTCAGTATCGCGACCGGTGCCTACTGCTGCACCTACACGCAAACGTGCATGCGAATCTTTACAGGCTTGTGGTTTTTCTTTCGCTTTCAAAATATCTTTGACGGTAATCATGCCGCGTAGTTGAAAACGATCATTCACGATCAATACTTTTTCAATGCGGTTTTTGTGGAGTAATTGAATGACGAGTTCACGCGGCGCACCTTCTTCTACGGTGATTAATTTTTCTTTAGGCGTCATTAAATTGGAAACTGGCTGATCGAGTTGTGTTTCAAAACGCACATCGCGATTCGTGATGATACCGACGAGTTGTTCACCATCGACTACGGGCATCCCAGAAAATTGATACGCACGGCTAAGTTCTTTGAGTTCACGGATGGTGGTTTGAGGTGTGACAGTAATAGGATCTTTAACAACGCCGCTTTCAAATTTTTTCACGCTGCGGACTTCTGCTGCTTGTTGCTCCACACTCATGTTTTTATGCAGGATACCGATACCGCCTTCCTGGGCTAACGTAATCGCCAGACGCGCTTCGGTGACCGTATCCATCGCAGCGGAAACCAGTGGCACATTGAGGGTAATTGCTTGCGTTAATTGCGTTTGTAGGGAAACATCTTTAGGCAGGATATTGGAATACGCAGGAACGAGTAAAACATCATCAAAGGTTAAAGCTTCTTGAAGGATATGCATGAGAGTCTCCAGTGAATGGAAGACGGCGGAGTATATAGCAACGTAGGCTCTATAAGCGAGAAAAACGAATGCTTTTTTGCGAGCACTCTGATGAATAAAATCTAACTTATTTGGAACAAGTTCCGGATTAGTGATACTATCCCGGAATGAACTCCGGATTAGTTAATTATAAACGCTTATTAAACATAGACTTACCAAAAAAACAGAGCACTTTCATTTGGGGGGCTCGTAAAACCGGCAAGTCTAGTTATTTACGCGCCCATTTCCCACAGGCAGTCTCCTACGACCTGCTTTTATCTGACGTACGCTTACGTTTCGCAAAACAGCCTCACTTACTACGCGAAGAAATTCTCGCTCTTCCCCAAGAAGCATTCAACTATCCCATCATTATCGACGAAGTACAAAAAGTACCCGAACTATTGGATGAGATTCACTGGTTGATCGAAAACACGGATGCGTATTTTATTTTATGCGGATCAAGTGCCCGAAAACTCAAGCAAACAGCAGCAAACTTATTAGGTGGACGCGCCTGGCGTTTTCATTTTTATCCTTTAGTGAGCAAAGAAATCCCTGATTTCAATTTATTACACGCGCTAAATAATGGATTAATTCCTTCGCATTATTTGCAATCAAATGCTAGTCGCTCTCTCAAAGCGTACGTACACGATTATTTAAAACATGAAATTCAAGAAGAAGGCTTAACGCGAAATTTACCTGCGTTTGCACGCTTTTTAGATGCCATCGCTTTGACGCACGGAGAGCTCACGAATTTCACTAACATCGCACGAGACTGCGGCGTCGATGCCAAAACAGTCAAAGAGTATTATCAAATTTTAGTCGATACCTTGATCGGTTATTTTTTGCCTCCTTACACAAAACATGTAGGCAGAGATATTATCAGCGCCACATCGAAATTTTATTTGTTCGACACAGGCGTCGCAAATATATTAGCTAAACGTCAGATCACTGAATTAAAAGGCATAGAAGCAGGTCGAGCTTTGGAACATTTTATTTTATTAGAGCTGATTGCATATCGCGGCATCTACGAGTTAGATTTTGACATTAATTTCTGGCGTACCAAAACAGGCTTAGAAGTAGATTTTATTTTAGGCAAAGGTGAGGTTGCGATTGAAGTCAAAATCAGTCATGCAGTACCTGCGACAGAATTGCATGGACTAGACGCTTTCTGCAAAGAACATCATCCCAAAAAAGCGTATGTGGTTTCGCAAGATCCACGCCCACGTAAGTTAATCACTGCTTCAAATAGTGAAATTACTGTATTGCCCTGGCAGAATTTTTTGGAGAGGTTGTGGAAGGGGGAAATTATTCCCGGTTTGCCCTATCAACAAATGGCTGCCGATAAAGAAAGAGAAAACCAGGCACAGGAATGGAGTGAAGGAGTCATAGGAGATATCAACCATTATGATGAGGAGTGAAGTGCTTGGTTATTTTCCTTAACCTTTAGATGCTACATCGCCCCTATGCCTCTCCTCAAAACTTTTCGTGCATTCAGCAAAAAAATCATGTCCCCCATAAGCGCTTATTTTTTTAGGTGGTGGCGCTGGTCTTTCTCCTCCTTTAGTAACATATGCGCTCGCGTCTTCCTCAAATTCTTTATTATCACTCATGGCCTTTTGTTTTCCAGCACCTTCAAACATAAGGCGGTCAATTTCCTCAGTCAATATGCTACACATCTCACCACAATCAGGTTTACTTTCTGCTTGTTTTTTTGCATTTTCTAACGCAGTCAAATTAAAAACGTTGTAAGCAAGCAACTCCTGAACTACGGCTATATGACCGCGATTAACAGCCATCATCAAAGCATCACCCCCTGTTCTAATAAGAGGAATATAAATATAAGAATTTGTTAGTATCTCTCTCTCTGACTTTAATGTTGAAGCCATAAGATACGACATTAACATACGAACTATCTCAACATTACCGTCAACACATGCCAGATGAAAAGGAGTAGGATGATCTGGTGAGTCTCTTACATTTACTTTAACAGGCTCACGCCCTTCTCTCTTTTTCAAGAGCGCTTCCACCACAACTACATGGCCCTCCTCAACAGCAATAGTTAACGCAGTACGTCCGGTAAAACCAGGCATGCGAAAGAGAGCCTCTCCTACAGCTGCATTTATCTTTGCCCCATTATCCAACAAAAAATCCACCACCTTTACAAGGCCCATTTTACTAGCACGATGAAGAGGATTTAATGATCCATCGAAGGCTCGATTAATTTCTTTACCATCAAGTTTTTCCGATATTTCCAAATCTACCCCTGCCTCTACTAATTCCCTTAGCTTCCTAAGATCATCCCTCTTCACAGCCGAATGTATAGGATATTCTCCATCTACTAGTTTATTTACATCTGTTTTTCCCACTGCTTTTTTATCTGCTGCCATTTTTTTATCCTCCAAAATTTAAAAAACTCTTATAGAGGCAGTATAGATGAGCATTCTGAAGGAAATCTTAAGTCTTTATTTGCCCGAACTATTCACAGAGGTGGCACCAGTAGGGTAGGTTAGGTTCTTTTAGCGCAACCCGCCAAACCCAAAAATATAAAAAAACAAAAATTTATTTTTTAATCTGCTGGTGGATTACGTCGTAAAAACAACAAACTAATCTACAGATTCCAATTCGTGAATAGTTACGAATACGCTTGGATTAACAAAAAAACCCCAGCAAATAAAGCGGAATTTTATTCTCTGCGCCAACCACAATCCCATCCATTAAGAGAAATCCATTTTGTACGTTTTTGATTTGTTTCATCGTTTTATTTTTACCACCAATTTCAAAAATCATCCCATTCAGTTCTAGATCTCCTATCTCGCTGAAATAAACTTCTTGATGCATATTTTGTAATTGGTTCAGTGCAAATGTTTCACGCACTTTACCTATCGTCGCATCTTGCAATTGCGGCAGGTAACTTGCATAAATCAGGTTAGTATTTTCAGGATACATCTTGGTGGGGTTACGCAAAAAAGCTTTGCCTATTTTTTTAGGGTACAAAGAACGAATCAAGCCTGCTTGCTCTAACAGTTTTAAATATTCACTGATACTGTCAAAATCTTTG
>Ga0206941_10125_pt1 | contig 23199 bp, 20 predicted proteins | sample Alteio_BWOrgHeat_9_FD_153251 | JGI IMG/M metagenome (GOLD analysis project Ga0206941, IMG submission 153251) | Enriched cells from forest soil in Barre Woods Harvard Forest LTER site, Petersham, Massachusetts, United States -... | ecosystem: Environmental > Terrestrial > Soil > Temperate forest >...
TCACACGGACGATCGCAGACTCTTCCAAGTATTCCCGGGAAAAGATTGGAATACCAGTTAACCATATAAGCTTCGGTATAACGACCTTGCGCTATAAGACGAATGTACTCGGGCACGGGAGTATGAGCAGGACAAGCCCACTGACAGTCTACAACTTTGTGGAAGTAAGTCGAATCTACGTTAGTTTGGCGCATCAATGTGAACCTCATGAAGATCGCAGGAGCTGTAATTTACCCACAAAAAAAGGCCGTGTCCAAAAACAAAGTTAACATGCCAAGCATCTTTGTCTTGGCTGAACGATATCTAATGGTGTTAAGTAGTTCTTCTTAAATTTGGGGGATATATGAAATCCAGGTGTAAAATTATCAGTCAGCTTCTCATCGTTCTAGGTTTGGCAAGTTCCACCTTCGCAATTGCACAAACAGACAGCTCAACAAATACGCAGGAGCAGGTACCTACATCGAAGTTAAGACCGGATGGAGGCATACATGTGCGAGACAATTGGTACATTGAATTTGCACTGTATCCTGCTGGGGATATGAAAATCACTACGTCTGGAGGATCGGAATCGACCGGTTTGAATGATCATAGAACCAGTCGTTTTGGAGCCCAGTTCGGAGCAGGCGCTACTGTGAATTCAAGGCTCTTATTCGGTGGTGAGATCAGTTCTTTTGTTGTTGCGGAAGAAAAAAAATTCGGAGGGGGAAAAATCACCGGAACCGTATCCGTAGCGAATCTTATGCCTATGCTAACATTCTTTCCTATGCATGAAGGTTTGTTCCTCCGTGGTGGTGTAGGTCTTACGAATGCTAAATTCGAAATCAAAGCTTCAGGATTTGGTGTGAATGCTACAACGGACGATTCTATTTCCGGTTATGGATATTTGGTGGGAGCGGGTTATGCTTTCTGGCTCGGAAAAGGTTTCAATCTCTCGGTTAAATTAGATTACAACCAGCAGTTCTACAACGATAAGATTTTCAGTTCGGATTACAAAATTAAAGAAATTGATGTGTGGATGCTCGGTATCGGTTTCCACTGGTACTAAGCACCCAAACGGTTTTTCTATTGCTTGAGAACTTCGAGAATCTGACGGTTTACAAGAACCCAGCTTCCAAGTTCTTCGGGAAGATCCTCTACCACTAATTTTGTGATATCCAAATTCTTCAAAGAAGTATCCATCAAATTCCTAAACTGTTTACGAAGATCAGCTTTTGCTTTGTAACCCCAAATCAAATCATCACTACGATCGTTAAGTATAGCAGCTGCTTCTTTTCTATAGGAATCAGGGAAGAAGAATTTGGGAACCTCAACTTTAACTTTCATTCCATCGGCAGCGACAATGTCTGCAGAAATAGTTCCAATCGCAGCTTCGATTACAAATGTTGCTTTTTGCGCGAAAATTTGTGCGAGTTCACTGCCGAAAGTTTCCATCTGGAATTTAATAGGAACTTTATATATTGCGACCTCTGCCGGTTTGATGAAGTAAGGCAAGTTTGAAAAGAAAATCTTCGCAGCTCTCTTCATCGTATCCTTATCTTCTGCGGTAAATTCAAAAGGACCACCTGCACCTTCACTGCGTGTGTAAGCATTGCTTTCTAGAAGTTCTTCGAAAAGTTTTTCTGCTTTTGCAATCGCTTCTGTTCGGGATGGAGATAGAAATGCTTGTATGCCACCTCCTTGTGCAATCTCACTCATAAGGTAGTCTTTGTTGTCATCTCCTGTTGTTCCTTTAGGAGCTTTGAGGAAGCGTGCACCATCCGCAAGAGCTTGGAGTAATTTCACACGGGGTTTGATGGCATCCAGAGCAAAACTAAGAGAACTCGGTAAAGCACGAGACAGGGACTGGGAAGCTTGTCCAGGAGGAACTGATTTTGCTGCAACAAAACGCTCCATCAAAGTGTAAGGCAAGTTCTCAAAAGTTTTCTCTTCAGACTGTTTGATGAATTGCAACATCGAAGGTCCAAAGTCGAAAACACCACAATCTATGTACTTACTAATGTCGGAATCCGTGCAGAAGAGTGGCATATCATCTGATTTTTTATCGAAATAAAGTTGCTGAATAGCTTTGGTGTCGTATTCCATAGCTTTGTTCAAACGAGAAATTTGATCTCCTGTAATAGCGGACTCCTGAAAAGTTTGGTAGTCCATGATCGAACTTGTCGAAACCATAGTTTCCGGAGCTTTTCCTGTTATGACATAGTCTTTAAAAACAGAATCTCTTTTCTCATTGGGAATAGTTGTAGCAAGTGAACCTGCAAAGTTGTGTCGAAGTCCAAGTGTGTGTCCCATTTCATGTGCAACGGTTTCACGAATGGAATCCTGTGCGAGTTTGAGCAAAGCACCTTCATTCGCTTTACCAGTTTCCACATCATTTAGAACGCGACTAAGTGTTTCAACAAAACCTGAGGGCAATTCATAATCGCACAGATGATTTTGTTGGAAACCCGCAAGAGAGAGGTGTGTATTGTTCTTCTTTGTTTTTTCTTTTTCGAAATTCAATCTGCGCAGAATCTGACGCGCTTTATTTTTTGCACTAAACCCAAAAACGCTCGTTAAGAATATGGAAGAGTGGAGAATCTCACCCGTTCGAGGGTCCATTTGAGCATCGGCATAAGCATAACCAGCATCGTTCCAATCAACCCACTGAATCAAATTGTAATGGAAGTCAGGAGCCACAATACCTTCCGGTGCCATCGTCACGCGTAAGACTTCTTTTCCGAGTGCCTTGTTCCAGTAGAGAATTCCGTCTTTAATAGCTTGTACATATTCGCTTGGTGTGTTTGAAGAAATAGCATAGGTGATGGGTTTGCGTTCATCCCAACGTACTGCGAAAAGTTTCTCTCCACCTCCATTCACCAGACGCGGAGCGATTTCAAAAAAACCCACACTTTGATGCCCTGGAGATTCGCGTGAAATAAAACCTTTATTTTCTTTGTAGGGACTTAGGTAATATTTTATTTCAACAGGAATTTGGAGGATTTCTAATTGAGTTTCTTCCTCTTCTTCATTCGATTTCTTTTGCAAACTTTTAATCTGAGCGATTTGACGGATCACAAGATTGTTGTTTATGTCTGCTTCTGCTTTTTCGACGAAGCTTGTACTAAGTTCTACTGTCTTCCATGCTTCTTCAGGCTTATAGGTCTTACCCTTTGAGTCAGAGGCATACAAGTCGCTTGAAATAAATATTTTCGACATCCCTTCAGCAAAATCGAAGTAGAGAACACCATTTTCTTCTTTAATAATTTCAAATCTTGTGAGGACGATGTTCTGAGGAATAGAAAGGGAAGAGCTATGTCCGTCTATAGCTTCCATAAGATTAAGATGTTTGTTGTTTTCCTTGAATAGGACTATTCGCGATTTTATGTTGCTAAATCTAGCAACGACAGGTTGGCGTATCACTTCGCCTTGAAGGAGAAATTCTTTTTCGAGTGAAGATCTTTTGATCCCTATCAGCACGCTGGAGTTGCCTTCTTGTTTGTTTTTGTCGACTAAGAAGGAGTCACCGATAAGTAGAGGTGCTTGTGCTTGATTTTTGCCATTGGAGCAGGCACCGGCAACTAAGCTAATGCCAAGCGCAAGGACGGAGGATCTCAATACGATCATAAATGTCCCTAAGATAGAATTTTGAAAAATGTGTTCTATCTATTGGGGTATGTTTTTTCGGTCGACCAGTCAATGAATTTTAAGAAGGGACTAAGAGCTGATTAAGATTTGTTTTCGTTGAGTGCTTTTAGTAATTTAATTTTTTTCTTCCACACCATAGTGACGGTGTTCATGTCGAGTAAAGGATGAAGTTTGAGTGTCATTTGAGACCATGTTAGATTTTTGAGTGCGTCGATTATGCGGGCTTCTGCACGAAATTCTTCGGGATTCTCTTTGGGAAATACAAAGTTCATGCGAAGTCTATCTCCTGCAATTCCAACTGCCAATTTTGTTTTATCAGTGAACCGCAAGATTTCTCCGATAAAGGAACCCGGACGTAGAGAATGACCGTGATCAATGGCAACTTCTCTCGCATTTGCAATCATAACATTATGAACCGTGCGGTCTCGGTTGCGAATGAGGTAGTCAAAAATATTCAATTTAGGACTTTTGACATAGTCGGGTGCTCTATCTGCATCTATTGCTCCGTCTACAAAATACTGAAGTGAAGCAACGCTTTTGTCGTGTTTGCGAAGAACGGTCATAGGAACCAGTGCAAATTTACCCAACTGATCAATTTCGTAAGCAGCGACTTCCGAAGTATAGCTTGAAGCTGGATTCATGCTTTTCATTTTTAGCACGGCTCTAATTCCATGGGGCAAGTAAATAAGTTTGGTATCTGTAGCACCTCCACCGAGGGAGATAATTCCATCCGCTTCAATCTCTCCATTTTCAAGAATATTACGTAAGAAATCTTTGATGGGTTGTGCTTCCGCTTCTCTATCGTCGTCTTCGAGTTCCCAAATAGCTTCCTGGAATTTCCCCTGGTCTAAGTAATAGAGAACCTTTTTGGGAAGGCTCTGATCCCACTTTGCAGTCTGAGCGTAAGCATATTTTTTATCGAGTTCTTTTTTTGTAAGAGAAAAAGCGGGAACACTTAAAAGAGAAGCACTCAAAAACAGTAGGGAAACTAATCGAATTCTCATTTAACTCTCCAGTTAGAAAAGGGACGTTCAAACTATAGAGTTAAATTTTATTTTTTTGAATAAGCCAGGTAGGCGGATCTTATTTTTTAGTTTTCTTAATTGGGGTTTCTTTAAAGGAAGAGCTGAACTTTTTTCCGCTGCGGAAATTTCTCATAGAGTAAATCGTGGTATCTAGAGAAGGAAAATGGTCACCAATAATTCCGTCTATGTCTTCTTCTTCAAAAGATTCATCTTCAGGAAATTTTTGTCCAAGATCGTCTTCATATGCTCTCTTAAGAGTTTGAATAACAGATGCGAAAGATTGAGGAGGCATTCCTAGACCTGCAAACAAAGGCTGTCCATTTGAACCCACTCCTAAATAAACACACCATTCTCCCGCATAATAACCTTGTGGATGAAACTCTTCATAGTTGGGATGATTTACAAAATAAACGACATCCCCTGGAAGTATTTCTTCGAGACCTTCCATTTCAACTTCATCAATAAGACCAAAATGAATGAGCGGAGGACCAACGCGTTCACCTAAACCTTTTCCTTGGGTCTTAGGAAATCGGAAATTGGCATTCATTGTAGAAAGAATGAGAATATTCGGATTTTTCTGAACTAAGCTATTGAATGCATCTTCACCTAGAGTTAGTGCAAGAGATCCATACATGTGTGTAATGACAGCACCAGAGCAATCGAGAGTTTGCTCGCCTTGGTAGCAAGAAGTTATTGCACTATAAGCCTTCGAGGGATTTTTAACTTTGAATGCAGCATTGTGCTGTTCTTTCCATTTCTTCCCATCTTTGAAATAAACTGGAATCGATGTCCATTGAGAATTTAAAACAAAAGAATCGTCATCAATGGAATTGTAGGAAGTTGCATCTGTTAAAACAGAAAATCTCGAAATCATCATAAGACGATAGTGAATTTCCATACAAGCGTCCAGAAAACTGGCGAAAGAAATTCTATAGGGTGAATGCATCATTTGAGTAAGAATCATCTCAATTAGAGATTGATTTGCGGGTCCATTAAGGGCGGATAGATGGGTTGCTTGAGCGAGGTCAGTATACAATCTTATAAATTCGGAAATGCTAAGGTTAATTCGCGTTGTTGCGCTTCTACGATTTGCCCGGGTAGAGACAATTGAGCCGTTTTCGAAATAAATCTCTGAATCCAAAATGGTTTCCAAACTTAAACTATTTGAAAAACTCGGAGGAGGAGAAATAATAGTATTGGCGTTTGTCTGGGATTGAGTAGCAATAAAACTTTGCTGTTGAATGGGTTGACCACTCAAAAATACTTCCGTTACCATATCTTCCAGAATGTCCAAATCTACTTCCGATAAAGAATTTTGAGAGTTTGTATTCTGATTGTTATTAGAATTTGGATGCCAATTCAGAAGATCATGTATGTATTCAAAGGAGCTTGCTAGATTTGAAGAATGACCTATCAAATGAACGATAAGAAACTGCCAAAAAAGATTAGAGCCCTGAATTGGGTTGTTTGCGTAGAGGGAAGATCCACTCAGAGAACATATAAGAAGCGTGCGGACTAAAAATTTCCTAATCGAAATCATTTCGAAAACTTTCATATTTTTATGCCTTCATTTGTGAAAACAGGAAACAAGGAAGCTATTAAAAATTCTGGCCGAAATCAAGCCAAGCTCATTAGTCTACTGATTTGAAAGCGCTAATTAATTTGGGAAGAATCTGAACCGTTCGAAAGTTATGCAAATCCTTGTGCTGCTTGATTTTGGCGGCGAATTACGTTATTCTTTCAGCTTATTAATCCAGAAAAATTTAATAAAGAAATCTAGATCCCAATCGGGAGAGGTTAAAAATGAGTTTCTCTTTTTTACAACTTAAAGTTCAGAAATCACTGATGTGTCTTACATTAGTGCTCAGTCTCGGGTCAGGTGTTGCGCAAGCAATGGAAGACTCCAACCGTCGAATAAGCATCGACGCTCTTCTTATTTTGATGACAGCAAGCCAGATTGCTAATTTAGCTCAATACTATTTTCCAACTCAAAGCTCAGCGTTTTCGAGTGATCTTGAAATCTTACAAACCTTGAACCCAGAACATCTGGAAGAAGTTATAGGTCAAATCGCTATAGAGGCGAGTCAGGTACCTCTTGCGCATTCCCATCTTGGTGGAATTCAATTCCATAACAATCAAATACTCTTTCAACTAGAATCTTTGAATACGGATCAATTTTTGCACATGTTTTTTCTTCAGGCAGAAATCAATCATTGGGTTATGCCTGAAAATGCGGACGTTCAAATTCAAATGATTATTGCTCATATGATGCGTTCTAGTTCGGGAATCTCTTTTGCTACAGTTGAAAACGCATGCAGAGAAATCTACTTCCGTCTTATGATGATCAGTGGTGCCGAAGGTCTTGCTGAACATACAGAGTATTGTATGGACCCCAATGACGACTCTTACAAGTTCTTCTCCGATACAAAAAAAACAAAAAAAAGCAAGAAGTGGAAATCCATAAAGTGTCAGGAAAAACAAGCTAAGAAATATAAAAACGTTACAAACAGTGCTTTCACATTCAGTACGGACAGTACACCTTATGAAGCTATTATGAGTTGTTATGAAGGGTGTCAGGAATTGGACTGTGTAGGGTTTGCACTCACGCATACTATGGGTTCTCTTGCGCACGCTCTTGGTGAAGAAGAGTTCAACAAAATATTTTCTGAACATCTTGTCATTGCACCTTTGAACGTGTTTTTTGGGAACGAGCATAATTCCTTACCTATTCTCAATGAAGGAATCTTGGTTGAAGAAACCATTGAAAGTTATGCTGAACTTTTGCCAGGTGATGTCGTTTACTTCGAAAACCTTCCCGACTACGAGGAATTGGATCCAACGGGTTATTGGGCCGGGGAATACTGCATTTACTTGGGAACAGATATTAAAGGTGTACAGATGTTCGTGGGTCTGGGCCTCTATGCTCGTCCTCCAGAAGGTGTGATCGAAGAACTTTCTACCCAGTACATTGCTGTCTACAATATTGACCAGGACAAAAAATACGAAGACGGACTAGCAACAGCAAAGTTACAGCCGAAACAGTCTCGACAGAAAGCTCTAAAGAAAGTGAAAAAGCCGGTGCATATCGATTTTGTTCCTAACCAGAAGAAGCAAAAACTCAAAGGTTGGCACCATATAGTTGGTGGAGCTTATCCAGGTTTGTCTAAGCAAATTTACCGACTGTACTTTTTCCGAAACAAATAACACCTCAGTGTCTGGGATGGAGGGTTCCCTCTGTCCCTTTTTTCCCTAATATCTTCAATTCCATAGCCTTTTCTTCTTAATTTGCTTCGCGTTGAACCGAAATAAAGGAAGGAAGGGTTTATGAATTTAAGAATTTTCCTAGTTCTAACAGTCTTCACTCTCACGTGCTGTGTGAAAGAGGACACACATTTAAAAAACAACACCATTTCCATAGCTTGGATAGGTCCTAAAAGTGGTCCGAGCAGTATTATCGGAGTGGATTCCTTCCGTGCAGTCGAACTCGGTATAGAAGAATTTCGAAAAAAAAATCCGCAGATCAACATAGATTTCTATTCCGAAGATGATCAATATCAAAGTCGCAATTCCATTGTGAAGTACGAATCATTAGTTCGAGAACACCCCTTAAATTTACTAATTTTGGCAACCTACAGTGCTTCCGCAAAAATATCACAGCTAGCAAAGAACGATCATGTCACCGTAATCAACCCTATAGACAACGACGAACAACTCATCGCTTCCTGTGAAAATGTTTTTTTCATAGCAAAACGGTCTGAAGACGTGGTGGATCTCATAGTCAAACAACTTAAGAACAGCAGCTTCAAAAAAACTTTTATACTCTATTTTAATGATGACGAATTCATGCCTACACTCAAGACACGTGCAGTAGAGCAGCTGAAACTTTTGGGAATTGCGAGCAAAGTATTTTCCTACAACGGAAAAACTATCAACTTTAGACCCGCTATTATCGAAGCTAAAAATTTCGGAGCAGACTCTTTCATCTTTCTAGGTTACGAAGAAATAGGTTTTGCTATTAAACAAGCAAGAGCAAGGGGCTTTAAGGACGAAGCATTTTTTACAGCAAATTTGGGAGCATCTGTACTCAGTGCTGCGGATGCAAAAGCAGATAATGTCTATTTTACAGATTTTAGAAGACAAGACAGCCCATCTTCTGAGATGGATTCGTTCCTCGAAAAATATAAAAATCGATTTCAAAGAAAACCCGACTTACTTTGGACTGCTGTTCAATCTTATGATGCAATCAACATAGCGCTCTCTGCAATTCAGGGTGATCTTCCCCATACAAGTGAGAAACTTTCCCTTCTTTTTAAAAATCACCTTATGAATATTAAAAATTATGCAGGTTTAAGTGGAAATATAACTGTTTTGCCAGACAAATCAACTAGCGGAATCTACTGGAGTCTTTACCAGTGGTCGAGCGAATCGCAAGCAAAACTTATTTTTAGGGCAAAACCGTGAGAAAGTACAGTATACCCATTCTAATCTTATGTGTCGGATTCGTTTTTTCCGTACTACGGTTTTCTATTTTACGAAGTTTTCAAAACGACTATATACGAGCCACTTTGAATTTGGAAAGTGCAGCTCTTGAAGCCGAAATTAAACTTGCTCTCGAAGCCCGAGCACAAGCCATTGAAAGACTCGCTATACGTTTCGAAAACGATCCCACCATGCAAGCAGAGCAACGGGAAGCAGATGTATTTTCCGTATACAGACATATGCCTGGGTTTCAAGCATTTGAATTTGCAGATGACCAACACATAGTCCGTTGGGTCTATCCAATTGAAGGAAATCAATCCGAACAGCTTTCCGATATAAGTAAAAACCAAAAAATTGCTGCTATACTTCAAGAATCTATAAACACGGGTCGCGAGATGATAGCATCACCTATTCCTCTCGAAGAAGACAGTTATGGCTTCACTATTATTTATCCTTTATATAGCAAAGAAGAAAAACCGAATGGCCATCTTTTAGGCGTTTTTAGAAATGATTCTTTTTTCAACTCTCTCTCCCTAAGAAAAGATATTTTCATCTCTGTCTTTGACCAAGGCAAATTGGTCTACACCAATGAAATTCGAAGTGAACTAGCTCAGGGTTGGCAAATTAAAATGCCCTTTACATTTTTCAATGCGAACTGGGAATTCAGTTTTATGCCTACTCAGGAACTTGTAGAGCGCAATCGAAGCTATTTCCCAATCATTAATGCGGTCGTGTTTTTCCTCATCACGTTACTCATTGCTTTAGCGGCTTTGCAGTTTCAACTCAAAAGAAACATCGAGCTTAAACTTGAAGAAGAACGTAGAAAAAGCGAATTGGAAACCTTTCACTCTGCTAAACTTGCCTCTATTGGCGAGATTGCTGCAGGTGTATGTCATGAAATCAATAACCCTCTCACCATCATAAAAGGATTTACCTACAAAATTCGACAAACTTTGAACAGTGATGCAAACATGAACGCTAAAAGTTCGCAAGAAATACTCGACTACTTGGATTTTCAAGACTCCGCAATTTATAGAATTGTAGACATCGTGGGAGGTCTTCGAACTTTTGCAAAGATGGATACAGAAACTGTAGAAAACTTCGATATTCACAAAGCGATTAAAGATACTGTTAAAGTTGTGGAGTACATTTATCGTAGTTCCGATATTCAAATTGAACTGCTTTTGAATGCGAAAAAATCTATGGTGCATGGCAATATAGGTAACTTCAGACAGGTTTTGATGAACTTCCTTTCAAACTCGGCTTACGCACTGACATCGAAATATAATAAAGTTATTGAAATTGAAACGATGAACATTGGACATAAAATTGTCCTGAAATTCGCAGACAACGGTATGGGCATTTCGGAAGAAAATCTCGGTAGAATATTTGAACCTTTCTTCACTACAAAACCACCCGGTCAAGGAACAGGCCTTGGTTTGGGTATTAGCTATGGAATTGTTAGTAAGATGAATGGAACTATAGAAGTGAAATCCAAAGTGGGCGTAGGGACTAGTTTCCTAGTTTCTTTTCCCTATAAAGAAGACGCTCCACAGTCTGAACAATAGCTTGCGTTTGACTATCGATTTCAATGTTAAAAAGACTCCCTACCGTCTTATGTTTGAAAGTCGTACGTTTCAAAGTTTCAGGAATCAAATGAACAGTAAACATCCCTTCTTCAAACACATCCACAACTGTTAAACTCGCTCCATCAACTGCAATAAAACCTTTTTCGAAAATGTAGGACATCCATTTAGAATCACACTTCAAAGAGAAGATTACATTCTCAGAAGCAACTCGTTCTACTTTGTGAAGAGAAGCGGTTCCCATCACATGTCCGGAAAGGATGTGTCCACCAATTTCATCTCCAAAGCGAGCAGACCGTTCTATATTCACTTCCTGACCAAGCTTGTAAGATGCCATCGTTGTACGTTTCAAAGTTTCAGAAATGGCTTGAAAATAAAGATCGGAACCTTCCACTTTTACAACCGTTTGACAACACCCATCTATAGAAACACTTGCGCCCAATTGAATACCATCGAGCAGCGACGCAGGAAGCTCCACAGAGTAACGGAGTATCCTGTTGTTTGCTTCCAATGACTTTATAGGAGCTGTACCTTGAACGATTCCGGTGAACATAAATCCTCAGAAATTAAATATAAGCCCAAAACCATGCAACCAATCCACTTTTTCATTGTGGAAACGATAACGAGCACGAATCTGCCAACCAATTTCCCAACGCCGGTCAATCGCATAATCTATGGAAAAACCAGCATTCGCAATGCTTGAAAATTCCGTGTGGGTCTCCTTTGTATTCACTACATTTGCCCTTGTCACGGATAAAAGTGCACCAGGTCCCGCAAGCACACTGAACCTGAACAAAAGCACATAGTTGCATTCCAAAAACGCATCCAACGTGTAGAAGTCCTGAAGTATATTCACCTCACCCGACTTCTTCGTCAGATCCGGTTCAGCTTCCAGATCTAAACCCATTCCCACCCGTTTTTTCGTAGATCGACTTGCAAAGGGAAGAGGGGTTTTGAACATCAGCATGCCACCATAACGCTGGCTTCGTACATCTGTGGCTTCTTTAATTTTTACGGAATTGACATAAAGCCTCAAACTCGATTTAGGTTCATCTTCCATAACCATTGCAGAAATGAGTGAAGAGTTAAAAAACAAAAAAAGCAGAATAATTCTATTTAAGGACATGCTTGTTTTAATCCTGATTGGTTAACTTCATCATCAAATAGTTTTTTAAAAATAGAACAAGCTGTTTTCTGACTCTCTGCAGGAAGTTCCTGAACAATGCGATTGAGTAAGTAGAAATAGTCGAAATCGTCATTGTCTCTGTACTTCTGCCAATCCAATCGCAATTTTCTAAGACCTCTCAGTGTCGCATTGGCTACTATCTGTGGAGTGAAAGCACTTTCCTTTGAAAGAGAGTATAATGCTGAGTTCAGCACAGAACCTTCACAATAGAAGCGACCGGTGCACAGAGAAGCATCCATTCTCAACTGAGACATAGTCCAAGGAACAGGAATCTTTCGATCTCTCATAGAATTGATGTCGAGAGACAAAGTATAAAGATTGGTTTTTTGCACATAAAGCCAGGAAAAAAAGTCAGCAAGACCTTCATTTATACCCTGTATCTTGTACTGCGCTTGCCATGATTTTGTGGAATAGAAATCGGGGTCTTTTTGCACAAATAATATATCGACAATCTTATGACCGAACTCGTGAGCAAGCACTGCGGGGTTCATCTTGATAGGAATGCGTTCGTTGGGAGATGTTTTGTTAAGAAGGAAATCACCCAATCCTGTGAAATACGATGCATTCATACGAGGTGTTATGGTCAGTTTCATATCATCTGAAGATGCTGCAAAAGAGGGATCAAAATGTATTTTAAATTTGCCGATTTCCTTGTGTGTGAAATGATATTGCTCAGTCCAAAATTCGACAATCCCTTCAAAAGCATGATACACCGACAACATAGCTAAAGAATCCTGGTTCTGTGCAGTAATCACACCATCGATCACAGTGTAGTCGAGATGCACAGTTGAACCTTTTCTTTTAAAAATTCTATTCGGATCTCCTGAAATAACGTCTGCCAAGGAAAGATTATAATCAATAACACTCCCACCTAGTATCGTTGCAATAGTACCATCCATATGCACCACATCTGTGAGATGGCGGAATTCTGCAACTTTGTATTCAATGCCCGATTCACCTAGTGTGAGAATTTTTGCACGCGTTGTAGAGGGAGTTTTCTTGTCTCCGCAGAACCACAAGGAAAAAAGTATAAGAACAAAGATCAGACGACGCATCAGTGCCATCTCCAGAATATATTGATATAAGGAATGGCGATTTCACCTATGCCAAGCAAACCAAATTCGAGGTTAAAAATATTCCAGCTTCGTATAAGAGATGCATTTGCAAAATAAGCTTTTTCCCAAAGTGTAAAGTTACCGGATAAACTCATATTTGCATCTCCGACATCACTTGTTAGATTTGCCTCTGCATAAAGGGGAAGCAATACAAAAGCTCTTAAGGCCCATTTCGAAGACATATATTGCTCGAATCCAAGAACACCTACATACATGTCTGCTTCATGACGAAAATGTATGTGTCCAAGAGAACGGTCTCTTTCTTTGTTATGCAAAAGTCCATAGAAATGCATGATTCCCGCATTCAAATAGAGACTGCTTGTGGGATTGTAACTTGTTACGATACCGTGAAGAGAAAAAATTCCCGAAGAAGAGTAATTTGTACCGTGCGATTTTGTAGGAGAAACAAGTGTGAAGGAACTAAAACTCGTTTCTGTTTTTCCTATGATAAACATGCGGTGTTTTAAAAAGAAGTTAGGAATACTGCCCATAAGAAAAAAAGCAGATGTTCCTAGTTCTAGATTTTTAGTGACACCATACTGAGCACTTGCCGAGGGAAGAAGATCCAACAGCCATTCGTCTTCTCTTAGAAGTTCGCTGTTGAACAGACTGTGTACTCTTTGCTGTGAAGAAAAATCTGCAAAAACAGACGAAGAGATACAAACAGTAAAAAAAACAACATAACAATACAGTCGCAGCATCCGTAAGATCCCCGGAAAGAGAAAGAGTGTCAGTCGAGTGAGTTATGTAGTGGAAAAGGAAGGGGAAGTAAAGAGAAGTCTATTTTTCACTCAATGCGTAGTATTTGAAAAACATTCGATCCATAATATCTGATTTCCATTCACTCAGCTCGTTTGTTTTAGGATTGAAGATTTTAACATTCTTCGCTACGAGTCGTGTGTTTGTATAGTAGAAAATAGGGATAACCGGAAGTTCCTTCATAAGAATGTCTTCTGCATTTTTTAGCAGAGAAAACCTTTGTTTTGCATCGACAGTCAGTGCAGCTTTTTGAATAGATTCGTCATAGCTTTTATTTGACCAACCCGTATTATTGTTCCCACCATTTGTCACTGACAGATCCAGGAAAGTATTGGGATCGGGATAATCTGCAAGCCAACGAGAACGTCCGATGTCGAAATCCAATTTGCGAAGGGATTCGAGATAAACTTTCCATTCCTGGTTATAAAGGCCTACGTGTATTCCCAGATTCTTGTGCCACATTTGTTGAATGGCAACTGCAATGCGCTTGTTGTCTTCATCCGTATCGTAAAGGATATCCACTTTTGGAAAATTTTTACCTTCCGCATAACCCGCTTGTGCAAGCAATTTTTTTGCTTCTTGCAGAACTTCATCCGTCATCTGAAGAGGCAAGTGCCCTTTGAATTCGTAAGCTCCAAAAGGAGGAGTGAAAGACGTAGCGGGCATCTTCCCTCCTCTTATGATTTTATCGACGATTTCTTTTCGATCAATGGTGAGTGCAAGAGCTCTTCTTACACGAGGGTCATTGAATGGTTTGCGTGTCGTATTGAAACGGTAGTAGTACAAACCATAAAGCGGTTCTGCTCTGAAGGGATTATAAGTTTTAGCATCGTTCTTAGGAAGGGATTCGTAATAGGGAACTCTCATAGCAGGAACGTTAGATGTCATGTGTATTTGACCTGCGACGAAAGTTTTTTCTTCGGTGTATTTATTTTCAATAGGATAAATATAGATTTCTTTGAGTTTGACTGCTTCTTTTTGCCAATAATATTCGTTCGGGACAAGTTTGAGATGCTGGTGCATTTTTGCTTCTGCAAGTTTAAACGGTCCGTTGCAAACCATATTTTCAGGGCGTGTCCAATTCAAATCCGGGAATTTATCCAACACATGCTTCGGAGTCGGATACAAGGTTTGAAACGCAGTAAGATAAAGAAAAAATGCTGTGGGATGTTCCAATTGAACTTCGAGTGTGTATGCATCCAGAGCTTTGACACCAAGCTGTTTAGGATCTTTTATTTTCCCGAGATTAAACGCTTCACCATTTTTAATGTAGTAAAGTTGATACGCATATTCCGATGCTAATTTCGGTTCGAGAACACGCGTCCAAGAATAGACAAAATCTTCAGCAGTAAGTGCTTTTCCGTCCGACCATTTTGCGTTTTTTCGAATTTTAAAAATGTATTTGAGACCATCTGGTGACACTGTCCACGATTCTGCAACACCAGGAACGGGGTCCGTACTAAAAGGCCCTACGCTTGTAAGCCCTTCGAAGAGTGCTTCAATAATATGGCCTTCTGGCGCACCGGTTGCAATTGCGGGATCAATCTCTTTAGGTTCGACTGCATTGCCTATGCGTAGAATCTGTTCTTTTGCAAGTACAGGTTTATTCGACGCTTGAAGGACGTTCGTTACTAAGCAAAATAAAAACGACGACGTTAGAATGGATAAAGTTCTCAAGACGGGCCTCGCGATTCCCCGTCATCCCGAGCGCAGTCGAGGGATCTCAGACGGAGTTAGGATTTTCTTATTTTGATTCTATTCTTGAAATAACGGAACTTATTAAGTGAGGCAAGGGAATTAGGAGTGCGAAATTACATGAGATCGCGAACACCTTGAGCTGTGAGGGAAATCATATCTCCTATGCTTTCCTTTTCCAAACAACTGAAAGCTATACGAAGATCGTAGGTGTCCGAACTGACGGTACCCACACCGTATTTAGAAAGAAGATGCTTGCGTAGAGTTTCCGCTTCTACATTTTTTAAACATAAACAGATAAAATAACCGGATTGACACGCATAGACATTCCACAGGTCTTTGTAACGGGGGTCATGCGCATGCTTTTTAACTTCCAAATAACGTTCTTCTAGAATTTTCTTCTTAGTAGAAAGCTGCTCTTTGAATTTGGGATCTTGAAAGGACTTAAGGACAATGCTTTGACTGGGAAGTGCACAGCTCGAAATAGTAGATCGAATGGAACCTTGTATTTTAGTTTCTAAACATTCGTAGACTGCAGAATTCATTCCTTTCATTGCAGCTGTAATAAACCCGATACGGAAGCCCCACATAAAACCTTCCTTGGTAGCTCCGTCAACCTTGAGAGTAAGAATGTTTTCGTGAGCATCTGCAAGATAAGCAAACAAACTTTCTTGCAAGACGCTATCTTCCCACACCATACCGAAGTAGGCATCATCACAGATCACTACGAATCGAGAACCTTTGTCTGCATACTTGATAAGAGTTTCGCGAATACGTTTCGCTTCTGCTTGAGTGGGTGAATAACCGGTTGGGTTGTTGGGAAAGTTGAAGAGCAGTGCTTGTTTTTTTCCTACAAACTGATTCAGAGTTTTTTCGAAAGAGTCGAAATTAAAAGCTTTAAAATCATCAGTGAACATAGGGAAATCAACAACACAGGCTCCCAGTTTTGCAGCCCAGAGAAAACGGTAATTCCCCCAATATTTATTGGGAATAAGAATAGGATCTTCTTTATCGAAAAACAATTCTCCGATTATAGAAAGCCCATGCGAAATTCCGCTTGTTACGATGGGAAGACTGCTTGTCTTGTTTTTAAACGTAGGATTTTCCTTGTAAGCCTTTTCTTTCCAAAACTCACGCAATGTCGTCACACCACGAGAAGGAGCGTAGGGGAAAAGATCTTTAGATTCAAAGCTTCCGTGGAAATATTCTCTCACCAAGGGAATGTGCATGGGATCTTTATGTTCCGTAGCAATTCCTATGGTAGCATCGTATTTTTTTGCATATTTCTTTGCTTCGTTCGACTGTGTGATAACACCTTTAGGAAAGAACAAACGCTTTCCCAAATCCGACAGAAGTGAAAATAATACAGGGGATTCCTTTTCAATGACCTGATTCAGCTCAAGAGCTAAAGGATGATATTTTATCATTGTCGTCCGCCATTTTTAAGGTGGTTAAGTTGACAGGTTCCAAGCTAGCAAGCTCGTCGTCTGGAGTCAAAGAAATCTCTTCCCAAAACTTGGAGAAAATCTCTTGTTCGAAATGCCGAGCTTGGTCTTTTCTAGCAGAAAGAACAGGATCGCTTTCAATGTCCCGTTCAATTTGACGTAGATGTCCATTTTCTTCGAGAAGTATAGAGCGAATACTTATGGATGAGGCATTTTGTCTTAGTAAGTTTTCATAAACTCCATAAACATCCTGTGCTCGTTTCTCAATTGCATAAGTCGTAAGAAGATAACAGCCTCTGTTTAAATTTTGATAAGAAATTTTACGTAAACAACGGGCGATGCGAAGGTCCAGAAGATGCAGGTATCGGGAACTTCCACGTCCACACAGTTTAAGCGCTTGCGTAGATGCTGGTTTGATCTTTTCAATCTGCTTATGAAAGAAAGAAGCATGGCGAAACTCTTCTGCAGCATGTTGCAAGAGTTCACTTTCTGCTTTTCTATCTTTTTCACTCGCAAGATTTTTATTTAAATAAGAAGCAATTTTAAGTGCTCCACTCAATTCCAAGAAACTCAAAGTCGCTAGCCAACGGGCATGAAGTTCGGGTTCCTGAATTGCCTTTTCTAAAAAATAATTCATCAGACTTCTTTCCACGCATCCGAACTCTGTACGGATCCGAAATGACTTCGACCAAAATCCATAATAGTCGAGTAAGTCTGTTCCAAATCCTGTGCAGTTGCACAATAGGGAGGAAGTATGTACAGCACATTTCCTAAGGGTCGTAGAAGCTGACCACGTTCAATAAAGTAGGAATACATCTCATCACGCAGTTTGTTGGTGTAACCTGTTTGTTCGCTACTGTTCCATTCCATTGCAAGTATAGTTCCTTGCTGTCGAAGATCTTTGAACCAATGTTTCGCTTGGGTGTCTTCGCCTATTGTTTTGCAGAAATTCGAATGATTCTCTGCGATACGTTTGCGAGCATCTATACATTCCTTCTTCATTAGAAGATCAAGACTTGCAAGAGAAGCAGCACATGCAATTGGATTCGCTGTGAAAGAATGTCCGTGATAGAGCGCATGTTCTTTATTTTCAGAGAGAAATCCCTCGAAAATCTTTTCTTTGCAAATAGTCATCGCAAGAGGCATCGTTCCTCCCGTGAGACCTTTTGCAAGACACATAATATCCGGTTGGCATGTTAGGAATTCCGAAGCAAAAAGTTTTCCCGTTCTTCCAAAACCCGTCATCACTTCATCAGCAATACACAGAACATTGTGTTCTTGCGCATACTGTATAAGCTGAGAGAGTTCGTCCGCATCCTGCATAAGCATTCCATGCGAGCCTTGGACAAGGGGTTCAAAAATAAAAGCTGCGTATTCTTCCTTACTCAGAGCTGCTTCCATTTGTTGTAAGGATTGCCCTCTTTCTGATTTCCTTAAGGGAGGATCTATGAAGTCTACAGGAAACAGAAATTCCGAAAATGGGTTTGTAAACATACTCCGTTCGGAAACTGACATCGCAGCGAAAGTATCTCCATGATAAGCATGACGAAACGCAAGTATACGTTTGCGAGACTTCCCTTGATTATGCCAATACTGAATACACATTTTAAGCGCGATTTCCACAGATGTGGAACCGTTATCGCTATAAAACACTTTGGAAAACTGAGAAGGAAGAAGCGACAGTACACGTTCCGCAAGAAGAACTGCAGGCTGATGAGTAAAACCAGCGAAAAGAACCTGTTCCAGTCGAGAAAACTGTTCTTGTACTTTAGCAATCAGATAAGGGTGGCAATGACCATGAAGTAAGACCCACCAGGAAGAAATAGCATCAAACAGAGATTTACCATTCGCAGTATAGAGAAAAGATCCTTCAGCCCAAACCACTTCAAAAGGTTGCATAGCGGTTTTGTGTTGAGTGTAGGGATGCCAAATGAAATTCCGGTCTTTTTCAAGAAGTTCCGTCATAGCGATGTATATCTCCACTGGTGAACGATTGTTTCAAGAGTTTGAGAGTCCAAGGACTTTAGTTTAGGCACTACTCCCAGAAATTTCAAATGAGTTTTACGACTGATAAATTCTCTAAATTCAGGGTTGTCTCCTTCATTCAAAATCAAACCCTGAATTTCAATCCCACGTTTTTGTAAAGCCTCTATGCTGAGAAGAGTGTGATTATAAGCTCCCAAATAGAATCGAACGACAAGAACAACAGGCAATCCTAGATGTTTTGCAAGATCAATAACCGTATTTTCCTCATTAATAGGAACCAAACACCCTCCTGCTCCTTCAACAACTATAGGTTTATCCGATTGAGGGAGTTCAAAATCTTGAAGTTTTATATTGACGTTTGCTTCCTTCGCAGCGATGTGAGCACTTTGAGGAAGATGAAGAGCATAACGCTCTGGATGCAAAGTTCCCGTATAGTCTTTGCCAATGAGTTTACGCAAAACCATACTATCACTATTATCCAGATCACCACATTGTATAGGTTTCCAATAATCCGTGTTAAATAATTTTACCAATAAGGAAGATACTACTGTTTTCCCTATGTTTGTATCGATGCCGCTTAAAAAAATACCTGGTCTACTTATCATTGATATTGCCTAAGTTCCTTTGCACACGCTTCCAACTCCCATTCCGTATTATGAGCATGCACGCTCACACGCAAACGCTCGCTTCCTTTGCGTACAGTCGGAGAGTAAATAGGTAGAATGCCAAAACCCTGCTTTTGCAAATGCTGTGCTGCTTTACGAACTTGCAAAACATCTTCCAAGGGAAAGGAGTAAATGGGAGTATGGTGTTCTGTTTTCAATTGCGAGTTAAAGAATTGAATGTTGCTATGAAGTTTATTCAAAGGACTTGAATCTTCTTCAAACAATCGCAGTGATTCCTGCATAGCCAGTAAAGAAAAAGAACTCAATCCTGTTGTATAAATAAACGAATGACAAAAGTTCTGCACATATTCTATTAATTGTGGAGAACCTAAAACAGCAGCGCCTTGACATCCGAACGCTTTACCGAAAGTAACTACACATGCAAAAATTTTTTCTTGAGCATGATGATGTGCAAGCCAACCTCGACCTTCGTCACCCATAGCACCAACGGCATGTGCTTCATCGACGATCAAACGTGCGTTGTAACGTTCACACAAATGGAGAAGTTCGGGAATTTCAGCAAGATCTCCATCCATGGAATAAAGGGATTCTACAACAATGAAGATGTTATTTTGTTTTCCCATTTGTTTTTGTAAACGGGATTCCAATTGAGAAAGATCATTATGACGAAAGAAATAACCCTGTGCGGGAGATAGTTTCAAACCATTTTTGAGGGATGCATGAGCGTTTTCATCCATAAAAATAACATCGTCTTTATTCGCAATAGATGCAAGAAAGCCACAATTCAACGTAAAACCACAGGGAAATAATAGAGCTTTTGCAAAACCAAAGAACCGAGCGATATCTGTTTCGACTTCTTCCGCAAGAGGTGTATTTCCTGTGAGAAGACGAGAACCGGACGCACCTACACATTCGATATTTTTCATTCTTTGTAAAATACGATCACGCAAAACGAGAGAGCGAGCAAAGCTTATGTAATCGTTTGACGAAAAATCATAAGGCCAATTTCGTTTCAGTAATATTCGTTTTTGCTGACTCAACTCCCGCTTGCTGAGTCGATCAAGCATGTACGGAGTGAGTCCGATCATATTGAAAGCTCTTTGCTTGAGGTTTGATTCCCAAAATATCAAACATGGTTTCGTCATCTGTTTGAGCATTATTAGGAGTGGTGAGAAGTTTGTCTCCTGCAAAAATAGAATTGGCACCTGCAAGAAAGCAAAGTGCTTGATCTTGAAAGCTTCGACCTATACGACCTGCGGAAAGACGCACATAAGACGACGGCATAACCAAACGTGCCGTAGCAACCATACGAACAAGATCCCAAATAGGAACCGGCTCTTCATCTTTGTCTCCCAGTGGAGTTCCCTTTACTTTAATCAGTGTGTTGATGGGAACGGATTCGGGATGCTGAGCGAGATTGGCTAGCGTGAGAAGCATTTTAATACGGTCGTCACTGCTTTCTCCCATTCCGAGAATTCCACCGCAGCACACGGTGAGATTCGCTTTGCGCACGTTTTCCAGTGTCCGCAAACGGTCTGCGTAGGTCCGCGTGGAAATGATCTTTGCATAGTGCTCTTCGCTCGTGTCTATGTTGTGGTTGTATGCGTAGAGCCCCGCTTCTTTTAGTTTTATCGCCTGATGTTCATCAAGCATGCCAAGGGTTGTGCAAACTTCGAGCCCTTCTGCACTTACGGCTTGAACCATTTCGAGCACTCGATCGAATTGCGCGTTGTCTTTAACCTCACGCCATGCAGCTCCGAGGCACAGACGTGTCGCGCCGTTAGCCTTTGCATTTTTTGCAGCTTCGCTAACTTCTTCCACGCTCATGAGTGCATGCTTGTTAATTTTAGTGTTGTATCGTGCAGCCTGTGGGCAATATTTACAATCTTCGGGACATCCGCCCGTTTTTATCGAAATCAGTTGGCTTACTTGTACTTCGCTCGCATTGAAAAATTCCCGATGAGCTTTCGCGGCTTCAAACACGAGATCCAAGAGGGGTTGTTCATAAATGCCTTTGATTTCTTCGAAGGTCCAATTGTGTCGCAGCGTTCTTCTCAAGAGATTTCCTTTTTCACTTAGGGGGAAAGAGTCGGTTCTGTTAAAACAGAGGGATGGGGATGCTAGCAAGAAGATTTTTTGCTCAAATTTTTCATCCGTTTTCAATCCAAGGAGGAACATATGATACCAAATCCTACAGAGCTTCTCATAATCGCGGGCGTTGCGCTTCTTTTGTTTGGACCAAGTAAACTCCCACAACTCGGGAGCGCAATTGGCGAGAGCATCCGCAATTTTCGTAAGGGAATGAAGCCTAACGAAGGTACAGACGCTCAAGCTGAGAACCAAAATTCTCAAGTTTTGCTATCTCAGCAAAATACAACTCAGGCACCTATTCCTCAGACTCAGCCTTTGAAACAGCCTCAGGTCGTCGAAACTAGCAAAATCGAAACTCAAGTCTAAAAAAGATCCTGTTTCGCTTACCACTCTTGATTTTCTAATTAAAAAAAGAGCATACCTATACCGCTTGGTTTCTTTCGTAAATTTTGTTAGAAATCCATTCTTCCTTCTCCGAAACAGTGTTCGCGTTGCTGTCAACAGCAATATAACCTTGGGGATTTAAGGCATGTTAACAAGAAAGCGTGTATTACGAAAAATCGGTCTTCTTTGCTTTATTTTTCAAATTTCAAGTCCCAGTTTTGCATCGCATACATTTGATTTGTCTTTATCTGAACAGTTTCGTCTGCACATGTCTTTTTATACATCTTTTTACCAAGCGCTTTATAAAAACAATAATGCTCTGACAGTCTACGTGGGAAACGAAAAGGAACGACGCAAAAGAATGCAACAATTCGATGAGTTTCACAAATTCATTGAAGAATCTTTCTACAGACAATTCTTATTAGACGAGTTTCTCAAAACTTGTGAGAACACTTCTCATAAACCAGAGGATTTATCTCAAAAACATCGAGAAAAGTGTTCATCAAATAATACATCTAGCAAGGCCTTAATTGAAAAACCTCAAGGACAATTAGCTTGCCCCTTCGACTATGCTGAACTTCCCGACATAGTTCTCAGTTATTTTTCGGAAAGTGGGATAAAAGGTCGAAGAAAAGGCTCATCTCTTCCTATTAAAAAAATCTTACGGAGAGGCGCAAGACTGTACGGAAAAGTGGGTGATCTCGTCTCTACATTCAAAGTTTCAAAAGATGTAGTCACAGCTTCGAGTGAAGCCTTGAGTACAGCAGGTTCTGGAGTTCTTCCCAGTGTGATGATTGCAGCTGCAGGAGTTCTTGAGAAAACTATGGATTACCTGCAATCCAGTTCCGATGCAGAAAGCGCACAAAAAGCTTTAACCGCAGTTCAAGAATTCGAACGTTTGTGTTCCGAGGACTCTAGCAGCGACGTGAGCGATGCCTGCGAGGTGATTCTTCGTCGCGTTTCAGAAATGAAATCGGAGGTCAAAGAAGAAGAAGGCAAAGTTTCTTTCGTGGGAATAAAAACGGTAAACGATTTTATGCGTCTTGGTGCATAACTGGTTCCACAGTCCTTGGGATTCCTAAACCAATTTTCTTTTATAACATATCCCGTAATAAGCACCATGCTTGTAGACCGTTTTGGAAAAAAATCAGTTACAACATGTGGACCCCTTGTAGATCAACTTATCTCCTCGCTTACA
>Ga0206941_10126_pt1 | contig 23063 bp, 23 predicted proteins | sample Alteio_BWOrgHeat_9_FD_153251 | JGI IMG/M metagenome (GOLD analysis project Ga0206941, IMG submission 153251) | Enriched cells from forest soil in Barre Woods Harvard Forest LTER site, Petersham, Massachusetts, United States -... | ecosystem: Environmental > Terrestrial > Soil > Temperate forest >...
CAATGACCTGCTCTCGACCACACTGGTCGCAGGACTGGCCTTCGGTCTGCCCGCACTGGTCGAGCGTTACCGCAACCACGCCAACATCTCCGCGCCGAAAGCCGCGTAGACGTTCAGGCCCTGCGGGCTTCCTTAGCCAGACAGGGAGTGACACGAATATATTCACCTCGACCAGACGTGAATCGAAGCGTCCCTCCCAGCAGAGTCAACGATGCGGCAAGGATGATGGCTGGCCCGATAGTCGGAGGGCCGAGAAACGAAAGCAGCCCGACCACTGGAGACAGAAGAAATATGCCCAGGGGTCTGACCTGCGGAAATCGACTACTCGCTCCCAGAATGGCCGGTATGGCAAGAATGCCATCAAGATAGTTGGTATGCGGCGAAGCCAGCAGGGCTCCGAAAATACAAAGCGGCATGGCGAAATCGAATGGCACGCGACGACAGATGGGCCAAAGCAGCGCTAGAACGATGAGCGCTCCCAGCGCTACTGCGATTCCGGGGTGCCCGGTCCAGAAGAAGGTTGAATAGATATTTGGCATGAATGCCGCCCATGGATTCATATTCTTCTGGGGAAGATGCAGCGCCTGCCAATAGAGCCGCAGCCAGTCTGGCTGGACGACGAAATTTACCGCCATCAACCCCGCAGCGGCAAGCAAGAATCCCTTCAGTTCCTGACGACACTCTCTGCGGAAGAGCAGAAGCGGCAGAAAGATCAGAAAGTGAAACTTGGCAAGGCATAGTCCGAGGGCGGCGCCGGCGAGAACAGGGCGTTCTTTTCTCCAGAAAGTCAGGGAGATCAGCATGAAAAACAGAACTACCGGCGCATCGTTACCCGTATGGACGCTTCCTGCCGCAGCGACTGACCAACTGAGAGCCAGGAAGAAGTACCGCCGATTCTGCCCTGAAATCGCCGCGCACGTAATGAGAATCGCTCCAAGGAGAACCCTCCACAGGAACAGGGCATGGTCATAAGGCAGTTGCAGGAAGGGCTTCATCGCAAAGGCCCAGAATGGCAGCCTCACGAAGATGACACCCGGATTCGACTCTCCTACGAGGGCCTTTTGACAAGCTAGATTCGCGACAACGTCGTAGATGCGGGCAGTGCCAAGTAGTTTCGCACCCACCAGGAATCCGGCGAAGTCCGAGACGCGGCCGGGAGCAGCCACCACAAACAAGAGCAAAAGCACCACTCCGGGAATTGAAAGCAGGAAGCACCAGATGGCGGACGATCCGCTCTTTCTGTCCACTTTCGTTGACGCAGGGTCGTTTTTTGTGCACACCTCAAGCGCGTTTGCGGCCTGGATTGGGGACATACCACCCTATACAGCAATTTCTGCGCCAAAATGTCCCAAACAGCGCCTCGCTAATCCTGGTACGTATGGGATGGTTGAGCATTCCGCGCGACTCAATCTCGGCACGCAAGGCTGGGATCGCGATCGACCTAATTGCTCGAAGACACAGGGTTGCCTGCAGTCAGCTGTAAGCGCTCAAGCACTACAGCGACAAAGTCACCCGGCTCTCGCCCCGCATCTCGAAGTTAGCCGTGCCCACGGATGGCAATCCGCTCGGTGATCCGCGGTAATGGGGCGGGCGCAGACAAGTTGGCCCACCCAAGCCCTGCGTTGGCTTGAGTGGGAAGTCAATGCGGCGTGAACTATGATCTTGGCGAGCACTGCCGCGCCCACGAAATTTCGGCACAAAGCAGCATAAAATCCAGCGACTGTCTAAGACTTGGTGAGCGAGGTTAGCCCTCACACTGGCCAAGTTCGCTAGGCGAGGGCTTCACCATCTCAACAAATCTGACGGCTTCAGCCCTGGGCCAGGCTACCGCCCGCCAGTGATCGACACTTCGGGCTGAGCGGCAGGCCTTTCACGTTTATCCAGCACCGGAGTTTCCCACGTGGCCAATCGGATGCTGCGCAATGCATGCGTGCCATCTGCATGGCTGTCGAATTTCAACGAGAGTCTTGGCATCTCCGAGCTATACTCCGCAGGAAAAGCGATCCACATAAAGGATTTGTGCGTGTCGACTTTACTGAAGAGCATCAGGTCGTTACAGGTCGAGTCGTACTCCACCAGATACCTGCCCGCTGGATAGGTCTTCCCATGGGTTTCGAAGTTGAAGGGAACATTGACGGTCATCGTTTCAGAAGCAAAGGCCGCAGTCGCGCTTGCTGCAACGGCTGCCAGTAGGAACGTACGAATCATCGGTCGCATAGTTCTTCCTCTCTATGCACACCTTACAAATTCCCGCTCTCACCCGTCGTCAAGCCGCCATCGAGTTCCCGTTAAGTGTGACGAAGCGTTCTTGGCGTGCGGCGAAACGAGCAAAACTCACTGTCCCCAGCCTGTCAGTCTCATAGGAAAAGTGGGAGGAGTGGGAAGTCCCCAATCAGACAGGGTCTGCCGCAGCATGTAAAGCTGCTCGGGGCTTTGCCGGCCAAAATGATCGGCGAACTCGTTGTCCGTGCCCCTGAGTTTACTGAGCTGAATAGTCACGGTGGCTTCGGAACGCAGCCCGGCAAACTTGGGGCTGCCGTTACCTGATCCGGGAAAGACAATGAACATGAAATCTTTGTCTTCCTCATTCGGTGCCGGAGCGATATCGGTCTTCACGGATCCGGAACATTCTCCCAGCTTTATGCCGGCACCCTCATCGCCAAAGAAGAAGGCGGCGCCATCGCCTGTTCGCATATTGATGATCAGGCCGAAATCTCCCAGCCGGACGTGAGGAAGAGACGGGCGGGCTGCATAATGCACCGTCGATGCGTCGACGTAGGATCGCTGATCCCAATCGTCGGGGGTAAGACCGGTGCGCGCGTTGCATTGGGAGACATAATATCCCTCCGCCAGGCCGCCCATCTGCTTGAGCTGAACAATCGGAAATTTCCCCCTTACGTCTTTGAGAAAGGGCCGTGTATCGAGAAACTGATGGAAAATGGAACGCTGCACATCCGGCTTGAGGAGCGCCCAGCCGGGGTAGTGGCGCTGGAGAGTCACTTTGGCCTCTCCTTCATTCATCGAAACAACACCGACCCAGTGACGGTCGCCCGAGGCTCTGGCATCTTCCAGGCTGCCATTGAGGGCCGGTCTTTCAAGTGGTAGCAGATTCTTCTGCAGGGGAAACGTCAGATCCTTCGTATCGTCACGTATTAATCCGTATGCGGTCGGGGCGCCATCCCAATCCGTCTTCAATGAGCATGTGTACACCAGAGCTTTAAAGCCATCGGGACCGCTCACCGGATAGACCGGGCAATGCGGCTTGTAGTGCGAGGAAAACCCGCTGATGGGATTACCAAAGCTTAACTTTCCTGCCATGATTCATCTCCTGCCGCCAGCCATAAGCGGTGCGTCTGACGGATTTCATTGGGAAATTGAGTGCACGACTGCTTGGTGAGAGGATTTCCGGGAACGTTCGTGCCGCAGTCATGCCACGGGGAATGACATTCTCAAGCCGATAGTGAGGACTCCGGCGGGTTCGTTACACAGGAGGCGGGTGGGTTCTGGTTTAGCTTTGAAAACTGCGGGCACCTAAACTCAGTCTCTATCCAGCCTGGAAGGCCATCCAGGCAACTGAGAAGACCGCCGCACCGCTATTTGCGATCGAAGACGACCACTCCGAGTTTTACCGTCTCCATCCCCAGCGAGGGATATACCTCTTTCAGCAGGTACTGAAAGCATCCGTTCAGCTTAGTCTCGGACGAAATGGTATAGATGCCGAAGTTCGGATCAAACAGGACAAAAGTATCCGGACCGACTTGGTGCACGGCGAACGCATGGCCTTTGACCCTGAAAATGGCCTCGATCATGATGCAGGAGCCAGGAACAAATTTCGGCAACTTAAAGATCGAGGCCAGACAGGCGTCGAAATCATCGAACCCCACTGACGGGATTCCCCAGACTGTGAGATCGGACAGATTCTTTGCCTTCACGCCACTCGTGTTTTTGGTACTTTTGACGACTTGATTCCAATGGAGCACTGTGCCAGGCCACGTGTGCTCAATCATTCCCGTGTTTTCTATAGCTTTGGCCTGTCGCATCCGCAGGAGCAATCGCCCGCTTTTTCTCCTGTTCGAGCTTGTCAGCATCGTCAACCCAGAACATCAGGAAACCGACCTTCGACCGCTTCCAGCCGATTTTGGAGTCGTATTCGCTCTTCGTTTCTATAGCAGCGTCCATTTGCAGGCGCACGTTGCGCGCCCCCGTGGTCACGACCTTATGGGTCTTGGCCATCACGGCCAATCTCTTGTCTTTTTTCTCTGGAGCACTATCGTAGTCGTAGCTCAGCTTGTTCGCCAGAACCGCGCGCCGGATCCAGTCGATGCACGCTCCCTGGCAGATGTCCTGATTGCCTTGGGAGAAGTGTGAGATGCATGAGCCAAACTGATCCAGTTTCGAATAGATCGCCTGGAGTCGCGGGGGGATCGGAGTCAACTGATTCGTAGCCATAGAATTCCTCCTCAGGAACGGTCGTCAGAGCGTTTTGGAAGTAAATGACTTCGGAAATTGGCGGACGGTAACGAAATCCCGATGCGCGTTTCAACTGTCGGCTCGCTGTTTCAGAGCTCGAGTTCTGAATGAATCAGTTGGTCTGAAAACAGTCGATGGGGAAAGGCGAAACATTTCTGATGCCGGTCAACCATCTGCGATCCATTGCGGATGGGATGAAGCATTTCGGTCGGCAGCAGGAGGTGCGAGGAGTTGCGTTCATGTGCCCCCGCTGCCTTTAGAATAACTGACCTGAATTGTTGAAACAAGAAGCCGCTTCATTTCGGTTCAACGCAACTCGACGAGCCATTCCTTGACATGAGCACCGGATGGTCCTCCTGCAGAACGGGACGGGTGTCCCATTCAAGCCTTCTGTTGGCTTGAGTGGGGTAGTTAGCGGTATTCCGATCTCATGCCTGGGGTTCGGTAGGCGAGGCCTTCAGCCCTCGCACCAGAGTCAACAAATCAGGCGGCTTTAGCCGCGGAGGTAAAAACTCCTCCGCCCGAGCCTTCCTCAAAGTTCCCGTCGCGATGTCACCCGTGGATGCTGCCGTGCAGCTCAGGGTGCGGCTCGTGCTCAAGCTGATCGAGCTTTTTCTTCTGGTCGTCGGTCAGAATCTCGCGGAGCTGTTTGTCGGCTTTCTCGCGCAGCGGCCTTACTTTGGCCAGGCGCTCTTCGCGCGTCAGACTTTCGTCCTGCGCCAGCTTCATGCTGCCATCATGCAGCTCTTGCAGGATGGGTTTTGCGCTGACCTGCTGATCGCTGGTGAGGTCAAGCTTCTCGCTCAGCACTTTCAGATGCTGTTCGACAGTCGGCACGCCCTGCGCGTTTTGCTGGCTGTGCTCGTCCGTGCTGGCGGATCCGCCAGCGGTCTGTTGCGCTTGTGTGCTCAGTGCGACCATCAACGTCAGCCCGATGGGAAGTAAACGGAAGCGGTTCATCATCCTTCTCCTTTGCATTTCGGTGCGGTTAGAAAACGCGCCGGTCTTTCTTCTGCTGTGAGCGGCGGTCTGTCATATGATTCGCAATGTAGCGGGCCTGCGCAGCCGCGTCGAGAGCGACTTCTGCGTTGTTGAACAAAGAGGCGGTCGATGTCCAGCAATGAGCCATCAACTCGCAGAAAGCAGCAGCGCAAGCCCGATGAGCGCATTCGTCGCACGCATCAGCGGCTTGGCGCCGCTCTGGTCGAGTTGATCCAGGAAAAGCCGATCGATGAAGTAACGGTTCAGGAAGTGCTGGACCGTGCCTCTGTCGGCCGTTCCACCTTCTATCTGCACTTCCGCGACAAGAACGATCTCCTCTTCAGCCAGCTTGAGAAGGCCCTCGAAATGATGAGCACCGCCCTCAGCGTTCGCAAGGAAGATTCGCCTCGCGTTGTCGCTGTGGCGGAGATGTTCGAGCACATCGGCGGCCAGAATAAGATCTACCGCGCTCTGGCCGACGCGGGTCGTCTCTCTGATTTCTTCGATCTCGCGCAAGACTACTTCGCCCGAGGAATTGAGCGGCGTCTCAAGGAATCGCGGCGTTTCCCGAAGCTTCCGCCAAGCGAATTACGCGCTCGCGCCTTTGCCCTGGCCGGCAGCCTGCTCTCATTGCTGCGATGGTGGATCGATCACGGCGCCAAAGAATCGCCCGCTCACATGGACGAGCTCTTCCACCGGATGGTGTGGAAAGGCCTCCAGTAGCTCGCCACCCATAAAATATTGTCAAGCCCTCACGCATTGGATGAATGCTGTAAGTCGAAGCAAATAAGCCAGTTGCCCCTGAAGGCATCCAGCAGGGAATTACCCCGCAATTTGCTAAAATAAAAGAAGCGCTTCCATTCTCACGACTGGAGGCGCTTTCTACTTGCGGCAAGGCGCATAACCCATCTGTTTGCATGAATTTACATGGAGACGTGTCTCACGTAAGCACGTAACTGTGTTAGAATGAGTAATTTAAGCGGAAATGATGGGGGGAGGGGCCGAACGTCAGTTCTCAAACTCGCCGGCCCGGCGTTTGCTCAGCCCTTTGCGAACCGCAATCAGAACCAGCACCCCTAGAACCACCCCCATCCCGGCCAGCATGGCGACCAGGTGCTTCTTGGCCAATTCATGAACGACGGTGACAATCTCCGGCCCATAGTAAAGCACCAGCAGTGCTTCGGCCGTAAACCGGACGAGCCGGCCGAGGAAGACGGCGGCGAGAAAGTCGCGGATGCGCATCTTGAAAACACCCGCGCCAAAAACAAACAGCTTCCACGGAGTAGGCGGCGGCAGCATCGAGGGCACGAACAGGGCAAAAAACTCCTGCCGCTCGAAGCGGTCCCGAAGCTGCTCGTAGCGCGCGCGGTCCACGCGCTTCAACAGAAACAGCTCGCCGCCGGCGCGACCGAGATAAAACGGCAGCAACCCGCCGATAGTTGAGCCGATAGAAGCCATCAGGCAATAGAGAAAGAAGTGGCGGCGGTCCGCCCAAACGTACCCCGAGATGATCAGGTCCATCGGCACCGGAATGGTGCTCGAATCGAGCAGGGCAATCGCTCCCACGCCCCAGAAGCCGAGCGGCTTAAGAATGGCGACCAGCCACGCGCTGAACTTCAGAAAAAGGGAAATGAGGTGCTTCAAGATTGTTGGGCGCTTTCTTCAGACTGTTCTTCGGACTCCGGATGCGACGCCTGCTCGCCGCCGAGCAGGGCTAAGGCATGCGAAACAAGGGGCAATACCGCCGTGAGTGATGTCACCGCCCCGCGCGGGCTTCCCGGAAGGTTCAAAATGAGCGACTTCCCCGATGTTCCGCATAAAGCCCGGCTCAGCGACGCATAGCGGGTCTTCTCGCGTCCTGCGGCGCGCATCAGCTCCGGAATGCCATCGATCAGCCGCTCGCAGACACTCCGCGTAGCCTCCGGAGTCACGTCGCGCGGCGCAATTCCCGTGCCCCCGGTAGTGACGACAAGGGCCGCACGTCCGGAACAGCTTCGCAGCGCGTCTTCGATCGCGGCCTGCTCGTCCGGAACCGTCAGCCGCTCCGCGACCAGAAAACCACCGACTGTCAACACTTCCGCCACTGCCGGGCCGGAGCGGTCGACGCGGCTGCCCTCGTAGCAGGAGTCGCTGACCGTGATGACGAAGGCTTGAGGCATACCATTCGATTGTAATGGCGACCCGCGAAAAGCAGTCTCACTCCGATAAGTCCATCAGCCGCCAGAACTTTTTGTCGCCGGGAACGTCTGAAGAGAGTAGGTTTTTTCGAAGACGCCGTAGTGTGTATGAGAGAATAGTAGATATCCCTGAGACAAAGACAGCGGCCTGAAACCGTTCCAGAATGCCCATAACCGAAGTCCCAACCAGTCCTGCAGGCGCCCCTCCCGAACCGCCGCGGAAATCAAAACGAACGAGCTACGAGCATCTTGACCACCATGAGCTTCTCCAGGTTATGGACGAGCTTCAAGACGAGCGGGGGCGCGCGCGACTACGCGAGTTCTTCTGGATATCGATCATCGTCCACATGATCATCTTCTGGTTCCTGCTGTATGGGCCGAAGTATGTGTGGCATCGCAACATTCGCGTCGTCGATCCATCGGAGATTCTCAAACAGCGTCAGAAAGAACTGACATACCTTGACCTGCCGGACGCGCTGAAGCAGATCAAGCCCAAGCAGTCCGACGTAATCTCTGACAAGAACCGCACTGCAGAATCGAAGAAGCCGGCTCTGGATAAGAAAACGCTGCAGCAACTGGAGGCCATGAGGCGCGCCGGTCCGCCAGCGCCCGCTCCACCGGCTCCGCAGCTGGGACAGACGCCGCAACCCGCCGCGCCGCAGCAGCAGGCACAGACGCCTCCACCACCGCAGCCAATGCCGCAACACCCCACGCAGCCTCTGCCGAACAACCAGCAGGCGCAGCTTGAGGCCCCGAAGCCCGCGCCCACGCAACCTAACTTCAATACCGGAGCTTCCACCGCCGGCCAGGCCGTCCAGCAGGCCGCGCGCAACGCCATGCACGGCCCGATCGGCGGCGGCGGCGATATGGGCCAGAACGCCCCCTCGCAGCATCCCGGCACCAACGGCGCCGTCGACATTCTCAGCGATACGATGGGCGTCGACTTCGGCCCCTACATCCACCGCGTGATCTACGACACCGAGCGTTCCTGGTGGCCCATCATTCCCGAATCAGCCCGTCCGCCGCTGCTCAAGCAGGGCAAAGTCGGCATCCGCTTCCGCATCCTGCCCGACGGCAGCGTGAAGCAGATGATTCTCGAATTTCCCTCCGGCGACGTAGCGCTCGACCACGCTGCCTGGGGCGGCATTACCGGCGCTTCACCCTATCCGCCGCTGCCGAAGCAGTTCAAAGGCCCCTTTCTCGAGCTGCGCTTCTACTTCCTCTACAACATCCGACCGGAAGATGAGTAACGCGCACGAATACCGCAAACGCCAGATCATAGGAGTGCTGCTCATCGCCGCCGCGATCCTCGGAATCGCGCTCATCCGCGCCCCCAGAGGCACGGTTTTCCCGCACGGATGGTGGCACGTTTGGTAGAACCTCCGCGACCTGATCCGCTGCTGATCGTCCTCGCTGGACCGACAGCCAGCGGCAAGACTTCCTTATCCCTGCACCTCGCCGAGCGCTACAACGGCGAGATCGTAAGCTGCGACTCCGTCGCCGTCTATCGCGACATGGAGATCGGCACGGCCAAGCCAGATAAAGCCGACCGCGAACGCATCCCGCATCACCTCATCGACATAGTCGACCCGACAGATCCTTACACAGCCGGCGACTACAGCCGAGCGGGCCGCGCCGCACTCAGTGAAATCGCTGCGCGCGGCCATACCCCCATCGTCACCGGCGGCACCGGCCTTTACCTGAAAGCCCTGATCGACGGCCTCTTCGCCGGCCCGCAGCGTTCCGAATCGCTGCGTGAGCGCCTCAAGCTGAGCGACAAGAAGCGCGGACGCGGCTGGCTCTACAAAATCCTGATGCGTCTCGACCCGAAATCCGCCGAACGCATCCACCCGAACGATAAGCCCAAGCTCATCCGCGCGCTTGAAGTATGCATCGCCGCCCGGCAGCCCATGTCTCATGCATGGGAGCAGGGCCGGGAAGCACTCAAGGGCTTCCGCATTCTGCGCATCGGCCTCGAACCCGACCGCGACTATCTCTACGAGCGCATCAACAAGCGAGCGGCAGCGATGTTTCAGAATGGACTGGCCGAAGAGACGCGCATGCTCCTCGAAAAGTACGGTGAAGCGCGGCCTTTCGACTCACTCGGCTATAAACAGGCCCGCGCTCTGCTGCGCGGCGACTTCCGCGAGATGGACGCCATCTCCCTCGCCCAGCAGGGCCATCGCAACTACGCCAAGCGCCAGCTCACATGGTTCCGCCGCGAACCCGACATGTACTGGCTGCACGGTTTCGGCGACGAACCGCGCATCAGGAAAAAAGCCACAGAGCTATATAGACGGGCAATTGAATAAGTCACTGGCTTAGCAAATCAGCATAATTCTGCTGCTGTCATCCTGAGCGGAGCGAAGGATCTGCTTTTTGACCGCGAAGCGGCGTCTGCCCGTGCGGCCAGCACCTGATTTATCCTCAAAGAGATCATGTCAGAAGCAATCCCACCATTGGGCGGCTATAGTGAAGCCGCATTGGACAAGGCATTTGCCGCATTGGATCGCGAGGTAGAAACCTCAGCACAGTCCCTCGTGTCAGCAGAAGCAGTCGAGCAGTTCCGCCTGCACTGGCTCGGCCGCAAGCAAGGCCGTCTCAAGTCGATCAGCGATGCGTGGCTCAAGTCCGCGCCGGTCGACGCAAAAAAGCTCATCGGCCAGCGCTTCAACCAGCTCAAAGGGCAGATTGAGGCACGCCTAGAGAACGCCAGCGGCTTAAGTAGCAAGAGCGCCCTCGATCTCGAAGCCATCGACGTCACTCTCCCAGGCACACACCGCGCTCTCGGAGCCGAGCACCCGCTCATCAAGACCATGCACGAGATGGTCTCCGTCTTCCAGCGCATGGGCTACTCCGTCGGCGTCGGCCCTGAAGTCGAAACCGACTACTACAATTTCGAATCGCTCAACTTCCCGCCCGGCCACCCCGCGCGCGACACGCAGGACACGCTGGTCGTCGCCAACCAGGAGCGCAAGCCCTTGCGCGACCGCCTGCTCATGCGCACGCATACTTCTCCGGTACAAATCCGCACCATGGAGCAGCAGCCGCCACCGGTGCGCATCGTCATCCCCGGCAAGGTGCACCGCAACGACGCCGCTGACGCAACGCACTCGCCCATCTTCCACCAGATCGAAGGCCTCTGCGTCGACACCAACATTACTTTCTCGGACCTGAAGGGCACGCTGGACCACGCCATGAAGGAGTTCTTCGGCTCCAGCGTCAAAACGCGCTTCTTCCCGTCCTTCTTCCCCTTCACCGAGCCCAGCGCCGACGTGCAGATCAGCTGCCCCTTCTGCGGGGGCAAGGGCTGCCGCAAATGCAAGTACTCGGGCTGGATCGAACTGCTCGGCTGCGGCATGGTCGATCCCGCCGTTTTCGGCTTCGTGCAGGGAAAACAGCCCGCCTATGATCCCAAAAAGATTTCAGGCTTCGCCTTCGGCATGGGCGTCGACCGCATCGCCATGATGAAGTACGGCATCAGCGATATCGGCCTGTTCTATTCCGGCGACGCGCGCTTTTTGGAGCAATTCGCATGAGCAGAGCAAGTAAGGCTGCGAAATGGACTGGCAAGCTTCTGCTGCAGGTTCCCATTTACCTTGTGACTTCGTATCTTGTGAGACAGCTGCTTGGTGGTTGCTACGGCTTGCTGATCAAGGCGGGTTCGGTGCTACCTCCAAACCTACTTTTTCAGCATTTTCTTATCGTCTCGCTTCTCGACGGGTTCCTTGCAGGTCTTCTAGGGCTGCTTGTTTTGAGGGCGACATTTCTGTTGCCGTTCCGCATGCAAGGTGGCAACGAGTCTGCATTAAAGAAACCGCAGGCATGGACATGGATTCTCTTCACTGGCTGGCTCATGCTGGGAATTTTGAAGTGGATTGCGAAAAACACGCATCAAAGCGTACTCGCAGCCTCTTCGGGTGTTACGTTTTCAGGCGTGATTCAAGCCTTCTTCGGCTCAGGGTGTCAATTGCTGGGGACTGATATTCATCAGATGATCTTTAGCGACTGCATGAATCAGCTCAACTTCACGCATCTATGGCTCGGTACCATCGGATACTCAGCGGCTGCATTAACCCCGTCCGGATGGGTGAGACTTCTACGCAAGCAGCCACAGCCGGTCGTAGTGGAAGATTCGAACCATGAAAATCATCAGGAGCAATTAGCACAATAGCGCTCAGTCATGAAGATTCTTTCTAGTTGGCTCCGCCAATATGTATCTGGCATCAACGTCTCGGATCGAACCCTCGCCGACGATCTGACTCTCCGCGGTATCGCCGTGGAAGGCGTCTTCGATCTTGGCCCAAACGGCTCACTCTTTGAGATGGACATCACGACCAACCGCGTCGATGCGATGAACCACTACGGCATCGGGCGCGAAGCTGCGACCATCTATGGATTGAAGCTACTCGATCTCAACGCAAAGCTGCCAGAAGCAAAAGCGGCCGCGAACCCGTATCCGATCAAGATCGAAGAGCCAACCCTCTGCGGGCGCTTCACCGCCCGTGTTCTCCGCAACGTGAAGATCACGCAATCGACCGGCATCGTAGCCGAGCGCTTCCGTCTGCTTGAACAGAAGCTCATATCTAACGCCGTTGATGCGACAAACTTCGTCACGCAGGCGATGGGCCATCCGACGCACGCCTTCGACCTCGACAAGCTCGAAGGCGCCATCATCCTGCGCCGCGCACGCAAGGGCGAAAAACTCAAGACGCTCGACGGAATCGAGCGTACCCTCGATCCCGATGACCTCGTCGTAGCCGACGAAAAGAAAGCCCTGGCCATCGCTGGCGTGATGGGCGGCTGGGACACGATGATCACTCCCGAGACGAAGAACATCCTCGTTGAAGCGGCATGGTTCGATCCCGCTACCGTGCGCCGCAGTTCCAAGCGCCACCTGCTGCATACTGACGCCTCACACCGTTTCGAACGTGGAGCCGACTTCAACGCTCCGCCCATCGCCTCGGCGCTTGTCAGCAGGATCATTCTCGAAGCTGGAGGCGAGATTGAAGGCGACCTCGTCGACGTTGTGATTCCTGAAGCCGAGCAGCGCACCGCCAAGCGGCCGGCGATCAGCTTTGCCGTCAGCGAAGCACGCAGAATTCTCGGTGCAACTGAAGACGCTGAAGGCATCACAGCGGCCATCGCAGAAAACATTCTGACGGGACTCGGCTGCGCGTTAAAGAAAAACGGCACACAGCCCGCGCCAACCACGGCAAACGACCTTGATCCCTCACGCGCAGTTTCAGCGCCCAGCACCAGCACAGTTGACTACCAAGTCACACTGCCCAGCTGGCGGCTCGACCTCGAACGCGAGATCGACCTGATCGAAGAAATCGCTCGCGTCTATGGGTACAACCGCTTCCAGAACACGCTGCCGAGCTTCGCCGGAGGGGTCGCTGAACTGCCATGGGCGGAAAAAGAATCGACGATCCGCGGCACCCTGCTCGGCCTGGGCTGGACAGAGGCCGTGTCGAGTACGTTCTGTTCTGCAACGGACGCAGTTACATTTACGCCGCAACCCAATTCAGCTGTCCCGCTCGGCAACCCTTTGAGCGAAGAAGCAGGCATGCTGCGCCCATCGCTTGCTTCGGGAATGCTCGGCATGCTTGCACTCAACCTGAACCGCGATATGGAAGACGTGATGCTCTTTGAGCTGGGCACGGTCTTTTCAGGCTCAACCGACAAAGTAGAAGAAAGGCCGTCGCTCTCAATCGGAGCCACCGGCAAGCTGCCTCTCGACGGTCCGCACCAGCCCTCGCGCGATCTCGACTTCTATGATGTGAAAGGCAGCGTCGAGACGCTGCTCAATAAATTCTCTGCAAAATCTCTCTACTTTGACCGCTTCCCATCCGACTCCGGCCTCATGCCCGCATGGCTGCATCCGGGCCGCTCTGCGCGCGCCGTCTTTGACGGGGCGACGGTCGGCTACTTCGGCCAGCTTCACCCGGCAGAAGCCCAGCGCCGCAAGCTCAAGCAAACCATTTACATCGGCGAAATCTACCTCGATCGCCTCTACAAACAGAACCTGCGCCAGCCCATCGTGCGCGAACTGTCGCGCTTTCAGTCGGTGCGCCGCGATTTCTCCTTCATTCTCCCCGAGACGACGCCCTGGGTACGCATCTCTGAAGCGCTCACAGCACTCGGCATTCCCGAACTGCAAGACTTCAAAGCGGCAGAAATCCTGAGCGAAAAAGACTCGAAACTCGTTCCCGCAGGCCATATCTCACTGTTGCTGCGGACCGTCTTCCAGGCCCCGGACCGCACGTTGCAGGAAGATGAGCTGCAAAGCTATGCACAGCGCGCGGTCGCAGCCGTAGAAGCGCTAGGCGGAAAACTGCGCAGCTAGAGGAGCCAACAGAAGAACATTGGGTGCCCCAGGTCTCGCTTCTGAGACCTGGGATCCCGGCGTCTCAAAGTCACGCGAGTAGGACAAACCCGATTCCTGGTTCAAGTATCAAAGTAGTTGCTCTCCTCAGCATTCATGCGCTTTCCGTAATTTTCCTCTGTGCAAAACCAGCTATACTGCGCGAAGAACGCTCGAATTTCCCCCGGAATACATGAGGTACCCCGATGTCCACCCTTGCACTCAATGATGCTGAACTGAATGTGACTGCCGACGATTTCAGCGCGCTTGAACAGCGCGTCCTGCGCACAGTCGAGCTGCTCAAGAAAGAGCGCGAAGCCCGCGCCACAGCCGAGCAAAACGCCGCCACTCTGCAGCAGCTACTCGATGAGCAATCCGTGCAGCTGTCAAAAGTGCAGGAGCAGGTCAGGGCCTTTGAGCAGGAGCGCGAAACCGTACGCCAGCGCGTAGAACGCCTGCTGAACCAGCTGGACGAAATTTCTGCCTGAGAAAAAATCGAACAGGAGCATCCGTAATTCATGGCCGATTCTCAGAATGAAAGCACCGATCCGACGCAGTTCGTGACAGTGGATATTTACGACCAGACCTACCGCCTGCGCGGGCAGGATCCGGCCTACATCCAGCAGCTGGCCGAGGTCGTCGACACAAAGATGCGCGTCGTCGCTGCTCAGGGCAAGTCCGTCGATTCGCTGCGCGTGGCCGTGCTCGCCGCGCTGAACATCGCCGACGAGCTGGCCTCGCTCGAACAGCGCTACAACGCCCTCATCGGCGCCGAAAAAGAGAACGTGCGCAGCCGCGCCAGCAAGCTCACCGGTCTGCTCGACGCGGTGCTGAGCGAAGACCGCAAGATCGGTTAACACTTTTTTGCCCGTCTCGCCCGCACCGCCGCCACTTGCAATCCGCGCCGTCTCCCGCTAGCATCCAAGATAGAAACCGGCCTGCAAAGCAGGTGGTGGCGATAAACGTCGGTTGAACCTACATTCATTGAACAGGGAGCTCGACTCGACAAATCGGCTCGGTGTGCAGTGTCCGCCAGTTCGGAATGCCTAAAGAGCCGCGGAGAGTTCCCACCGTCTTAGGACGGGTTCACCGGCGCGTCGCTCCACGGCCCCGTGGGTCGGTTTTGTTTTGTCTGCCATGTGGCTTTGCAACGGAGCACGAAGGGTGCTTCATCCTGACGAAGTCAGGGTGGGAACGCAAGAACCCACCCAAAGCGATACAGTAAAACTTGCACCCACGCCTCTTCCAGTTCGGCCACATCGCCATCCCAACCTATGGAGTCTTCGCGGCCATCGCGCTGATCGCGGCTCTGGCAATGGCAACGCACACTGCACGCCGCCTCGCCCTCGACCCGAATAAAATCTGGAATCTGAGCCTCCTCGGCATCTTTACCGCATTGCTCGGATCACGCCTGCTGCTCGTCCTTTTTCATTTCAGCGACTTTCTGGCCCACCCCTTCTGGATGCTTGGCTTAGTCGGCATTCGCAGCCGCGGCATCTTTTATGGAGCCATATTGCTGGCAATGTGTGCCTGTATCGGCTACATATTCACCAGCGGATTGCCGATGAGGCGCACACTCGACTGCTTTGCAGCGCCGGCAGCTCTCGGAATCGCTATCCGCAGCCTCGGCGCCTTCGCTGCCGGGTCGGATTACGGCGCTCCTACAACCAAACCCTGGGGAGTCGTCTACAAGCACGGTCTCGCCGCATTCTGGTCCGGTACACCGCTCGGCGTGAGACTTCATCCCGTGCAACTATACGAAGCCGTCGTGCTCTTCGCACTCTTTGCTTTTCTGCTTTTCTGGCTACCGCGTTGCGCGCATGATGGCGATCTCGCCGGAGCGTTCCTGTTCATCTACGGAATAAGCCTTTATTTCCTGGACTTCTATCGGGGCGAGCGCAGCTTCGTCTTCCACCAGGCCATCACCGTCACGCAAATCATCGCCATCGGCTCGTTGCTTGCGGGCGCAGCGCTCTGGATGCGCCGAAAACCCACCGGGGTTCAGCCGCATCCGTTAGAGTATGATTCGCAAACTCAAATCCGGTGAATATCGCCTCTATTCGCGCAAGAAAGACGCCTCGACTGGCAAGCGCCGCAATCTCGGCACTTTTTCCAGTTTAGAAAAGGCAAAACAGCACGAGCGCGAGGTCCAGTACTTTAAAAAGCATTAGTCGCATAGGATTGGTCGATGAGGCCGGAGGGAAGATGCTCGGGGATGAGGTGTTTCTCGCGAAAACGCCCGTAGACCAGTTCGATCTACGGGCGTCCGATTCAGTAGCCCTCCCCCAAGTGCTACTCAATGAGTGAACTTTACCGCCCTTCCCTTAAGCATTCCATCCCACCTTCGGTCTTTCTCAAAACTATGTCGTAATCGCCTCCGGATTACTTGTGTACCCTGAAGATAACCACACCGTCAGATGGCCCACATCAACAGCTTCGTCCGCATCCCGCTGCTCGCCGTGCGCCAGCGTATTCGCCCGCTGCCCCGCATAGGCGTCCTCGACGAAGACCGCATCCAGATGCGTGTCTGGCCTAACGACATCGACTTCAACTTCCATCTGAACAACTCGCGCTACCTCACCTGCATGGACTACGGCCGCATCCACATGCTGGCCGTCAACGGCCTGCTCACCCACGCCCTGCGCGCCCGCTGGATGCCGCTCGTCGGCTCGGTCGACATCACCTACCGACGGTCTTTGGATCTATGGGCAACTTTCGAGTTGCGGAGCCGCACCCTCTGCTGGGACGAAAAGTGGATCTACATGGAACAAAGCTTCCACTCGAAAGCCGGTCTCGCCGCAGTCGCCTGGGTCAAAGCCCTCTTCCGCAGCAAGGAAGGAAACATCCCTCCCCAGGCCATCGTCGATCTGGTTACGCCGGGATTGGTCTCTCCGCTTCTCTCGGAATCCCTTGTTCAATGGAACGAAATCACAAGAGAAAGGTTGAGCGGCCCCGCCCTGACGGTCTAGCGGCCGCAACGCTCAGGCTGTCAACTGGTCCAGGAGCGCCGTCATGTTCAAGGAATGAGCGTATGACTCACGAAGCCCTGCAAATTCAGCACCTGAGACAGGCATTCTCCGGGGTTGTAGATCATATAGATCGGATCATAGCGATACGAGCGGGCCGGGGCCGTTTCATCGAAACGTGAAAAGCCGAGGAACCTGAACGTCGATGAGTAATCTTCGATGCGTGCCATGGCTAGTCGCAGCCGTTCTGCGGCCAGAGTGAACATATTCATCTGCCACAGGCACACCGCATGGCCAAAAATCGCGAATGGATCTCCCGCGTCCTTCGATAGCGCAAAGAGTAGCCACTGCAGAGCATCTTCATAGAAGGCGTTCGCGAGATATGCGAACCCCCTGTTCACAATTCTGGGAACGTCGAGATCGCAGCTCTCCGGAATATCGCCAAAGAACAACCCTTCCCGTTTGCCTCCGCTTTGCATCATGTTCCGCCAATGCGCCAACGATCCGCCTAACTCCGCATCTGCTTCTATCAGCGGAGTAAGCGCGGCGACCACCTCCTGCCACTTTCCCTGAGCCATAAAAAGATTGGCGCGATCGAAAGCAAGAATGGAAGGGTCTTCCGCATACTTCTGGAAACGCTCCAGAATCTCTTCCGCAAGTGCGAGACGCTCTGCGCGCGGATGATCGACCGCATGCTGCAAGAGCTTCCTCACTTCGAATTCAGAAGCCTGCGTGGACGTCAACAGGTTTTTCATCTCCTCCAGCAACTTCGCATCCCGCTCCTTCGCGACCCGCTTCATCCTGATCGCCTCCGGGGTGCCGTCGCCGCTGGAAAAGTATTGGCTCAGGGCTCTCATGCTCACAGCCGGGTGCCCGGCATTCAGCGCGCATCGAGCGCTATTTAAATATCCCTCGCGTGCAGCAGCGATCATCTCAGGATTGCGAAATCGATCGAACCTGGAAGCAAATCGCTGCCACAGGTTCCAGGCTTCAAACCATCGGCCATTCTTTTCAGCAGCCCACGCCATGTCCTGCAGCTTGATGGCCGCTTCCCGAAACACTTCATAGCGAATGCGGCTGATGTCGTGCTGCACCTCAAAAGGAAAGGAGCGTTCCTGCTTGTCGGATTCGCTGCGGTCCCCGCCCCCATGGGCATAGGGTCCGAGTTCCCACCCGTAAGCGACGACCATGCCTAACTCTCCTCAGGCACGTAGTAAGCCTCGCAGAAATCATCAAGTCCGCTTTGGAGCTCCTTGTAGAGGAGTCCGGCCGCAACTGCGGCGATGGCCGCGGTCATGCCTGGCAGAACTCCGCTACCCACGATCATCTTGACCATCTCCGAGATGAAAGTGCCGCCCCCTGTCGTAATAAGCGTCGCCATGTATTGATTGCCGCCTTTCGGCCGATCTTTGCAGACGAGCCGGGCAAGCTTCGGGCGCATTCTTATCCAGATCCGCTGGCCTTCATGCTTTTTCTCATCGCGGGTAGGCGCCTTGGCATACTGCACAGGCTGTACCAGTTCATCCAGTTCCACGAAGAGGTCGTCTTTCGAGAGGTCGGCGTAGCGATTTGATACGTTGGACAAATCGTCCGGATCAAGCTTCATCTCCATGCAGATTCCCCCCGTATATTCGCATTCCAAGCTATGCCATCAAAGCGGTCGGAGTCGATGAGTATCTCCATCGATCAAGATACGGATTCATTCCGCAAGCAGATAAAAAACGCGCGTCCTTGATTCGCTTATCATCGATTCACTCATGAGACGCTAAAATAACTTGTGCGAAAAGTCCTTCTCATCGTCCTCGTCCTTGTCGTTCTGCTGCCCATCATCATTGTCGTTGCCCGCTCAGCCACGCCTGTCGTGGACGTGCTATCGCCCGTGGCGATTCTCGGACAGGCCACGCCCATTACCGTGCGCGTCACAGATCCGCGCGGCATCCGCAAACTGCAGGCATTCGTCGAGCAGAACGGCGTCCGCTATCCTGTCTGGCAGGTCGAGCAACCTGCGCCCTCGCACACCAAGGAAGGCACCTATAACTTCACCGCCGGAGTCAAGGCCACGCCCCAGCTCAAGGACGGCAAGGCCAAGCTGATCGTCGAAGCTACGTCGGACGATCTGCTGCGCAAGAAGGGCCACTGGGAGCGTGAAGTCACGGTGGCGACGCAACCGCCCAGCGTTACCGCCGATTCCGACCAGCACTATCTTTATCTCGGCATGGCCGACCTCGCCACCCTCAACATCTCCGGCGCATGGACCGAAGCGGGCATTCGCGTCGGCGACCAGACCTTTCGCGCATGGCCCATGCCCGGCGGCAAGCCCGGTTACTTTTCGCTCTTTGCCTTCGCCTGGAACATGCCGCCCGATACTGCTCCTATCGCTTACGCGTCGAACGGCCCCGGCAACGAGGCTACCGGCCCGCTCGTCTTCCAGTTTCCGAAAAAAGAGCAGCCAAAGTATTCCGTTCGCGACCTGCAAATCAACGACGCCTTTATGCACAAGGTAGTCGACGAGCTTGACCCGCACGGATCCGGCGACTACGTGACCCGCTTCGTAAAAATCAATAACGACATGCGCAAGGCAAACAATCAGACCCTCTTCGACCTTCGCACCAAAACCGCCGACCACTTTCTCTGGTCGCAGCCCTTCCAGCGGCAGTCGCGTGCCGAGGCCGAGGCCCACTTCGCCGATACTCGCAACTACATCTACAACGGCAAGAAAATCGACCAGCAGACCCATCTCGGCTACGATCTCGCCGTCACGCAACATGTCGGCGTCGAAGCCTCGAACGACGGTCGCGTCATCTACGCCGCGCCGCTCGGTATCTACGGCAACTGCATCGTCGTCGACCACGGCTACGGACTCATGACGCTCTACGGTCACCTGAGCCAGATCAACGTACATGAAGACGACATGGTGAAACGCGGCCAGGTGATGGGCATCAGCGGCATGACCGGCATGGCCGGCGGCGACCACATCCACTTTGGCATGCTGCTCGACGGCATCCAGATCGACCCCAAGGAATGGTGGGACCCCCACTGGATCAAGGACCACATCGCGAAACGAGTGGATTTACCTGGATTTCAGGGCTGAAATACTACGACTGTTCTAAGAGTTGTCATCCTGAGCTGACCCTGAACGCAGTGAAGGGGAAGTCGAAGCATCTGCTTTTTCATATCGAGCTGCACGAAAATGGGTGCCCCATCCTGACGAAGTCAGGGTCGAATACATCAGCTTTGTCGTTCGGACTCAGAAGCAGCTGCAACCTGCGTTTATGTTGGTCGAAATGCTGGGCGGCTCCATTTACCAAGCCGCTCAACAGTTCTCCGACCGTTAACGGAGAAATACAATACCGTGTTGCATGCTTCAAGTAACGTGAAGCAGTCTCCCATTCTGTACGAGTGATCTTTCCACACTCGGCGTCGCTGATTATCTGTGTATCCAGAAATACTTTAGGCGGTGCAATGATCATTTGCATGTAAGAGGAAATCGAGTTTTATCTAAGGATTGACGGCAAACTCTGTCGCTCTCAACTCGCGCACCCGATCCCCAATCGCATACTTCAGCGCATCCACACCCAACCCGGTCACCGCCGAAATCGCATAGAACGCCAGCTTCTTCCGCTTTGCCATCGTCTGCAGCTTTTTCAGCTTCTCCGGATTCGCCACATCAGCCTTCGAAGCGACCACGATCATCGGCTTCTCATCGAGCCCATGGCCAAAGCTCTTCAGTTCGCCCACGATCACCTTGAAGTCCTCAACCGGATCAGGCCGACCGCTCGAATCTGACACGTCCACCAGGTGCACCAGCAGCCGCGTGCGCTCAATATGCCGCAGGAACTGCACGCCAAGCCCCGCGCCCAGGTGTGCACCCTCAATGAGCCCCGGGATATCGGCGACGACATAGCTTTCTTCATTCGGATATTCGCCGATCGACACCACGCCAAGATTCGGCTCGAGCGTTGTAAAAGGATAATCGGCAATCTTCGGCCTCGCCGCCGAGAGCCGCGAGATCAGCGTCGACTTGCCTACATTCGGATAGCCGACCAGCCCGACGTCAGCTAATAATTTCAACTCCAGCCGGAAACGCCGCTCCTCGCCCGGTCTGCCTAACTCGTGTTCGCGCGGAGCCTGGTGCGTTGAGGTGGCAAAGTGCTGGTTGCCGCGCCCGCCGCGTCCGCCGCGCGCAATCACGATCCTTTCATCGGGCCGCGCAAAGTCGTGTACCAGCTCGCCCGTCTCGTCGTCATAAAGCGACGTCCCGACCGGGACCTTCAGAACAATATCTTCGCCGTCGCTGCCCGTGCAGTTCGAGCCTTCGCCATGCCGCCCGCGATCCGCCTTGTGCTCCGGATTGAATCGAAAATGAACGAGCGTGTTGTGACGCTGGCTCGATTCCATCACCACATCGCCGCCATGCCCGCCGTCTCCGCCCGAAGGTCCGCCGCGCGGAACGAACTTCTCGCGCCGGAAGGCCATGCATCCATTACCACCGTCACCGGCTTTTACCCGGATTCTTGCTTCATCAATAAACATTTCTATTGTCTAGTCTATCGAATCGCGTAATCTCGCATCACGATTCCTAGAATTTGGACAGTAGGGCGGGGTGGAAACACTCGCATAACACGAGGGCCAAAGCAGCTCGTCGGAATGATGTAGCCGCCATCCACGCGTCCGCAATTTACACGGGGCTTGGCCCTGGTTTTAAAACTGCTTCGCCTTGGAGATGGTCTTGAAGTTCAGGATCGCGCTGCTGTGCGCACTGCTGCTCATACCCTGCTGCCGGATCGTCGCACAGTCCACAACCGGCGGAGCCATTGCCGGCACCGTTCTTGACGCGGAAGGCCGCGCCATCCCCAATGCGCAGGTCGCGCTGCGCAATCCAGCCACCGGCTTCGAGCGCAACGCAAGAACCAATGACACCGGCGGGTTCTACTTCGAAGAGCTAACACCCGGAAGCTACACCTTGATCGCAGGCGCCGACGGATTCGCACCTGTGCTCGAACAATCCATCACCGTCGAAATCGGCCGCCTGACTCACATCGTCCCCCGGCTTGCAGTCGGCACGGCCCAGCAAACCGTCCGCGTCAGCGATCAGGCGCCGCAAATCGACACGACGACCGCCGCAGTCACACAAAACATCAATCAGACCGAGGTCGACGAGCTACCCAGTAACGGCCGCCGCTGGTCGAACTTTGCTCTGCTCGCCCCCAGTGTCACCCCCGATCAGAACGGCTACGGACTACTCAGCTTCCGCGGCATCAGCGTCCTGCTCAACAACAACACCATCGACGGAGCCGACAATAACCAGGCCTTTTTCTCAGAGGAAAGAGGACGCACGCGCATCGGCTATTCGACAACACAAGCCGCTGTCCGCGAGTTCCAGGTCAATACATCGAATTTCTCAGCAGAATACGGACGCGCCGCCGGAGGCGTCGTCAACACCGTGACGAAAAGCGGAGGCAACGATGTCCACGGCCAGTTTTTCTTTTACGATCGCGACAACAACTGGGGCGCAACGAATCCCTTCACTACGCTGACCTCGCGCACCAGCACCGGCGACTTCGTCACTACACCCTTCAAGCCGTCCGACGTCCGCAAGCAATGGGGCCTGAACGCCGGAGGCCCGATTCGCAAGGACAAAATCTTCTGGTTCTTCGCCTACGATCAGTACCAGCGCGATTTCCCCGGAGTAGCCCGCGCCGAAACGCCGGAGAAATTCTTCGAGACACCCTCCGCTCAGCAAATCCAGACGTTAGCCGGACGCATCCAGCAATCCCCGGCGCAGGCGCTCGCCAGCTACAACAACCTGCTCAACAACCTCAACAGCCTGCTCGGCAACGTCCCGCGCAACGGCGACCAGATTATCTTCTTCCCCAAAATCGACTGGCAGGTGAACGAGCGCAACCACCTCATCTTCCAGTACAACCACATGCGCTGGTCGTCGCTGAACGGCGTGCAGACCGCAGCCTCTGACACCTATGGCGTCGCGAGCTTCGGCAATGACTACGTCAAAGAAGATTGGGGCATCGCCCGCTGGCAATACTTCCTCACCGCCAACATACTGAACGAGGCCCGCTACCAGTACGGCCGCGACACCGAATC
>Ga0206941_10127_pt1 | contig 22821 bp, 16 predicted proteins | sample Alteio_BWOrgHeat_9_FD_153251 | JGI IMG/M metagenome (GOLD analysis project Ga0206941, IMG submission 153251) | Enriched cells from forest soil in Barre Woods Harvard Forest LTER site, Petersham, Massachusetts, United States -... | ecosystem: Environmental > Terrestrial > Soil > Temperate forest >...
CGCAGGTAGTCCAGCAAGTAGGCCACGGTCATCCATTCCGGCATCTCCTGGTTTTCGGAGACGTAGCCGATGCGGTTGAAGCTCTTACCTGCAAGCCGGCCTGAGTCAATTCCAAGAATATTTGCGCGTCCCGAAGTAGGGCGGAAAATATTCATGAGGAGCTTGATGAGTGTCGTCTTGCCCGCACCATTGGCCCCAACCAACGCGTAGATTGCCCCCGTGGGAACGGTGAGGTTGAGGCCGCTGAGAGCGCTGACGCTGCCATATTTTTTTGAAAGACCTTCGGTTTGAATCGCGGGCTTCATTTTTCCTTGTGACCTCCATCCCTTGGTGTGTCGGTGACTTCCGGAGCTCCGCTGCTCAATCGCTGCCAGTGGGCCGAGATGGAGGAGAGCATCTCTTCGCGATCGATACCTAGCCTTTTAGCTTCGACAACCAGCTCTTCAATCTCATGTCCAAGGAGTTGGGTGCGCTCCTTTTTGGTGGCGTCGGGGAGAACGGCTACAACAGTGCCGATGCCCGGACGAGTCTCAAGCAGGCCTTCGCTGACGAGGTGGGCGACGATTTTGTGCGCAGTGTTGGGGTTGATCTTGAGTTCTTTGCTGAGTGTGCGTACAGATGGGAAGGTGTCGCCCGGCCGCAACTGACCCGAGATCATCGCCTTCTTCGAAGCATAGACGATCTGCTCAAAGAGCGAGACGCCGGCGCGGAACGAGACTCGGAAAGGAATCACATGTGTTCTATAACACATAGTACACAACTTATGGAAGAAAATTTGCAAGCGAATCGCTGCCAAACGCCGAATAGGTACTATTGGCAATGCGCCCCTACGACGGTCTGGCCCCAATAAATGCCAATATGACGCCCGGTACTTTATGACGATGACGAACGGCTCGATGCTTCTGCGGAATAGACACGTGGAATGGAAGCTCGCGATACTATGGGTCGCATATGCCCTGCATCCAGCGGTCGCCTTCGGGTCTCCCGCGATCAACATCGCTAACGACGATACTTCCATCACCCTTGAGGCAAACCGTGCCGCGCCTGTCGTTTCGGCTTTGACGCGATCCGGGTGCCCATCCTGGAACGGACATTCAGCCGAAATATTGATCAATCATGTTGAAACAGGATCGCGTGTCGCGACTATTTCCTGGAAGCTCAACCCTGCCCTCACGCAAGTTACGCCGACTGGCGTCCGCCTTGTCTATGAAGCCCCTAGTCCGCACCTGCGCCTCTTCTGGGAGTGGCGTATACGCGCAGCGCGCGGGCCAATTGAACACTCCATCCAAATTCAAAATCTGAGCTCAGAAGAAATCTGGCTTCCCATGCAGGATAGTCTGCAATTCACATGGGAAATTCAGAAGGACGAACAGCTGGAGCATCTTTGGATTGAAAAGGGAGCAGGCGGCCCATCGGCCGAAGGAACTCACTGGAATACGATCAGAGACGGTTACACATGGACAGGTGAGTCGAGTACTTATGCGCATTCCGCAGAAGGCCACGCGCGGGAAATGATTCCTTACACGTTGATCGAGCGGACTGATGGAAACAGATGCGGATGGTATGCAGGGATCGAATTCAGCGGAAGAACCCAAATCAACATTAAACGCACCGGGGATCTGCTTACAGGTATTGCAGGATTGAATACGGAACCAGGCCCTTTTCGCACGCGCGTCAAGCCTGGAGACAGCTTCAGCCCGCCCACAGTCTTCATCGGTACATTCCAGGGCGGCGCGGACGCGGCTGGCAACAGTCTTCGGCGATGGGTTCGTGAAGTGTTGAATCATCGCGAAACGATCCAGACGCCGACATATCCGATGGTTGTAAACAACAGCTGGGGGAGCGGGATGCAGATCGATGAGTCGCAGGCGCGGAATATGATCCGCGATTCCGCAGAGCTGGGATTTGAGATGTTTCATCTTGATGCCGGCTGGTTCCGTGGAGTAGGAGACTGGTATCCCGATCCCAAGAAGTTTCCGCATGGGCTTGCCCCCATCGCCGATTACGCGCACGAACTTGGCCTGAAGTTCGGTTTGTGGATGGATTGGGCTCAGGCCTCGCTCGACGAAAATACGGGCTCCCTCAACATCAACGATCCGAAGGTACGCAATTGGCTGGTTGCCGATCCGCCTCCTCACTGGAAGCAGGGAGACGAATTCAAAGGAATCACCATCGATCTAGGCGTGCCGGACGCGCACGACTGGGCGGCTGCAGAAGTCCAACGGGTCGTCAAAGACTACCACTTGGACATGCTCGAACACGATGGATACTTAATAGCGCAGGGCTGCAGTCGAAGCGATCATCCGCACGCACCGCCCGACGCCGCCCACGCAACAATTTACGAAGACTCAGGATTTCTATGGGCCGACAGTTCGAATGGAACGGACGTCAGCTACCATGCAACCCGGGCATACTACGATATTCAATCGCAGCTTAGAAAGCTCCATCCAAATCTGTTGCTTGAGATATGCAATGACGGCGGCAGAATGGTTGATTTCGGAAGTGCAGCGCACGGTGATTATTTCTCAATCTCGGATGCATACGATCCCTTATCGAATCGACGCGCGTTTTTCGATGCCAGTTACGTGCTGCCGCCAGCGATGCTTGAAACCTATGTCGAGAAATGGACAACAACGAACCTCGACAACTTTCGTTATGTTTTGCGTAGCGGAATGATGGGCTGGTTCACGCTCATGCTCGACACCACCACGTGGAACGCAGAAGAACACGACACCGCGCGCGAAGCACTTTCTCTTTACAAGTCGAGGTTAAGGCCATTGATTCGGGATGCCGATCTTTACCATGTTTCTCCTCGGCCTGATGGCGTTCACTGGGATGGCTTGGAGTATTTTGACGCTGTGCGCGGCAAAGGCGTTCTATTCGCCTTTCACGGATCATCGACCGACGAGCCGACGCACGCTTTCATATTGCAGGGCCTGAAGGCAGGCAGGATGTATCAGCTTAAGTTTCAAGATCAGAGTTCTCAGGATCGAACAGTTTCCGGAAGCGAATTAATGAGTCAAGGAGTGCTGGTTTCTTTGCCTGTCGCGTACTCTTCAGAGCTGGTCTTTCTCGAAGCAATTTCGAAATGACGTTATCTTCTTGATTGCTGTCGAATCCGCATGTTAATGCTGCGATGAAGTAGGCTCTGAGTGATACAGGCTCGCCTATTACGGATCAGCTTCTCGCACTTGCTTCATTTTCCTGATGGTCTGGCTTCGCGTCTCGTCTCGTAACGCTGCTCAACAGAAGATATCCGGCAACTCCCGCGAGAAGGGAGGCGGAAAGCACGGCTGTTTTCGCTGCATCGAGCATCGCCGGATCATCGAAGGCGAGGGCGCTGATGAAGAGGGAAACCGTGAACCCGATACCGGCGAGCGTGCCGACTCCGACAATATGGATCCAATGCACCGTCTGCGGAAGCTGCGTAATCTTTAGCTTTACGGCGATCCAGCATGCCGAAAAAACTCCCAGAGGCTTGCCAACCAAAAGCCCCAACAATACTCCCCATGCCACTGGGCTATGCAAGAGCGACTGCCATGTTGACAGAGAAAACGTGACGCCTGCGTTTGAAAGAGCGAACAGAGGCAGGATGAGAAATGCAATCCAGTCATGCAGCCTTCGAGTCAACCGGTCAGCAGGCGATTCGGTATTCGCAATCAGGTACTCCATCGCGCCCAGTTGCCGATTGGCCCGCGCCTTATCTCCCGAGGCAAAAGCTTTGCGAAATTCTTCCAGAGTTACCCCGCAAACTTCGCCAAACGTATCCAGAGAAACGCGTGAGCGGACGGGTACCAGCATTCCCAGAATCACCCCTGCGATCGTTGCGTGAAGACCAGAGCGAAGAATGGCAAGCCAGAAGGCGAAACCAAGAACGGCAAAAACAATCTGTCGGTCAATTCCCAGACGGCGACAAAGCAAGATCATCGCCAGCAGTAGCGCGCCAATAAAAAGCTGATCGAAATGCAATTCGTCGGTATAAAAAAGCGCAATCACTGCAATGGCGCCGATGTCGTCAGCAATTGCCAGAGAAAGCAGAAATACTTTGAATTCAGCAGGGATGCCTTTCACCATGGCAAGTACGCCTAGCGAGAAGGCAATATCCGTTGCCATCGGAACACCCCATCCGTGTGCTCCCGGCTTTCCATGGTTCAGCAAAGCGAAAATCAATGCCGGCACTACCATTCCGCCTACTCCTGCGACAACAGGCAACGCGGCGCGGCGCATATCCGCGAGTTCGCCGTTAACAATCTCCTGTTTCACCTCCATGCCGACAAGAAAGAAGAACAGCGCCATCATGGCGTCGTTGATCCACGCATGAACAGGCAAGCTCAGTCCGGAAAGTCTTAGTTCGATATGCCAGATATGATCGTAAGACGCGCTCCACGGTGAATTGGCCCAAATGAGCGCCGCGACAGCGGCCACGAGCAGGAAGGCGCTGCTGACTCCTTGTGTGTGGATGAACTGCTGGACTGGCAGCTGTACGGTACGCGCGATAAGAGATTCGCGCACCTCCAGTTTCAGAGATCCGAGTGTGCGTGCCGGTACTGTCATGGCAGACAGTGTACGGAAGCGCGGACCTCCATACAATGAAAACCTTTGATACGCCGGATCAATATCTATGCACGCCGCGGTGGTTTTTGGATGTTGGCTTCGTGATGTATGCTCACTTCGAGAGAGCATTCGTGCAGACCACGGTGGAGCATTCTAGTGTGAACAGCGGCGCGGCTATTCCCGAGGCGGAATTACTGATTGAATGCCTGCGCGAGTCGCCGCTCCATGTTTCGCGTGATACAGACTGGCATGCACTGATATCGCTGGCGGAGAACCATAATGTGCTGCCCTTGGTCTATCGTGCGTTGGAAGCGAACGGCGCAGAGATTCCAGACTTCTTTCTGAGCGCGGTCCAGGACACTCATTCTGCCGTCGAGATACTGGCAGCGGAGTTGGAGCAGCTCCTTGCCAGCTTTGCAAAAGAAGACATCGAAGTGCTTCCGCTAAAGGGCCCGGTGCTTGCGGAAACCCTCTATGGCGATGTAGCGATGCGCCCGTGCACTGACCTCGATTTGCTGGTACACGTCACCGACTTCAATCGGGCCGAAAAAATATTGATGAATGCAGGCTGGATCGCGTCTTCGCCTGCAGATGAGTACCAGCGCAAGTTCGTGCGCGATGGCATTCTGGTCGAATTGCACTTTGGCGTTGCATCACCGCGTTCGTTTCCATTTGACTTGGATGGCGCGTGGAGCAGGACAAGCAACAGCACATTTCGCGGACAGCCTCTGAAGGTAATGTCTGAGGTCGATCGCGCTCTCTATCTGCTGCTGCACGGACTGAAACACGGCTACAGCAAGCTCATCTGGATCATCGATGCGCAGCGCACACTCGATGCGGTGCGGGAATGCAGCCCGCGGGAATTCGTCAAGCGGGCCAGAGAGCAGGGGCTGGAGCAGGTGCTGTTTATCGGCTGCGCGATGGTGCTCGAAGTTTTGCCGCAGCGGATGCCGCAAGGTCTGGCAGGCGTGCTGGCCGACTCGCCAGACGCGATGCAGGCCGCGCGTGTGAGCGTGGAAAGACTATTGGCAGGAGAAGCAGGGACGGGACGTGGCCCCGAGATATGGGGAATCTATCTTCTGACAGAGACAACGTCAGGCAAACGGTGGCGCCGACGCCTGATGTTCTTTATCCCTACCAATGAAGATTATCAATGGACCGCGAACCATCGAATTCCTCGCGCCCTCGCGCCATTGGTGCGACCATTCCGCCTGCTGGCGAAACACGGAATCCGACAGGCATGGCGTGCCGCGTTTCCGCCGTCCGCTTGATTGACTGTTGAACAGCCGGAGGGTTCAGCGGAAGAGATAAGCGAGACAGGACTCAGCAACAAGCCAGCCCCGATCCGCTGCCTTAACAGGCAGTAGAACCGGGGCTGACTTTACTTGAACGCTGCTTACGGTTTGCTGTGAATCGCGTGCGCCTTCGACACGAAAAGAAGAAGGGGCGCAGCGGCTACCGCAACCTTGGCATATCGCTGGATCATCTCCCGGCGGGTAGACGTCTCTTCCTGAGGGACGGCATCCTGCTCCTTTTGAGAACCAGTGTCCTGTTTTTCTGGTGATTCTGGCATGATGATAAAAAATCCTTTCTTATGATGAGCCCGCATAACTTGCAACGCAGCTTGTCAATCGTTAAGGAACAGTCACATTCGGAGATGTGCTTGCTCCATACTTGCTATTGGCATCGGGGGAATAAGTAGCATTAAGAGTATTTCCAGCGGGTAGAGGAAGTCCAGTGTATGGTACCGATATCTGTGTGCCGCTCAGCAGCACTCCTGTGTTGTTGCTGAAGGTGTTGGCTACCACGACGTCTGGCGTTCCGTCCATATCGATGTCGCCGGTAGCTGCGGAGTAAGGCTTGGTTCCAATCGGGAATGGAGCAAGTACTGTATACGTCCCGCCGGCGGTGCCCGTCGCCACATTGAGCGTGCCATCGGTGTAGTTTGCGACGATCAGGTCAGGAATTCCATCTCCGTTGATATCGGCAAACCTGACCTCATCTGGCCCTTTGCCAACAATCACCGTCGTCTCTATGGTGAACGTTCCGCTGCCGTTGTTTCTCAACACGTCCACATTGTTGCTGCCAAAGTTCGCCACGGCAATCGATTGATTCGTGCCGCTGCCCGTTATCGCCAGTGCCTGCGGGCCCGAATTAGCGCCGACACCGACAGTGCTTGCCGTGAATGTCCCATCCTGGTTATTTACCAATATGGATGTAGTCCCATCGTGGTAGTTTGCGACAGCCAAATCAGAATAACCATCACCGTTAAAGTCGCCCGAGCGAATGGCCTCGGGACCATTTCCGACACTGATGGGTGAGGACGGTGCAGCCAGAACGCCGCTTCCATTGCCAGTAAGAATGCTGACGGTATTGTCCCCCGTATTCGCAACAGCAACGTCGAGGAAGCCATCATGATTGAAGTCGCCGGTAGTCAGCGAGGTGGGAGTATTGGTAGCAGAACCTACCGTATAAAACTCCGGTGTCTGGAAAGTGCCGTTTCCGTTGCCCAGCAACACGGCGATTTGATTGGTGTTGTAGCTGCCGACGATCAGATCGAGCGTTCCTGCCGTGCCGTTGCCGAAACTGACCGCATGAACCTCGGATGGCCCGAAGCCGGCCGCGATCAGCGTGATTGTTGCTGTACCAAACGTTCCGTCACCGTTGCCGAGCTGCACACTGATGGAATCGGTCCCGTAGACCGAAGTGATGAGGTCGAGAATTCCATCTCCGTTCAAGTCAGCCAGTTCCGTCCAGACGGGAAGGCTGTTTGCGCCTGTGCTGGTGGTTACCTGGGGCAACAGAGATGTTGCTGCAGTAGCAGTATTCAATGTCACTCCACCCGTGACCGGGTTGCTGGTCGTCACGTTATTGAAAGCAAGACTTCCGCTTGGAGGCGTGAAACCAAATCCGAAGACATTGATTTGTGCGGCGCCCGTAGCGGGTGTTAGCGAAGCAATAGTGGTCTGTGACCTGCCGGAGATTGTTACCGTAGTCGAAGTCGAAGCGGCCGCATAATTCGCGTCACCGCCGTAAGCAAGCGTCAGGGTGTTGCTGCCTGTCGGAAGAGCCGGGATCGTAATGTTCGCAACGCCGCCGGATAAGGTAGCACCCTGGGAGGTACCTCCATTGAATTTGTAAGTGACGGTCCCCGTCGGTACAGCTCCGGATCCAACACCTGCTACCGTCACCTGCACTGTTCCGCCTTGTCCCTGGATAGGAGTGGTCGGCGTAACTGTATCGCTGATCGTTACTGTTCCAGCGTTGACCGTAACCGTGGTGCTTGTATTGCTACCGGAGTAGAGAGTGGTGCCCGTGAAGGTGACAGCGAGGCTGTGATTTCCCGGAGCGAGCGCATTAAACGGACCGCTGATCTGGTAATTGTTGCTGCCGATCAGAGCCAGGCTGTAGCCCACAGAAGAGCCATCAACTGTCACGCCAAAGTTGGCCGTTGTGATGCCTGTTGCATTGCTGGGAGTGAGCTGGACGGTAAAGGTCGACGGCTGCCCATACAGGTATGTCAGGCTTGGGCTACCCGTAATTGCCAGCGAAGTTGTAGTTGAAGCGTCGGCGGTAAAGTCGATTGTGTCCGTCTGGTTGTCAAAGGTTGCGGTGACGGTACCACTGGTGTTGGTAGCCGGCGTAACCGGCGTCAGGGCTGCTGTGCCCACACCTGAGGTGTTGAAAGTTCCGGTAGTAAGCGCAGGATTTGCAGTCACCCCAGTGACGCCATACGTATAGGGGTATAAGGACGCCACCGCTGGAAACGCACCGACTATGCCAGAGCCCATGGTGACTGTAAGGTTCATACTGCCGCCCGCCGGAATCGTAGTGATATCGGAAGTGAAACCGAGCTGGGCATTGGGAGCGGTCGTCAAGGTTCCCGATGAGTTATAGAGCACCGCCTGGTCGCACCCGTCGCCTGTTGTGGTTGGGCCAGCATTGCATCCCCACCAGTTGTCCGTCGCAATCACCTCTCCTGCACCGGTGGATTCACCGTTAGCCAGGCCGCTCGCGCCATTTGTCGAGGTATTCCCGAAGATGCGGCTCAAACCGACCTGTAAAATATTTCCCGCCGCCTGAGTTTCGAGAGCCACTGCAATTGCGCCGCCTGCGGTTGTTGCTGAATTGGTCAGGAAATTAGAGCTGGTGATCGTAGTTTGTGATCCGTCACCTGCGGTATTGCTAAAGATGCCGCCGCCATAGCCTCCTGCGGAATTGCTGTTGATGACCGAGTTGCTGAGAAGAATGCCCGTAGAGGTGTTAATGCCACCGCCATCATTCGACGACGCAGCGTTGGAGCTGATTGTGACCCCACTCAGTGTGCTTTGTGGTGAAGCAGGTGAGCCCGTACGCGCTTGTAAAAATATGCCACCACCGTACGCCGCTGTGTTACCGGAAAACACTGTATTGGTGGCGGAAACCGCAGCGGCCGGGTTATCGATGGTTAAACCACCGCCGTTACTACTCGGCGCGGAGTTATTTGCGATCGTGTCTCCGCTGAGAGTCATTGTTCCAGTGCCCCCGCCAGCAGAGTTATAACCCCAGATGCCGCCACCGTTCCCAAACCCGTTGCTGCAGCTCTCAATGACTGAATTAGTAATCGTAAGGTTTCCAGTGCTGTCGGCATCCCAGTTGATGCAGCCGCCGACATCGTTGGAAAAGCCGGTTGTACTGTTAACGGGATTGTTTAGATTCTTGCCGTTTTCAAGCGTTAGGTTTTCCAGCGCAAGATTGAAAATATTACTAGTTCCGCTGGGGTTATACGAACCGAAAGGGCCAGGATTGATCGTGAAGATTTCGTCGAAGTTATTTCCATTGATAATGACCCCTCCGCCAGACGTGCTGCCGATGATGGTGACAGGCCCAAGGATCTCCAGATGCGTCACCGCGTTCGCGTTGGCGTCGAAAACTCCATTTTGGTAGGAAAGACCGTAGGTTCCCGCGGGAACCATGATGGTGTCGGACATGCCTGCATTGATGTTGTCTGTCGCGTCGTCACTTGAGAATGTGACAGCATCACGCAAAGTGCACGTCTCAGTAGGATTTGTCGCCTGCAGGCAGCGTGTGCCGTCGTCAGGGTCGATCGAAGTTGTATTGTCCGCCGTGGTGGTGACGTAATAAGTATTTCCCGAGCTAGGCACTGTAATATCCGGCGATACGCTGTCGGCATTAAGCACTATCAGCCCGTCACGCGCGTCGGGACTGACAGAAGCGGACACAGCGGCAACGACATTGCTGGATGAAAGGCTGCTGGAAGTGACGTGAGTGGAAGGCGATGCGACTGCGGCGGATGAGCCGCGAGGCGACGTCACTGTATGGCTGATCAATGTCTTCTGCTGCTGCGAAGAGTTGAGCACCACCAGCGAGTCAAGACCGCTACTGCTGCGGGAACGCACAATAATCGGCGGCTTGCCGCTCGCGCCATGCCCTGCCGTGGTGGTGTTCCTTTCAATTTCTATCCAGGGAGCGCCTCCGGTATTGCTGGCCTGTTGTGAGGCGGTCTGTGTGCTGCTCGAGTTTGCGTGGCGCGTCGCTGCAATCTCCTGCGGCGTATAGGGAGTCGGGTCGAAGCCCTGATGCGCGAGCGTCACTACGTCGCCGTTCGAAGTAAGCACCGATAATTGCAGCTGTGCATGGCGATCAAACAGGAACTCGCCTGTGGTTACGCTGTCCACATTGGAGACAGGAACAGTCGTAATCGAGCCGCCCCCGGAAATCGCATTCTTGCCATGCAGGATCAGCAGTTGGCCGCCCGCGACAATGGCGGTATCCGGAATCATGTCCGCATCGAGATTGGCCACGCTCATGGCCGTCGCCGCGGCGGGGAGCGCGTAGGTTGCAGCTGAGGTAAATGCGGTTGAACTATAGCTCAGGATTGATAACCTGGCGCCCTGATTCGCTTGATAGGCGGCAACGATTGCTTCACCCAGCAGCGGTGCGCCCGGGCGGTATGCAGTCAGCGCAGTCACGCTTCCGGGAACCGATGTACTGACAGGCGAAGAAAAATTACCTCTGCCGTCGCCGAACATCACGTTGATCTGCTTGCTGCCCGAGGTCGCGTAAACCAGGTCCAGATGTCCATCGCCGTTCACGTCGGCGGAAACCATCAATGTGGGCTGCGCTGAAACGGCAATTGGCTTTGAGGTTTGGAGGTATGGGTTCGAATATTGATGCCGGCCTGCTGCTATCCAGCTTTCATGCGTCTGAGGCGCATGCGCATCAAGATTGCCGCGCAGGAAAGAGAGGGTTCCGCCTTTCTGCAGGCCATAGCCGATTACAAGATCGTTGACGCCGTCTTCATCAAAATCTCCACTAACCATGGAGAGCGGGCGCCGTTGTTCACCGGAAAAGTTTAGATGGAGTGTGCGAGTCTGCTGAGACTGTTCTGGAGCAATTAAACGTTGCGCCAGGGCAAAGGTTTGGTTCAGGGTCATCCACGCGAGGGCGATGATCAAAATCCTGAAGGGATGGAATGTTTTAAACGCGCAACTTGTCTTTACTAATCTGTATTTCATCAATACTTCTCCAGTTCCCGTGGGGGGAGTTAAACGATCATGGACGCAGAAACCTGAGTACCACAAAAAGGAGAACGGCGGCTGGGAGGAATTGCAAAGTGCCGATGGATATCAACTGGAGAACACAACCCATTCGTACTTACAAAGCGGGGGTACTTGCATTTGAACGTGTGTGAGCTAGGAGCAGTGTCTATGAGCGTTCCAGACCTTGTCAACCCAATTTCACCACTTTGGTTTACGCAATCGCTAAAAACTTGTTACTTATAATGCAGAAGAGTCGTTACGTAAATAGGAGATGAATTCGCACAGGGATGCCATATAGTTTCAGAGCCTACTGGCATGAAGGGCCCCTTCGCAATGAATCCCACCCGACGATCTTTTCTGCGCGCGGCCGCAATGGCTGCCTTGGCTTCAAAGCTGTCTTTGATCGCATTCACCCAACAACGACTCCAGAACCAAACCGAAGTAATGGATGACGAGAGTCTGTCCATCTTTGATGGAATCTCACCCGAAACATTTGAGCAATGGGTTGGCTCGAGCTTTCAATTGAGCCACAGCGGCAAGCAGGTCGGCACTGTAGTCCTGATGTCGGTGAAGAAGACAGGTTCAACGGACAAGCCCGACGCCACGAAGCCAGCAGTTGCCACCGTCCGAGCAGCTGCAGCGTCATCGACGGTGCCGTCGATCTACAGCTTCTCTCTGCAATTTCGGGGAAGGGGAAATGCGCTGCCGCAAGATACATACACGCTGACCCATAGCTGGCTTGGCAAATTCCCGCTCTTTCTGGTGCCCTCCGGTCCGGGCGCGAGGCAATCAACCTATACGGCGACCTTCAACATCCTGAATCCGTCGCAGTCGAACGAGTAAGCCCTGCTAATCCTGCTTAGAAGGCCCGGGGTTCTTCGCGAACCTTGAGAAGACCGATTCGTAACGCATGGTTGAGTCCTCAGGACCGATGGGCACCATAAAAAGGACGAATTCAGTCCCATCCGCATGGATGAGAGTGTAGGTGCCCTGGGGCAGCCACGGTAAAGCCGGGCAGGTGAAGACGAGCGAGAATTGCTCCAGTTGGGCGTTCGAATGATCTGTGAGCTCTGCCAGCTCCAGTTCGTAGCCCGCTGCTTCCGCAGCGCTGAAGGCCGCATTGCGATAGGGTACGAAGTCCTGAAAAGAGAGTGTCTTCAGCATGCAACAACTTTCTGTCGTGGAGTTGGCCTCCACTCCATCTGAAGATACATTGGATCGCCGCCGGTTTGCACAAAACCCAGACGTTCGTAAAGTTGCAGGGCGGGATTGCCTTGTGCGACCTGTAGATGCAAAGTGCAACTTAAGGTATGACACTCCTCAAGGAGGTTGCGCAGCAGATGCGTACCGATGCCTAGCCGCCTCTGGTTTCCAATCAGGGCAATGTCGATAAGCCGCATGACCTCTGCATCCCGGCTGATGAGGATGCGGCCGATAGGCTCGTCATCCCTGAATACGATGTGATCCGAAGCCTTCGGAAAGTTGGCCTGATAAGATCTTCGCTGCGCATCAAACTGCATGCGCAGAAACCATGCCTGCTGCTCTGGCGGCCAGCCCCACGCACTCACTTCCTGACGACGCGTGTCGGCGTATAGACGTGCAAGAAATGAAATGTCTTCTGTGACTGCGCTGCGCAGTGTGATCGTATCGGTGATGCATCGGTCCAAAGTCGCGGGCCTATCCACGCGACGGGTAGATGCCCTGTAGCGCGATAATGAAATTCACCACAAGATAGGGCGGCAGGTTGTTATGCGGCTGATTGCCTCCAACCGCACTGATGGCAAGCGCATTTAACGGGGCAGTGGAGCCCGACGGTGGTGCATAGGCGGGTTCTTCGCCACGTCCGCCACCGCCAAATACTGCATTCGTAGGTGCCTCGGCGTTGCTGGCCGCTGCATTCATTGCCGTATGGGCATGCGCAGGTATTTGTGACAGTAGCAAGGTCACCGCCGCCTCACCAGCGGTCTCCCCAATCGTGCGCGGCGTCAATCCGGTACCATTCCCCTGATCCAACGGAGCCATTCCTTGCAGGTTCGGAAGCGCGAAATTGCTTGTACCGTTTCCTCCGTAATAGGTTCCAAGCAGGGAAAACAATGCGGTATTCTGGCTGATTGGCAGAACCTGTCCATTGCACAACGCCCATCCGAACGGAGCAAAATTAAAGCCGACAGCCCGAATTTCTCCAAGAAATTGATCCGCCATAGTTTCAACCTTTCGTCAATTGCGAGATGGGAAGATGCCTTGCAGAGCGATACAGAAATTCAGCGTCAGATAAGGCGGCATGTTGTTATGCGGCTGGCCACCGTTCAGAGTGCTCAGGGCGGCAGGTGCCATCGCTGCATTTGCACCCGGAGCGTAGGGGCTCTTTGCAGAAGCCGCCCACGTGGCATTCGTAGCCGCCGCCACGGTTGCGTTGGTGGATACCCCGACCGCGGGGTGGTTATGCGCCGGCATTTCAGCGGTGATTAGGGTGTGATTTGCTTCTCCGCTTGTCTGGCCCTGAATATATCCGTTACCCACGTGAACCGGCATGCGCGCCTGTAGATTTGGGAGTTGGAAGGTTGTGGTGCCATTGCCTCCATAGGTTGTTCCCAGCAGCGAAAACAGAGCCTGATTCTGGGCGATGGCAAGCGTTTGTCCGTTGCACAACGCCCAACCCTTAGGGGCGAATCCAAAACTGAAGACCCTGATTTCTGCAAGATAGGGTGTTCCCATAAATCTCCTTTGTTCTTCAAAGGCAGGTTTAGCCCTGACTCGGGTAAACGCCGAAAAGGGATATGACGAAGTTAATGGTGAGAAAAGGCGGCATGTTGTCGTGCGGCTGACTCCCCCCCGAGGAACCTACGGCGCTGGCGGCCATCGCATGCACCGGGCTCTCAGTCGAATATTCCTTCAGTGACGATTGTGCCCAAAAGCCACCCGCAGGACTCGGCTGCGTGCCGGCGGAAGAGTTTGCGGACAATGTGTGGGTATGCGTCGGTAATTGATTTGCGAGAAGAGTCACCGTCTCCGTGCCAGAGGACTCTCCAATCACCAAATTGCCCGTACTTCCGCTTCCCTGGTGGAAAGGGATCCGTCCTTGCAGGTTTGGAAGCGCAAAAGTCGTCTGGCCGTCCCCGCCATAGGTTGTCCCAATCAAGTTGAAGAGCGCTTCATATTGTGAAATTGGCAACAATGACCCGTTACAAAATGCCCAGTCCACCGGGGCAAAATTAAAGCCCACCATCCGGATTTCGCCAATGTAAGGCGTCGACATTCTTCAACCTCCAGGCTTCTTTTGGGTGTTCTTGATTCAGAATCGATACAGGATAATTTGACGGGTTAAATGTAGTCTCAAAGTCGTGAATGCGTAATAAATCTTCCGGAATGATACAAATTTAGAGAGGTTCTGTCCGCTCCTACTTGACCGGATCATTCTGCCACATCGCGTGCAATATGAACAAGGTTTGTTCTCTGCGAAAAGCCAATCCGTGAAATCCAGTGGCTGACATCAAGCAAATCATGGAACAGAGTTCAGAGGTTCAGTGTGTCGCCACGGCCTGCGAACAGCAATGGCTGTATCAGCTCGGAGACGAGGGAATCGTCTATTCGCAGGCGCAGAACAGAATCGCAGGTCTTGACGCTGCCGGCCTTCTTGCATATTGGGCTTTTGATGCAGGCGCCAGCCTCGATGACTTGCAAGCCTTCAGCACCGCGAGCCAGAGATCTCAGGCGGCGGAACTGACGCTCGATACAATCTTTGCTTTATCCTGCGGCCGTTTTCCCAAAGCTCAAGATCATGAAGAACGCGGGGACTGGCCAGCCCTCGATTTTTCGCAAAGCGCAACTGTGGAAGTTCACGGAATTCCCATGCTGGTTGAGTGCCCGCAGGAAGCCTTGAGAATGCTTTGCAGCGACTGCTTCAAAAGCTGCCCTCTTTCGAATCAGCCAGCCCGGTTTCACCTTCGCATCGTCCGTGCGGGGACGTCTTGGGCTATTTCCGCCAATGACCGCGAGATTTTTGCACCTGTGCGGGACGAGCAGATTGGTCTGGGACTGCTGCATGCGGTGCGCTCCTTGTTGTATGACGAGGCGCCGTACGATGTTGCCTTCCACGCTGCGATGATTGCGGACTCTCGACATGGCATCATGCTTTGTGCTCCGCGTGAATTCGGAAAGAGCACTCTGTCTGCCTATCTATCTGCGCACGGTTTTGACCTGGTCAGCGATGAACCGGCAATGCTGTGCCTGGATACGTCTTCCATATCTCCTGTGGAAATGCCGATCAGCCTGAAGGAGGGCACATGGCGCTTCCTCGAAGACGAATGGCCGCAATTGGCAGGTGCTCCCATCCATGTGCGCTCTGACGGCCGCAGGATACGACTCCTGCATCTGCCACACGATCGCGCCGCACACGCGCCGCGACAGTTGACCCACATCGTATTTCCGAAATACTCCCCAGCGTCTCCGGCAAGCCTTGAAGCGTTATCGCCCATTCGCCGGTTCACTCTTCTGAATGAGGGAGGCATGCTTCTGGGAAAACAATTAACCAAGGATAAGTTCGAGCATTTTCTGCGGCTGATTTGCGCAACTCCCGCCTTCGTCGCGCACTATCGCTCTCTGCAGGAAGCTGCCGGGATGATTGAGAGCATTGTGAATGCAAGTAGCCTCAATGCGCCAGCAGGCCGGTGATTCGTGCCTTATAGCCGCGGCTCACGGGCACCTTCTGACCATCCTGCATCAGCACGAAAGATTCGCCTTCGAGCGAATCCGTGCGAATCTCTTTTACATATTGAAGATTCACAATCGCCGAGCGGTGTACGCGGATAAATGACCGCGGATCGAGCCTGCTCTCGAAATTCGCCATCGTCTCGCGCAGCAGGTGGTTTTCCCGCTCCGTGCAGATACGCACATAGTTTTCTTCCGCGCCGATCCAGCGAATATCAGTGATAGGAAGAAAAAGAATTCGCCCGCGAGACTTGAACACGATCCGAGTCGTATAAGGTTCATCGGTGCGCTTGGATGGTTTTGTCCCATCGTTCTGCAGAGCCAACTGCTCGCGGACCCGCTGCATCGCGTGCTGCAAGCGCTCCCTCGTGAATGGTTTCAGGAGATAGTCAACCGCATTGATCTCGAACGCTCGCAGCGCGTACTGATCGAATGCCGTCGTGAAAATGATGCGGGGACATGCCACCGATTTCCTTGAACAAAGTTCCGAAACTACATCGAACCCATCCATTCCGGGCATCTGGATGTCCAGCAGGATCAGGTCTGGCTCCGTCAGGCTGGCCAGCTCAATCGTTTCCTGCGCCGTGGCGCCTTCACCAACAATTTCCACGTCCGTTTCATCTTCGAGTAAATGGCGCAGCTTCTGCCGCGCAAGCACTTCGTCGTCAGCGATGATGGTCTGGATCGTCATACGCGTACTCCAGAGTTGTGTCCGTCAGGCGGGCCGGATAATGAAGCGGCAGCAGGAGAATGGCTTGTACTTCTCCGTCGGAAAATTCTTTCAGCTCAAAGCAATGAGCGTTGCCGTAGTGCAGCTCCAGACGCGCCTTTACATTCGCCACGCCGACCCGCTCTTTGGCGGTTTCCGACGGGCTACGTTGTGCTAGTCCCTTACCAGAATTTCGAACACAAATTCTTAATTGCCCCTCGTGAGTTTGCGCCTCAACGCCGATGAACGCTTCGCCGATCGTCTTGGCGACGCCGTGTACGTAGGCATTTTCCACAATGGGTTGCAAAATCATCGTCGGCACCAGAGCGTCGAGTGCTTCCGGCTCGATTGCCACATAGTGATGCACCGTTCCGAGAAACCGTGTCTTCTGAATCGACAGATAGAGCTGAATAAAATCTACTTCTTCCGTCAGAGGAATCAGTTGCTGCTCCCCGCGGTCGAGAGTGATACGCAGCATGCTGCTCAGTTGTTCCAGTACCTGGTCGGCGGCTTCCATGTCGCTTCGCATCAGGCTGGAAACACTGTTCATGGTGTTGAAAAGAAAATGCGGATTGAGTTGCATGCGCAGTGCGCGCAATTGCGCCTGCGTCAGTTCCGTTTCCAGGCGAGCCGCTGCGAACTGCTTTTCGCGAAGGTCCTGATAATAGACAAGCGCTCGGAAGATGCAAAACGTGAACCAGAAGATAACGAGGTTATTGAGAAGCTCTGAATCCAGGTAATAAGTAAGCCTGTGCCAATATGTCCAGCCGTGAGCGCCAATCGGCACTTGCGGCTGGCAGGCGACCCAAATTACTTCCTCCAGCACACTTGCAGCGATGCTGAGCGGGACCACGCGAATGAGTATGGATTTCGCGTTCGCCAGGCGGATGTAAGGGTGCAGTTTCCACCAGAGAACCTGGCAGATTACGCCCCATAGGAAGAAGTGAAGGCACCACGGAATCAGTAGTTTCCAATAGCTGATGTGCATGCGCCACGTGCGCATGCCGACATATTCCTGGAGCGCAAAAAGTGCCCCCAGCATGATCCACGCGCTCAAAAACACCGCCGGATGCAGGAACCACGGCCGCTCCGACTTTATCTTCTCTTTTAAACTGCTCAGTTTTTGGTCGCCCCCTTGTCAGCTTCGTCGAGGTCTAGTCCGGTAGCATACACCTCGTTGAGAGGAAAGTACGCGTAGTCCAGCTCGCCCCCGTGAACATAGATATCCTGGTGCGGATGCGCCTCCAGCCAGGCCTGCGCAGCTTGTTCCGCCGCGCTCTGCTGATCTGCGCTCAATGTTTTGCGAGCCAACTCCAGATCAGATGCAAGAAGCTTTTGGGGGGCCTGGCCGCCCTGCTTCACCGCAATTGTGAACCATTGATACGCAAGTGTCGGGTCCTTCGGAACGCCCTTTCCGTCACGAGCCAGAACCCCCAGAACAATCGAGGAACGATAGGCACCCCCTTCGGCAGCGACTTGCAGCCAGTGCCGCGCTTCGTCGGGTTGCTGGCTGATCTCAGGATGATTGACTAGCAGCAGCCCGAGGGAGTGCATACTCGGAACATAGCCAGCGTCCGCAGACGGTCGCAGATAGCTGACGGCCTTGTTGAAGTCGTGCGGATGATCCGGCGCCACCGAGTACATCGTTCCCATCGAGTATCCTCCCTCCGGACAGTGATGGCTCGCGGCGCGTTCGAACCACTTCTCCGCCTTTGCCGGGTCCTTTTCTACTCCCACTCCCAGGTAATACAGAATGCCAAGATAATCTTCCGCTCGCGGATACTGCTTGTCCGCAAGTTCCTGCATCAGTACATAGCCCATGTGCGGATCGCGGGGGATGCCTGCGCCCCGGAAGTACAGAACTGCGAGGTTCAGTTTTCCTTCGACGGATCCGGAAGCCGTGGCGCGTGCGAACCATTTTGCCGCTTGCGCTTCGTCATGAGGAACTCCAAGCCCCGCCAGATAGAAATACCCAAGCTGTACTTGGGCGGGAGGAAACCCCTGATCGGCCGCCTTGCGATACCAGTAGGCCGCCTGTTGAGGATCACGGGCGACGCCTCCGCGTCCCATCATGTAGGCTCCGGCGAGTTTCAATTCCTGTTTCAAGTGATTATCGACACTGGATTGCCGATTTCCTCCATGCGTGTCACCAGTGTCAATGAATGTATCGGGTTGCGGTTGTGCTGTAGTGGGTTTCGTGATGAGGCAGCCTAATATGGTGAGCGTGCATGCGCTCATCCGAAGAAAATGAGTTTTGCCGATCATTGAGAGCCTCCTCAGCTAGCCGTCATAGACAGGCGAGCAAGAATAACGTCACCCATCCGAAGGCTCGCTTTTGTGGCACTCACCCCTGATCCATGAAACACGGCCATAACGATCCGGCCGCTTGTCCCTCCAACGTCCCATCCATCACAAATCTCAGCTCAGGCCAACTTTTTTCAGATGGGATCACTTACCCACAAACAAGATAGCTCTTCTTTGTGTGAATGGCTGCTCGGTTCATCACGTAATTGTTACCGTTCGTCACAGTTCTTGTACCATCCGTGACTTCCAGGGTGCGAACAGTCCTGGACAGCCGCAAACTAGCTGACAGATGAAGTACGAACGGCACCGGGCAGCAATGAGTCGCCGCGATGAAAAAGCGCCGTGTGCCGGTACTTCTTTCGGAGGCAGTTAGCGTTCGTTATCGAGGCGATGGTTCTTCGACACCGATTCCGGTCTTGCCAGGTCATGGCCCGTCACTGAATGACGAAAGGTGAAATTCGCAGGGAGGTTTTCAACGTCACGAATTCGGGTGCGCTTTGATACGAACGTCGCATAGTGCATAACAAGTTTGCAACACAGATTCCCCAGGGTCGGCAGCAATGTCGACCCATTTTTTTGTCTGCGCGTTCCCCTAGGAATCTACAAACTTTGGAAGCTGCAAGTCAGCTTCGATCTTACCCATCAGACAGAAGCCCTCGATCTATCCTTGCGAACTATTGATCCATCCCTCTCGGAGATCATTTCGTCACGTTTCCCGTTATTTGTAGCTGTAACGAACACTTATTCCATAAACCGAAGAATCGATAGCAATCTCAAAGGCTCTACGCGTAGCCAAGCGTAGATGCAGCGCGCTGCTCATCGTCATGAAATCACAAGCTGAGACACAATCCTGCATCTCGTCACAAATCGAAACGCAAAATCATCCTCCGGAAAAGGAAATGCACATTGAGATTGCAGCAGGCCAGTGACGAAGCTTGCGGAGGGAGCGGAAACCGCATAGGAAACACCGGGAGGCCAGTGCAACACAACAGCGCAACAAAACAGATTGCGCAAGCGGTTTCCGCCTCCACTCGCATTGCTTTGTATCACATCGACACCGAAATACATGGAGGCAGCATGCCAGTTTCCCATATGGTGCGTCGGTTCATTCCTCTCTGCTTTGCGCTCGTTGCCGTATTCTTCACACAACTTGAACTCCACGGACAAGGCATCACCACAGGAACCATCTCCGGTCTTATAGCCGACTCTTCGGGAGCCGTCGTCGAGCATGCGCACATCACAGCAACCGAAGTGTCGAAGGGCATTCGGCTTGTGGCGGAAACACAATCCGACGGCGCTTTCTCGCTGCGTGCTGTGCCCATCGGAAAATATGAGCTAGTCATTTCTGCGACTGGCTTTAACGACGCAAGAGTGGAGAACGTCTTTGTCAACTCCGGCGCAACCACTGATATAGGCAAGATCGCGGTCTCTGTAACCGCGACGGCAGAACAGGTGCAAGTGAACGCAGCCGCATCGGCGCTCCTTGAAACCAGCGATTCCCAGGTAACCACCGTATTCGACGCGCAACAGGTGTCGCGCCTGCCATTTAACAATGGCTTCGACACTGCCACCGAACTGATTCCCGGAGTAGTCAGCGCCCACGCCGACGCATTTTCCAATTCCAATGGAGATGAATTTTCCGTCAACGGGCAAAGCAGCCGTTTTAACAACTTCGAGCTGGATGGCCAGTCGAACAACGACAACACCATCGGCGGCCCGCAGATCTTCTTCGGCAATCAGGATGCCCTCGCGCAACTCCAGGTCATTACCAACGACTACAGTGCGCAGTACGGTCGCAACGCCGGTGCCGTCGTCAACTACATCACAAAATCAGGAACGAACCAGTTCCACGGCAGCGGCTTTGAATACTACCAGGGACAGTTCCTATCCTCATTCACGAATCAAAGTAAAAATGCGCTCTTCGGATATTGCCTGCCCGGGCAAAGCGCGGATGAGACAGGTTGCAGGCCCACGCAACTCACGCGCTATGTCGAAAACCGTTATGGCGGCACGTTCGGCGGGCCCATTCTCAAAGACAAGCTCTGGTTTTTCGGTAGCACGTACTGGGACACTGCCCATACAGGCGCCGCACCGTCTGTATCAACTGGAACCCTCACTCCCACGCCTGCCGGCCTGCAACAACTGGCGTCCGTATTTCCTAACAGCCCGTCGGTTGCCATCCTGCAAAACTATGGGCCATATGGAGTGACGGCGGGCAATCCCCAGCCAGCAGGCGCAATCACCATGCAAACTGTGACCGGTCCGGGAGGCGTTACCACGACAATTCCATTTTCGCTGGTGCAGCGAGTCGTTGCCACTCCTTTCACGGATCAGGAACACCTTGGACGCCTGGATTGGCAGCCAACAGGAGCGGATCACCTTTTTCTGCGCTATTTCTATCAGGATCTCGACCTCACCGCAGTCCCCGGAGTTGGAGATGCAGCTGCAGGCAACTGGGCTGATTCCATCGGGGGAGCGCACTCTGTAGGAGCGGACTGGACGCACACCTTCAACACCCACTGGGTTGATCAGCTCCGTTACAGCTTCCAGCAAACGAGAGCCTATCTTGAAGGCGGACCCTATCCCACCTGCACGGCCACCGGCATTGATTCCTGCCCATCGAATGTTATTTTCAGCGGCAGCAGCGATCTAAGCTTCGGCTATACACAGAATCCCCAGATCCCGCAGGGCCGCATCGTCAAAGTTACACAGGTGCAGAACAATGCGACTTGGAGCCACGGCAATCACACGCTTCTCTTCGGAGGAGAAATCGATTATCAGAATTCTCCGAGCACCTATCTCCCAAGCTATGGTGGAACGTTCGTCTTCAACAATCTCAGCAATTTCATTACAGACGGCCCGCTCGCGGGGCAGAACGCGCAAAATGTTTCCACTCTCAGTCTTGCGGACGGCGATTACACAACTAAATTCACCGAACTCGACGCCGCCGGCTACATTCAGGACGACTGGAAAGTAACGCCCAGTTTCACCGCACATATCGGGATGCGCTGGGAATATCTAAGCCAGCCATACAACAAGCTTCACGACGAGACCGTCGCGCGCGAATTAAATCCTGCGACTGCTTTCTGGGACTCAACGCTGCCCTTGGCAGATCGCACTGTGGCCGCAGTCGATGACTTCTATAAAAACTTCCAACCGCGCATCGGATTCGCGTGGAACCCGGCCTTCGACAAGCAGATGGTCGTGCGCGGCGGTTACGCCATCAACTCCAACCCATCCTTCTACAACATCTTCAGCAACGACGCGACCCTCGCGCCCACGTCAAATACCGGGCAGATCCTATGCAATGGCACAAACTGCCTTCCGTCGAATGGCAATTTCACGATAGGCGCAGTGCGCGCCTCGGATCTGCCGGCGCTGCCGCGAGGAACCGACCCACGCGAGCGCGATCACGGCGGCGTGCCCCTGAACTTCCGTCCACCATATACGCAGACCTGGACGCTAGCCATCCAGCATCAGATTGGCAGCGCGGCAGTTGCTGAACTTCGCTACACGGGCAGCGCTACACACAAAAACTTCCAGACCAGCGATCAGAATCCGTTTCTTCTCCCGGTACAACAGGACTTTCCCAACTACGTTCCCGTCACGCTCTGTCAAGACTCGACAGCAGTCGGCTATGGTCGTCCCGATTGCTCGCTGGGCAACAACAGTGTCATCAACAATACCGGCTGGGCAAATTACAACGGTCTCCAGTTCAACCTCACCACACGCAACCTGCATGGGCTCACCGGAACCTTCGCCTACACACACAGCAAGGCGCTCGACAACGCAACCGACGCCTTCCGCAGCACCGGAGCCGGTGGCTCATCGATCGCCTTCCCGCAAAATCCGCTTGATCCCGATGCTCCTGAGCGCGGCGTCAGCGGCAATGACTTCCCCAACGTCATCGGCCTCGGATTCTCGTATGACTTCCCACGCACGCAGCGAACGAGCGGACTCATGTCTCGACTGATAAACGGCTACGTTCTCGAAACCGTCTACCGC
>Ga0206941_10012_pt2 | contig 22759 bp, 21 predicted proteins | sample Alteio_BWOrgHeat_9_FD_153251 | JGI IMG/M metagenome (GOLD analysis project Ga0206941, IMG submission 153251) | Enriched cells from forest soil in Barre Woods Harvard Forest LTER site, Petersham, Massachusetts, United States -... | ecosystem: Environmental > Terrestrial > Soil > Temperate forest >...
TCATCTGTCATTCCCGCGAAGGCGGGAACCTATTCAGCGGCTGGCAGTCAATGGCCCATTTGCAGATAAGTTGGAATGGATTCCCGCCTTCGCGGAAATAACAGGAGACATCAGACAAATTGATGCAACAACGAATGAATACAGGAAGTAACTCAAAAAAAAATATGCCAATTTAAAGCTCATCTGTCATTCCCGCGAAGGCGGGAACCTATTCAGCGGCTGGCAGTCAATGGCCCATTTGCAGATAAGTTGGAATGGATTCCCGCCTTCGCGGGAATGACAGGAGACATCAGACAAATTGATGCAACAACGAATGAATACAGGAAGTAACTCAAAAAAAATATGCCAATTTAAAGCTCATCTGTCATTCCCGCGAAGGCGGGAACCTATTCAGCGGCTGGCAGTCAATGGCCCATTTGCAGATAAGTTGGAATGGATTCCCGCCTTCGCGGAAATAACAGGAGACATCAGACAAATTTATGCAACAACCACCCCTTCATGTGACTTATTTTCAGATACCTCCTCCAGACTTGATCTCAAAAATTCCGGTATCCGTCTCTCCAGCCAATATTCCGCCCGCCAAGGCACCCGGCCACTGACAAAACCCACATGCCCACCCCGCTGCGTTAATTCCAGCGTCACCGCCGGTGACAATTCATGCGCCAGAGGCAGCACATCCGGCGTCATGAAAGGATCATCTTCAGCCTGCAACAATAATGTCGGCACCGTAATTTTGCTGAGAAAAGGCCGCGAGCTGGATTTTTCGTAATAATCATCCGCATTTTCAAACCCATGCAAAGGTGCTGTGACCTGATCATCAAACGCGCGCATGGTGCGGATTTTTTTCAGATCCGGGAGTGTCCAGTCAGATGAATCCGCAAACTTCACACGCATTTTCTGATTCAGACTGCATAAAAAATGCCATTGATAAAGCCGTGAAAGCCCGCGATTAACCCGGTCTGATGCAAGACACAGCTGAAAAGGGACGGACACTCCCACAGCCGCTGTCAGGGGATTATCACTACCCGTCTCACCCAGCCACTTCAATAATACATTTCCACCTAGGGAATAACCCACGGCTGCAAGCGGGGTCTCTGGTTCCCGTTGTCGAATCATGGCCACTACCGCCGCCAGATCCGCAGTATCACCGGAATGATACATCCGCGGGGTACGGTTCAGCTCGCCACTGCAACTGCGGAAATGCATAAAAAGTCCCCGCCAACCGCACGCTTCAATGGCGCTCAAAATACCGCCTGCATAGGAAGACGCGATGGACCCTTCCAGACCATGCAACACAATAACAAGGGGGCCCTGTGAATGACGAAGCGTCCAGTTAAGATCCACGAAATCACCGTCCGGCAATTCGAACCGTTCTTTGCGTGTCTGAAGATTGGCACTCTTTCTGAATACAAACGGCCAGAATGTCTGCAGGTGTGCGTGGGGCAGCCACCATGCCGGCCGAAAAGAGGTCTTCATTTTAACACTCGCCTGTACTTTGAAAAAACAGCCTCTAACACACCCATATCCAGATCGCTCGAACACCCCGCCACATGGCCATCCGGACGAATGACATAAAGTGCTGCAGCACCCACATGATATAAAGCATGCAAAATACCCTGAGGATCAGCCAAAACCGCATCCTCTGTATCTGCGGTTCGCATCACCCGCAGCACCTTCGCGTATTGTTTGAATTTTTCCTGACAGTGGTGCTGAAATGCCAGTGTGGCAGAAACGTCTTCTTCACCACAAAAAATCAGAACCACATGTTTCATAGCCTGCAGCGCAGTATAAAGACTGACACCCGCACCCAGTGTCGCATCCGGTGCGCATTCACCGGGCTGAGGCGCGGATGGTACATCCTTCCGGCCTGACAGAGAAATGACAGGACTGTCGTAACACACATGCATCTGCGCAATCTGTCTGCCGATTTGAGCCGGCAGTGTCTCAGGGGACGGTGCAATCAATTCATCCCATTTTTTTCGCACAGATACTTTGGACTGAACAATGCGGGTAAATTTTTCAGAAGCAGCCACAGTATGACTGATCACAGGATGGCGTTCTGCATGATAACTGTCAAGAAAGGCAGAATCAGCAAGTCCCTGCATCACCAGCGCCAGTTTAAAGGCAAGATTGCTCACATCCTGAATACCGCTGTTTAAACCCTGCCCGCCTGCCGGTGAATGCATATGCGCCGCATCCCCCACAAAAAATACGCGGCCCTGACGCATGTTTTCGATCAGACGGCTGTGTGTCCAGAAAGGCGAAATCCATGAAACTTTATCGACTGTAAAATTGCCGTCGGTGCGTTCTGCGACAATTTCACGCACTTCCATTTCGGTGAAAATTTTACGCGGATGACTCTGATGCAGGTTGGCACTGATCCGATACCGCTGTGAACCAATGGGAAAAACCGCACACACCGTTTCCCGGTCAAAGAAAACATGCAGTTCGCCAGGCGAGAGAAAAGTACTCATCACAGCATCCGCCACCACAAACTGACCGGGCAAAGGACTGCCAACAAAAGGGGTATGACAGATTTCCCGCACCGTACTCGCCGATCCATCACAGGCGATCACCCAGCTGAATGAAGCGCTCTCATCCTGGCCCTCTGGCATACGCAATGTGGCCACAGCATGATCGGCTGTCTGCGTCAGTTCTCTTAATGTGACAGAACGCTCAACGGTAACCCCCTGTGTTTCAAGATGTCCCGTCAGGAGTTTTTCGGTTTCACACTGAGGCAACATCAACACAAAAGGATAAATCGACCCATTCTGAGCAAAAGGAATCAAACCAAAGGTCTTACCCCTAGCACGCAAATCTAGGGAATGGCATCGGTGCCCTTTTTTTAAAAATTGGCCAATAACACCCAAAATGCTAAAAAATTGTAAAGTTCGCGGTTGCAGCCAGGTGGCATTGGAACCGGACACAATGGAATTATTTTTATCAATAATGCGAAAAGGGATTTTCAAATGTGCTAAAGCTGACGCCATTGCAAGACCCGAAGGCCCGGCACCGACAATCAATACCGGTAACTGGCTGTCCATGGCTAACCTCACAACGGACCCACGTTAAGCCCGACAGTTCATGCTAACAGAAAATATGGCAAAAAAGTAACCGTCACAATGCAGTCGTACCGCCCTTAAAAGTAGCGTAAAATGCGCACTCATGAAATCCATACGAGCAACCATTCGCCGGGACATCTTGGTGGTTCTTTTCATCAAACTGATTTTTATGTCTGGACTTTGGTTCGTCTGCTTTTCTCACCCTGCCAATTCAGGGCACATGCGCTCGCAAACCTCCCGACACCTTTTCAACCCGACCACGGAAGATTCTCATGATTGATCTGAATGTTGTCCAACTGTCACGCTTTCAATTTGGTATGACGGCGCTGTATCACTTTTTATTTGTGCCGCTGACACTGGGTCTGTCCGTTTTGCTGGGCATCATGGAAACCGTTTATGTCATGACCGGCCGGCTCATCTGGCGCGATATGACAAAATTCTGGGGTGTTTTGTTTGGCATCAACTTTGCCATGGGTGTGGCAACAGGGCTTACCATGGAATTTCAGTTTGGTACCAACTGGGCCTACTATTCGCACTATGTCGGGGATATTTTTGGCGTCCCCCTCGCCATCGAAGGATTAATGGCTTTTTTTCTGGAAGGAACCTTCATTGGGCTGTTTTTCTTTGGCTGGGACCGCCTGTCCAAAGGCGGACATCTGGTCGTCACCTGGCTTGTCGCCCTTGGCTCCAATCTGTCCGCCCTCTGGATTTTGATCGCCAACGGGTGGATGCAGCATCCGGTGGGTGCAGCCTTTAATCCTGCGACACTTCGCATGGAAGTCACGGATTTTGCAGCGGTGATATTCAATCCCGTGGCGCAGGCGAAATTCGTACACACCGTCAGCGCAGGCTATGTCACAGGCTCCATTTTTGTTCTTGCCGTCAGCGCATTTTATCTGCTGCAGAGCCGGCATATTGATCTGGCCCGTCGATCCATCACGGTCGCTGCCGCCTTTGGTCTGGCTTCTGCACTGTCTGTGATTGTGCTGGGCGATGAAAGCGGCTATCTCGCCAATTTGCATCAACGCATGAAAATTGCCGCCATTGAGGGCATGTGGACCACAGAGGCACCCCCTGCCAGCTTTAACCTGATCGCATTTCCAGATCAGGATGCACACATCACCCGAAACGCCATTCAAATCCCCTGGGCTTTGGGCTTAATCGCAACACGTTCCATTACAGAACCGGTTCAGGGTATCAATGATCTCGTCAAAGAAACTGAAATTAAAATTCAAAGCGGCATAAAAGCTTGGGGCGCCCTGCAGACGCTGATCAAACGCCCATCTGATAAAAACGCCGGCACAACACTCAAAGCGCATTCAGATGATCTCGGTTATGGATTATTGCTGAAGCGCTACACCGACAATGTTTCCAAAGCCACGCCTGCTCAGATTCGATCAGCCGCATGGGACACGGTTCCCAATGTGCCTGTCCTCTTCTGGAGTTTTCGCATCATGGTGGCCTCAGGTTTTACCATGCTTGCGCTGTTTGCAACCGCACTGTTTCTTTCCTCAAAACAACAGCTGCGTAAACGGTGGTTTTTATGGGCGGCATTGTTCAGTCTGCCGCTGCCCTGGATTGCTGCAGAAACCGGCTGGGTGGTGGCGGAAGTGGGACGACAGCCCTGGGTGATCGAAGGCATTCTGCCCACCTTCCTCGGCGTCTCATCCAATTCGAGCGCAGCACTCTGGACCAGTATTACAGGCTTTACAGTGCTCTATTCGCTCCTTGCGATCGTAGAACTTTTTCTCATGGTCAAATACATCCGACTCGGCCCCGATTCGGCCCTTAAATAAGGAAATCACCCATGCCAATTCCCTTCGACTATTCTACACTGCGCATTGTCTGGTGGCTGTTACTGGGCGTCCTGCTGAGCGGTTTTGCAGTCATGGATGGATTTGATCTCGGTATTGGGATGTTGCTGCATCGCGTGGCCCGCACTGATATGGAGCGCCGGGTGGTATTGAATTCCATTGGCGCTGTCTGGGAGGGCAATCAAATCTGGCTGGTACTCGGCGCCGGTGCCATTTTTGCCGCATGGCCGGATATTTATGCCGTGACATTTTCCGGATTTTATCTGGCGATGCTGCTTGTGCTTCTCGCACTGATTCTCCGCCCGGTTGGATTTAAATACCGGGGGAAAATTTCCCATCCCCTGTGGAAGAGTGTGGCGGATGCCGGTATTTTTCTGGCGGGTTTTGTGCCGGCGCTGGTATTTGGTATTGCCGTTGGCAATGTCATTCAGGGCATTCCGTTTTATTTTGACAATGCAATGCTCTCGATTTATACCGGCAGTTTCACCGAACTTTTAAATCCATTTGCACTGCTGGCCGGCTGTCTCAGCGTCAGCATGCTCTGCATGCATGGCAGTCTGTATCTGACCATCAAGACTGAAGGCATCATTCAGTACCGTGCCATTCATTTCAGTCAGATTGCAGCTTTTATCACCGTCATTTTATTTGCCATCGCAGGGATCTGGGTGGATGGATATATTTCCGGTTATGTTTTCAGCTCCGAACCGCTCATAAATGGCGTCTCAAATCCCCTGCATAAAACCATCATTTTAAAAACCGGGGCCTGGCTTTCCAACTACAGTCGTTATCCATTCAGCATCACAGCACCCGCTGCAGGTTTTCTTGGCGCCATTGCCGCACTTTTGCTGGTCCGGGTCCGATGCTACAAAAAAGCCTGGGTGGCAAGTGCCGTGAGCATTACAGGCATCATTGCAACGGTCGGTGTCAGTCTGTTTCCCTTTATTCTGCCCTCATCCAGCAACCCCAGTATGAGCCTGACGATATGGGATGCCTCATCCAGTCATCTGACCCTGTTTGTCATGCTGACTGCCACTGTGATTTTTATTCCCATCATTCTGATGTACACCAGCTGGGTGTATTATGTGATGCGTGGAAAAATCACCGAAAAAGCCATTCTGAAAAATAAATCAGGTTATTATTAATTCAAAGGAGGCTGCACGTATGTGGTATTTCTCATGGATTCTGGGCACCGCCTTTGCCTGTTCTTTTGCGGTGATTTATGCGCTGTGGTTTGAGCTCAAACAGTCACGGGACAAGGCGGAGTGGATTCAGCGGGGGGGATAAATACCCCGCTGCGCAGTTTTAAAAACATCTATTTTCCTTTTCTTACAGGAGCCTGACCATTCTTTTTCGTCTGATCCGGCGGAGAATCCTCATCAGGAGAGGGAATAATATTGCTTCCATCATATGTTTCCTTTGCATCATAAGCCTCTGCAACACGCGCTACCTCTTTGCGCATTGCCTCCCATTGCTCAGGCGTAAGCGGAGCTTTTTTAAACATAACAGCGTTCCTCCAATAATAAATATTATGATCCCATCTGCTTTTTATGAACGTCTTCAGCAACGTCAGGTGTCACCAAAAATCCCCTGTCAACAAGCGTTGTAATATAAGCAACTGAACCGCGCTTTTTTTGGGAAAAGATGCCGGCGCTGGATATTCTGACAGGCTCAGACGTATTTACCGGTGAAATATATTTTTTTGCATCAAAATTTTTCAGGCCCTCTGCGTCTTCGATGACTGCCTGCATACTCTGCATATCAACATGCAATAAACGATTTGGCGGAGTGTCTTTTTTGACATTGGTATCAAAAATATCAACCTGCACTTTTTTATTGTAGCATTCGTTATTGGTGATGACCTGCTCGTAAATAGCCTTGGTAACCGTGGAGTGACAATTTACCAGATAATTCGTTGAAACATACCGGCCGGTGGCATCGCCCCGTTTCTGCGCCCGCAAAACAGCCACACTGGGCGGAGCGGACACCACTGCAATATGAAATTCGCCTTCCTTATCCAGCCCAAGCGCCATACGTTCCTGGTTTGGATTGACGCAGTCAATCAACAAATGATGACAGTGATCATTGTTGAGCTGAGTTTTCACTTTGTCATAGGCTCTGTCAGTGATGAAGATAGACTCATCATTGTTGTAGGCTGCATGCATTCTTTTATCATCCCCAATGGGGCACCCTTCAGAAACGAGTGGTCTGTGTGTGTCGGTATTGATTTTTACGACATTATCCCATTCCACATCATATTCAGCTTTGGCTGAATATATCATCATTCCAAGGAGTGTTCCTTTTCCACAGGCAGGGGGTCCTGCAAGCATAAACGTATGTCTTTCCTGCCCCGGCTGAATACTCATATACTCCAGCAAAGCTGTATCACCCGTGTCTTTTCCGGCAGGATCATAAACCGGATATCGAACGCCGGTCTTAATCCGTTCATTGATTGCCTCCCGGGTACAGCGCATCACCTCATAAGTGACTTCAGCCTGTATTTGGCTGCGATAAACCAGATCAGAAACCGCCATATGTGTCAGCAGATTCACCGCGGAATCTCTGTCTCTCAACTCATGCTTCTCCATGAATTCAGGAGACGGGCTGTAAGCTGGATTGGTTCGGAATTTCAAATAGGTATTAAGAGCATTTTTAAAAAACATATCTGTCGGCAATACCCGCCCCATTTTACTGAGCGAATCATAATTAAGACTGGCGATGTCCAATTTTTCCTCTGAAATAATTTGTTCAATCGTATCAATTAAATCGTGTGCATATTGATCGGCATATTCACTGGTTTTTTTATCTATGCCATCTTCAACTGCCCTTTCAACCATTGGCACTATGGCACCGTCATACACATCACGCACAACATCATATAAATTTTGTTCTTCCGTAATTCTGAGGTCGGTTTCAATTATGGCAATGGTCTCAAACAGCGCCAGTCTCGAAAATGGCAGTGTTGCAATGTTCATAATATCCCGGGGCTTCGCATCTGAAATCATCACCAGTTCCGCAAGATCCTCCATCGGACGGACCGCATTTGAAAGAATGGTATGTATACCACCTGCCTCCATTAACTGCCTTTCATCAGCGTTGGACTGATGCCATTTTTTCAGATACTCAACGGCACCGATTTCAACCACCACATCAACTGCATCGGGTACATTGTCATGTTTAATTTCTGAAAGCGGCATAAAACACCTCGAAAGTCTGAATAATGACTCTTCCTTAGTCAGTATAGTCGAGGTATAGAAAAATTTATTTATCAATAAAATCAGATATATAAGAGTATTTTAGAAAAAAGAGAACAACCAGGCTAAGTCTGCCGCGACAACACCGCCATCGTCAGCCGGTTCACGGAAATCAGCTGACCGCTTTCATTCCTGATCTCGATGCCCCAGACTTGCGTGGATTTGCCGAGATGATAAGGTTTGGCAGTCCCTATGGCATAGCCTTCACGAATGGAACGGATATGGTTGGTGTTGATATCAAGACCCACACAATAATATTGTGACGGGTCCACACAGCAGTTTGAGGCCGTGGATCCCACCGTTTCTGCAAGCGCGCAGGAAACGCCGCCATGCATAATGCCGAGCGGCTGACGGGTACGGCGATCAATGGGCACACGCGCGACAATAAAATCATCCCCAATTTCTGTGAACTCAATCCCAAGATAATCCACGAGCGTATCTCTGACGCGTTCCGTAAGATGGGGGATGCTCATTTCGACCTTCCAGATACTCATACCGGCTCCCTGTTTATCAGTTGAATGACAGCTCTGGCGGCCTCAGTGCTGGCACCGCATCTTAATCGGCGGTGTATCTCCTTAAAACGCATCAGCAATGGTTCGGTTTTTTCCGGAGTATTCAAAAAATTCAGCAGCGCATCTGAAAGATTTTCAGGCGTTGCCTCTGCCTGAATAAATTCAGGCACAATTTTCTCACCCGCCAGCAGATTCGGCAGACCGACCCAGGGGATTTTAATCATGGGACGGATCAATGGATAAATCAGAGAGGACATGCGGTATGCAATCACCATCGGACGGCCACAGAGCATGGTTTCAAGGGTTGCAGTGCCGGATGTCACAAGGACTGCATCTGCTGCAGTCATCACTGTCTGCGCTGCCTGTCTCACAATCTGCACAGACAGATCCGGCGCATGCTGCCGACACAGTGCCTGAAGCTCTGCCTGACGGGCATCATTGGCGGATGCGCTGATAATGCATAATTTTGGATGCTGACGACGGCAGCGTGCAGCGGCTGCGAGAAACAACGGAAACATCTGCCGGCATTCACCTTCCCGACTGCCCGGCAAAATGGCAAGACACAGTGCATCCGGATCAATGCCGAGTGCAGCACGGGCTGCATTTTTGTCGGTATCCAGCGGTATCTGATCGGCCAGTGGATGTCCGACAAAACGGGCCGGGACGTTATATTTTTTGTAAAAATCCACTTCGAAGGGGAACAGTGTCAGCACCAGATCGGTGGCGCGGGCGATTTTAAAAACCCGTTTCTGCCGCCAGGCCCAGACGGAGGGGCAGACATAGTGAATGACCGGGATGCCTGCTTCTTTTAATGGAATTTCAAGGCCTAGGTTAAAATCAGGGGAGTCAATTCCAATAAAAACATCGGGGCGTTCGCGCAGAAAATAACGCAGCATGTCACGCCGGATCCGGATCAGCTCTGGAAGACGTTTCAGAGGGTCGATGATGCCCATCACAGAGAGTCTTTCCATGACGTGACGGCTTTCGAAACCGGCGGATTGCATGGCAGGGCCGCCGATGCCGGTACAGGTGAGTGCAGGGAAGGTCTGACGCAGTGCGGTGATTAATCCACCGCCGAGGAGATCACCGGAGGCTTCGCCTGCGAGTACACCAATGTGAGGATCCGGGTGGAAAGTCATAAAATGCATTCACCAGTAATATCTGTCATTCCCGCGGAGGCGGGAACCCATCTCAACCAACCCTCTTCGGTAATAAGATCCCCTGCCAACCGCAGAATGGGTTCCTGCCTTCGCAGGAATGACAGGTTGTCTCACATTGCAACTCCGGAAAACTAAAAACCTCTGTCATTCCCGCGGAGGCGGGAACCCATCTCAACCAACCTCTTCGGTAATAAGATCCCCTGCCAACCGCAGAATGGGTTCCTGCCTTCGCAGGAATGACAGGTTGTCTCACATTGCAACTCCGGAAAACTAAAAACCTCTGTCATTCCCGCGGAGGCGGGAACCCATCTCAACCAACCTCTTCGGTAATAAGATCCCCTGCCAACCGCAGAATGGGTTCCTGCCTTCGCAGGAATGACAGGTTACCGCACAATCCCCCGCTCAGAACTTTGAATCACATCAATCAATGGCTGCACCTCAGGACACACCCCCAGCATCTTTTCCAGTTCCAAAAGCGCATCCTTCACCAGCAAACTGCGGCGATAAATAATCCGGTAGGCACGCTGCAGACAGCGGATGGTTTCAGCGGAAAACCCACGGCGCGTCAGACCCACCGTGTTCAGACCATACGGCTTCGCATAATACCCGGAGACCCGCACATAGGGCGGTACATCTTTGTCAATCATGGATCCCATCGAGGCAAAACTGTGGGCGCCCATCCGGCAAAATTGCAGCACACCGGAAAACCCGCTCAAAATGGCATAATCTTCCACCACCACATGACCGGCCAGAGAAGCATTGTTGGCAAAAATCGTGTGATTGCCGACATGACAGTCATGGGCAATATGGACGTATGCCATGAACAGATTGTCGCTGCCAATCCGGGTCACCCCTTTGTCCTGAAAGGTTCCGCGGTTAAAGGTGCAAAATTCACGGATGGTATTGCGGTCACCGATTTCAAGCCAGGTGGTTTCACCTTTGAATTTCTGGTCCTGGGGCATTTCACCAATCGATGAAAACTGAAAAATGCGGTTATCCCGGCCGATGCGTGTCGGTCCCCGGATCACCACATGCGGACCAATCCAGGTGTTGTCACCGATCTCCACATCCGCATCAATGAGCGTCCATGGACCAATGGTGATATTTTTCCCGAGTCGCGCGCTTGGATGAATAATGGCGGTTGGATGAACCGAGCCATTATCCTCTGCGTGCGCTGAGGAGTTCAGCTGAACAGGCGAGCTCTCCGTCAACATAAGCCTTCCCTTCAAGTTTCCAGATTTCTTTTTTTGCACGCAGCAAAGACACCTCAAGTGTCAGTTGATCGCCAGGTATAACCACCCGGCGAAACCGCGCATTGTCAATTCCAGCAAAGAGATACAGTGTACCGTCTTCAGGAGAGGAATTGGTTGAACGATAAGCCAGCACACCGCCTGCCTGTGCCAGCGCCTCCAGAATCAGCACACCTGGCATGACGGGATTCCCCGGGAAATGCCCGGTAAAAAACGCCTCATTCATGGTGACATTTTTTAAGGCGGTGATGGACTGACCCGGGACAATCGACAGCACCCGGTCAATCAATAAAAAAGGGGGGCGATGGGGCAGGTATCTGAGAACTTCGTGTATATCCATTTCTGGTTTCATGCGTCGCTTCTCTCTTTGAGCGCTGTCAGCGCCTTTTCCAAACGTTTCACCTGTTCAAACAAACGATCCAAACGGTGTACTCTTGCGGTGTTTTTTCGGCGCTCCTGATTGGTCACCAACCCGCCCACACCCGAAGAATAAATGCCCGGGGTTCGGATGGATTTACTCACCTCCGTACCACCTGTAATCACCACGTTGTCACTGATTGTTAAGTGACCCGCAAAACCTGCCTGTCCGCCCACAAGGCAATTACTGCCAATGGAGGTACTCCCTGCAATACCCACACAGCCTGCGATGGCTGTGTGTTCACCAATGCGTACATTATGACCTATCTGGACTTGATTATCTATTTTTGCGCCACGCGCGATCACTGTATTTTCAATGGCGCCCCGGTCAACCGTACAATTGGCACCTATTTCTACATCGTCTTCAATGACAACGGTGCCCAGTTGAGGGACCTTATGCCAGACCCCCTTGTGCTTGGCAATACCAAACCCATCACTGCCAATCACAGCCCCACTCGCAATAAGGACCCGCTGCCCAATGTCAATCCTGTGATAGAGCGTCACATTGGCCTCAAGATGCGTGGAATCACCCAATTCACTGCCTGCGCCCACGACACAACCGGGACCCACAGTAACATGTGCACCCAAATGAACCCCATCTCCGATCACACAATTCGGCCCCACACAGGCAGTGGCATCAATGTGGCAGTCCTGTCCGATAACGGCGGTGGGATGAATGCCAGGGGCACTCTTCGGTTTGTCGTTAAAATAAGCCGCGATCTGAGACCAGGTATAATACGGGTCCCGGGAAATAATGGCCGTGGCAGGACACTCATCACTGTCCCCCGGGGCCAGAATTACGGCACTTGCACGCGTTGTTGCCAGATGTTTCCGATAAAGCGGATTCATCAGAAACACAATACCGCCGGGTTCCCCACCCTGAATCGTGCAGACATGATCAATCACGCACTGATCATCCCCCTGAATGTCAACATCCAGTCCCTGACACAATGTGGCAACCGTAAATTGCTTTTTTTTCACCGATTTCACTGTCAAACCCACTCTCTCAATCACTTAAAATGAAAAGGCCGGGTCAAATACCCAGCCTTTTTCAAACGACTCACTCGAACTTAAAACGTGCTTATTTTTTCTCACTGTCAAATGTCTTGGAAACATCCGTGGTAATGTCTGTGCTGTCTGCAGCATAAACCACCGCCTGAGAATCCAGCACTAGGGTATAGCCATTTTTCTTGGCAATGCCGGAGATAATGTTGTTCAGGTCAGCCAGTACACCGGACATGATGCGTTTTTGTTCCTTGCCGAGATCCTGCTGGAAGGCAGTTGCATCACGTGACAGTGTGCTCTGATCGTTGGCAATTTTCTTCTGCATCTTATCTTTGTCTTTTTTGCTCATGGTGTCTGAGTCTTTTTTGAAGCTGTCCAGTTCATCCTGCAAAGACTTCTGAGCAGCAACCAGTTTGTCCTGACGTGACTTAAACTGATCCTGGAGTTTTTTGTTCAGGTCAGCAATTCTTGGGGACTGCTGAAAAAGTTGCTGAACATTCACCACCGCCACTACTGGCTGGGTACCTGACGCTGGCTTATCAGCAGCATTTGCATTCACCCCAACCATGACCAACGCCAGACCTGCAACAGCCAAAATCTTTTTCATAGCACTCTCCAATTATTAAAATATTCCGTTGACCTCAAATGACGAGCACCGTGCCCGTAAGGCCTGCTAGTATGTCATGTTTAACCGAAATTGGCACCTAGCTGAAATTGAAAAAAGTCCGTGTTATCACCCGTCTGGGGATTTAAAGCCTTGGCAAAACTAAGGTTTACCGCACCAATCGGAGAAAGCCATTCCACACTCAAACCGGCCGAAAATCGAAGCGGTCCAGAGGAGGTGCCTGCATATTTTCTATTACTCCACGAATTGTACACATTTCCACCATCAAGGAATAATTCCGTGCGGAGCTTCTCTGGCATCGGGTTGGGGAAGATTAAACCCAGCCCGCCATCCAACAATTCATTCCCCCCGGAAGGGTGTCCCGTCGAATCATTCGGGCCTAATGTATTGCCCTCAAACCCTCGCACAGAGCCCATACCACCGGCATAAAAGTTCTTAAAGAAAGGAAACCCGTTTGCCCCTTGATCAAAACTTGTACCATAACCCAGTTCACCGCGGGCTGTGGCAATAAAGTCTGACTGAATCGGGAAGTACCATTTCCCACGATAGGATGCGAGGAAGTACTTGAGGGACTGGCCATCCAAAGGTGCATACACATTCATACCAATGGTTTGCAAGCCACCTGACGTCGGAAACATGCCCCGGTCACGGCTGTCACGGGAATAGCCCCCTGTCAGATTCAACTGACGGAAACGGCGGCCGTAATGATGGACAAAACTTAAAATCTGTTCTGACACAGAATTGGTCTCTGAAGACAGACGAATATCTGACTCTTCGTAACCATATCCGAGCTGGATTCTGTTGGTAATACCCTGTTCCTGACCGGCTGGAATCCCATACAACACATAAAGCGAAAATTGATCCGATGAGTAGCCGTTCGTTAAATTGGCACCATGAGGATTAAACTTAACCACTGAGAAACCAAAACTTCGGCTGACACCGTCTGGCGTATAATACGGATTGGTGAAATCCAGCGAGTAAACCTGCTCATAACGATTGCGCGTCAGATTGATCCCAAGCGTATCCCCTGTCCCCAGGAAATTTTTCTGATTCAATCCAACACCAAACCCAATACCACCCACCTGACCATAGCTGACATTAAAATTCGCCTGCGCTGCCACGTCTTCTTTGACCTTGTAATTCACATCCACCTGATCTTCAGTATCTGCAACGCGCTCCAGGTTCGTTGTCACATCCCGGATAAACGGCAGACGATTGATCTGCATTCTGGACTGCTCGAGACGTTCAGATGAAACAGGTGCTCCCTCCATCTGCAGCAGTTCACGTCTCAGCACCCGGTCATTGGTGCGTGCATTGTCGGTAAATGAAATATGACGGACATAAACACGCCGCCCGGATTTCACATCAAAATTTAAAATGGCCGTATCAGTCTCATCATTCATGACGGGCTTTGGCGTAACCACCGCAAAAATATACCCCTGCGCACCGAGAGCATCCGTAATTTCCTTATCCGCATCCACCACCGCTTTGCGTGAGAATATATCACCTGGATGAATATTGATTTTTTTCAGCAGAGTCCCGGCTGGGATAATGGTCTGCCCTGTCACATTCACCTGCTTGATCTGGTAGGGTTTGCCTTCATTGATCACAATCGTTACAAAAATAGATTTGCGGTCTGGCGTCACTGCGATCTGGGAAGATTTGATTTCAAAACGAAGATAACCACGGTCCATGTAAAAGTTACGCAGCTCGTCCATGCTCGCCTGAAATGCTTCCTGGGCAAAATGATCACTGCGGGTAAAGAATGAAACAATGCCAGCTTCGCCCAGATCCAGATGTCTCAATAATGTCGAACGGGAAAAAGCCTGATTACCGATGATATTGATCCGCCGGACCCTTGCAACCAATCCTTCAGAGATATCAATGGTCACAATAATGCGGTTTTGCGCCAGTGGCGACACACTCACATTGACCCGGGCATTATAGCGACCCAGCATATAATATTGATTCAGCATGCTCTGCTGAATTTTGGCCAGCATCACGCCATCATAAACACGGCCCTCAGCAATACCCAGTGACTTCATAACGCTGGTCAGCTTATCCGTCGGGATCGATTGATTGCCGGAAATCTTCAGTCGGCCAATCGTCGGACGTTCTGTCACCCGGATAACAAGGGTTTTACCGCGGCGTGCCAGTGTAATGTCTTCGAAAAAACCTGTCTGATACAGGGCCTCGATCACATCCCCCGTCTCATCCGTTGTCAGCACATCACCTGTGGCAATGGGCAGATAACTTTTCACGGTTTCAGGCGATACACGCTGCAATCCCTGCACCGAAATACTTTTGATCTTAAAGGGGGTCATCGCCGTTGCAGCCATCGGCATCAGGAGGCCGAAAGCCGCACACATCAGAATTTTTTTTGTCATGAATATCACTCACCGCAGAATTTTTTCGAGCAGCATCGCGCCAAATACAAAAACGGGTGCCGCCGCCAGCAAACTGTCAATCCGATCAAGCAAACCACCATGTCCTGGCAGCAGACAACCGGAATCCTTGATACCCGCTTCACGCTTAAGCATGCTTTCGAAAAGGTCGCCCACGACCGAAAAAATCGCTGTCATCAGGCACAGAACCACAGCGCCTGGAATAATCTGGAACGGTGTCTTGCTCCAGTACAGCGCAAACACCGTCACACAGCCGGCAGCCACGAGCCCCCCCAGCAATCCTTCCCGGGTTTTGCCGGGACTGACAGAAGGCATGAGTGGTGTTTTACCCCATTTCCTGCCGGCAAACCACGCACCGGAATCCATCGCCCATATCAGTAAGAACACAAACAATAAAGTATCAGGTCCATCGATAAAAGACAGACGAATATAATTAATGGCAATCCAGCAGGGAACCAGACAAAACACACCCATCAATGCTTTGATAATGACATTTTGGGACCAAAGCGCGGCATGACGCGGATAGCGAACCACCAAAATGGCCGCAATCAACCACCAGCAGGCGGCTGCCAGCATCACCATCGGAACGGGCACTGCAAAGTCAATGCTGGTATAGATCAGAGCCAATATCAGCAAAGGAAAGACGATGACTGAAGGGAACTTACGCACCCCCATCAATGTCACCCACTCAACCCCGCCCCAGAGAACCGCCAATACCGTCACACCCCCAAAAACCTTCGGAGATGCTTTTAATACCAAAAGAACAAACAGAGGCAGTAAAATAATAACTGTGATGATTCGACGAAATGCCGAATCTTTTCCCTTACTCAACATATTGTTCACTGGGCTCCTCCATAGCGCCGATCACGGCCTGCATAAAACGCAAGCGCCCGGTCAAATTCTTCAGCCGTAAAATCCGGCCAAAAAACATCCGTAAAATAAAATTCTGTATACGCCATCTGCCACAGGAAAAAGTTGCTGATGCGTTTTTCACCGCTCGTACGAATCAAAAGATCCGGTTCCGGCAGGTCTGAAAGATGAAGACACTGCTGGATTCTACCGAAAATCTCACTTGTTTCATAACGCGCAGGTCCCTGCTCACTCGCCTCTTTCATGAGACGGGCAACAGCCTGAGCAATATCCCAGCGGCCGCTATAATTAAAAGCAACCACGAAATGAAGTCCAGTGTTTTGACGTGTTAACGCTTCCGCCGCTTCGATTTGTTCACAAAATCGCCTGTCAAGCGCCGTCCGGTCACCCGTCACCGAGAGACGAACATTCTGCTCATGCAACTTACTCACTTCCCGGGAAAGTGCTGAGCGAAACAAACCCATCAGGTATGTCACCTCAGAAGGCGGTCGCTTCCAGTTTTCACTGCTGAAGGCAAACACCGTCAATACCTTCACCTTGCGTCGCATACACTGCTTGACCACATCGCGCACCACATCCACACCCACTTTGTGGCCGGCAATACGGGGCAAATGGCGGTTTTTCGCCCATCGCCCATTGCCATCCATAATGATCGCAATGTGTCTCGGAAGAGTTTCCGTGTCCATCAAACCGCCATTAAGTCCGCTTCTTTGGCAACCAGAAGTGAATCCACTTCCTGAACATAACGATCTGTCACTTTCTGGATCTTTTCGCTCAAGCGACGCTCGTCGTCTTCTGTCAATTCGCGGTTTTTCAGTGCATCTTTGAGAATGGTATTGGCATCACGACGGGCATTACGCACGCCCACCCGTGCTGATTCTGATTCCGCCCGCAATACTTTAACCAGTTCTTTGCGGCGTTCTTCAGTCAAAGGAGGCAAAGGCACGCGGATCAACTGACCGGATGTCGCAGGATTCAAACCAAGATCCGATGTCATAATGGCCTTTTCGATCACCGGGATCATATTTTTCTCCCACGGTGAAATCACAAGCGTACGGGCATCGGCCACGGTGATGTTTGCTACCTGACTTAAGGGCGTTTCCGTTCCATAATAGTCAACCCGGATCTGTTCCAGAAGACTCGGATGTGCACGTCCTGTTCTTAAGCGCGACATTTCGTGACGAAAAGAGTCAATACATTTTTGCATGCGTTCTTCTGTCTGCTTGATCACATCATTTGTCATACGAATCTCCCTCACTGACCAAGGTACCGATGGTTTCACCCAGGATAATCTGGCGAAACGCATCCGCTCTGTTCATATTGAATACGCGAAGAGGTAAACGGTTATCACGACACAGCAAAATAGCATTGTAATCCATCACAGCCAGCCGCTGTTCAAGAACAGTGTCATAGGTCAGGGCGGTAAACCGTTCTGCTTTTGGATTTTTGATGGGATCTGCTGCATACACGCCGTCAACTTTGGTCGCTTTAATCACAATATCAGCCCCAATTTCGACCCCTCGCAGGGCGGCTGCAGAATCTGTCGTGACCAGCGGATTGCCGGTACCCCCTACAAAAATAACCACCCGACCTTTTTCGAGACAACGTATAGCCCGATGACGTTCGTAAGCATCCACCATTCCCGATACGGGTAAGGCAGAATACAGACGAACCGGTAAAGCGTGCTTTTCGAAGGCATCTCTGAGTGCCAGTCCATTGATGAGGGTTGCGAGCATCCCCATCTGGTCTGCGGTCACCCGATCAATCCCTGCTGAGGCACACAGTTCAGTGCCACGCACCAGATTACCTGCACCAATCACAAGGGCTATCTGGACACCCTGGGCGTGAACGGCAGCCACCTCTCCTGTGATCCGCTCAATGGAACGGGGATCAATCCCTGAAGACTGATCCCCCTGTAACGCTTCACCACTTAACTTAAGAACAACGCGACGATAAACCGGTTTACCGTTTTTCGCTGTCATTCAGCCCCCGTGAACCTGAGCCATCACTGCACCCACAAAATCTTCCGCTTCTTTTTCGATGCCTTCACCGACTTCAAATCGGTAAAAATTCAGCACGCGGACGCGGTTTTTTTCGAGGAGTTTGCCGACGGTCTGTTCAGGATCGCGGACAAATGGCTGGCCCATAAGACTCACTTCATCAAGGAATTTACGCACCCGGCCATCGACCATTTTTTCCATGATGGCCTGGGGTTTGCCGCTGGAAGCTGCCTGAGCCATGAAAATTTCACGTTCTTTTTCGATGATGGCAGCAGGTACCTGTTCCGGCAAAATCACCATGGGGCGGCTTGCGGCCACATGCATTGCGATGTCTTTTGCAAGATCAGGATGATTGCCATCCACTTCAACCAGTACGCCAATACGGCTGCCATGCAGATAAACGCCGGTACGGGTTGTCTCTGCATTGATCCGAACAAGACGGCGAATCGTGATGTTTTCACCCACTTTGGCAATCAAAGCCTGACGGGCTTCGTCCACAGTGGTGCCGGATGCACCTGCAAGCGGCAAGTTCTGAAGCTCGGTCACATCAGATGCGGCAGATGTTTTGAGCGCGGTTTCTGCAACTGCACTGGAAAATGCAAGGAAATTTTCATCGCGTGCGACAAAATCGGTTTCACTGTTCAGCTCCAGCATCACAGTACTCTTTGCATCGCTTCGAACCACGACAACGCCTTCTGAAGCCACACGGCCGGCTTTTTTGTCTGCTTTCGCCCGGCCACTCTTGCGCAGTTCTTCAACGGCGCCTTCCATATCACCACCGGTCGCGACAAGGGCTTTTTTGCACTCCATCATGCCTGCCCCGGTACGCTCACGTAATTCTTTAACCTGTCCCGCACTTACTGACATAATTCTGACACTCCGCTGGATATCATTAACATTAACCGGCTTGAGCACGGCCTTCAGTGGTGCCGCCTTCGGAATCACTCTGTACTTCGATGAATTCATCCTGCTCGACGGTCACAAGCTCTGGATTGCTGCCACGGGCTTCACGAATCGCCTCAGCCACAGCCTGGGTGTAAAGCTGAATGGCACGTACCGAATCATCGTTGCCTGGAATGATATAATCCACGCCATCCGGTGAGTTGTTGGTATCCACAATGCCAATCACCGGGATTTTAAGCCGGTTGGCTTCTGCAATGGCAATTTTTTCATGACCCACATCGATCACAAACAGGGCATCCGGCAGACCCCCCATTTTTTTGATGCCGCCCAAACCGCGTTCAAGTTTGGCTTTTTCACGGGTCAATTCGAGGATTTCTTTTTTGGTCAGTTTGCCAAAATTATTTTTCTCGAACATGGCTTCGAGGTCTTTCAACTTACGAATGGAGTGACGAATTGTCTTATAATTGGTCAGCATGCCGCCCAGCCAACGATGGCTGACATAGGGCATGGCACAGCGACTGGCTTCTTCAGTCACGATATCCTGAGCTGCTGATTTGGTGCCGGCAAATAAAATCCGGCCTTTTTTGGAGGCAATGCCGCCAATAAAATTCAGCGCATCCACCAGCATTGGCAGGGTTTTTTCGAGGTTAATAATGTGAATCTTGTTACGGGCACCGTAGATATACTGGCCCATCTGGGGGTTCCAGTGACGGGTTTGGTGACCAAAATGGACACCGGCTTTCAACATATCACGCAGAGTGATATTCAATGTGGACATATAATGTCTCCTCTAAATGGGTTGGGCCTCCACGCATCCCGTCCGCCAACCCAAGTTTCCCCGGGCACCCGGCAGTCAGTTGTGATACGTGTGTGGTTTTATCTTTTCAGACTTGGAAGAATTCCATTGCCAGAAAAGGCCCGCATTTATACCATAGTCGCAGCAAACCAACAATGACCTGAGAGACCATGGAAATCACCCTAAAGACCCCAGAAGACATCGAAAAGATGCGTATCGCAGGCCGCCTCGCCGCCGAAGTCCTTGAAATGATTGAACCTTACGTCAAAGCCGGCACGACCACAGATGAGCTAAACCAGATCTGTCATGACTACATGGTCAATGTCCAGCACACCATTCCGGCGCCGCTCAACTACCATGGTTTTCCAAAATCCATCTGCACCTCCGTCAATCATCAGGTCTGCCACGGCATCCCGGGCCCTAAAAAACTTAAAAATGGCGACATCATCAACGTCGATGTCACCGTGATCTATGAGGGCTTTCACGGGGACACCAGCAAAATGTTTTTTGTGGGAAAACCCTCCATTCTGGCCGAACGACTGACCCAGATCACTCAGGAATGCCTCTATCTCGGTATTGATCAGGTCAAACCGGGCGCAAGGCTTGGGGATATTGGCGCCGTGATTCAGGCACATGCAGAAAAAAACCGCTTTACGATTGTGCGCGAGTATTGTGGCCATGGTATTGGCCGAATCTTTCATGAGCCGCCCAACGTATTGCACTATGGCAAACCCGGCACAGGCGACATCCTTCAGGCCGGCATGATCTTTACCATTGAACCCATGGTCAATGCTGGCAGACGGCATGTGCGCTTGCTGCCGGATGAATGGACAGTAGTAACCCAGGATCACAGCCTGTCGGCGCAGTGGGAGCATACGGTACTGGTGACAGAAACAGGATATGAAGTGCTGACGCGGCGGAAAGAAGAAATAAAGTTTACTTAACTGCATGAAAATAAATAAAATAATTCCAACTTACAGAATATCTCCCCATTCCTCTTTTATTGAATAGTCTATAATTATCAGGAATAACTGGTTTCAGTTCAAATGAGGTATCCCTCATGCATGGACAAAATGCCCGGGCACCCCACTACACCACTCTGGAGGACAGCCCTCTTTTTGCAATATTGAAGAGGATTGAACACTGTCTTGAAATCCTGCATGCACTTGAAAAAGATCACCCTGAGACACAGGCGGCACTCACCATTGCACTGGATCTCCTGAGGGATGTACCGACCATTCTTCAAATGTTTGAATCAGGCAGAACACCCGATATTCTGGACTACGGATCCATCAGTTGGACTGCAGTGAAACATCTCGATCTCCTGCTGGCCCCCACCATTACCCCAAAATCACTTCTCTTTTCAGAGCGTTCACGCGATGAAATATGTCAGATGATCATCGATCTGATTCAGTTTATAGAGGATCACAGGGAGCCTGAAAAAATCGTAAGCTTCCTGAACCCGGCTGCCATAAATGATGCCTACGGCAATCTGGGCTGGATTCTGAAAAAATTCACACCGATTATTTCAGTGAAGTGGATTCCACCGGAAGAAAAAGAGGAGGATCTCTCTCCATTCAATTTTGAGATTGTATTCGCATTCCCAGATCGTGCGACCGGGCGCACAAAAAAACAGACCGTGACCGTTGAGTTTCCAAAAGTTTACAGTGATATCAAACAGTTTCTGCCACAGATGATCGTCGGCAGTATACTGCTGAACAATCATCAAAAAATCACCATCATCGAATCCATTTTTGACCGGAAAGCAACTGAGGCACTGAATGCAATGCGGCTTTGTGCCGGCGCCCCAGAGGCAGCACCACCAGAAGGACCCACCGATGCGCGACTGAAAGAATGGATTCTTCAGTTTAAGGAACATCAAAAAAATACAAACGACGCCATCCAAATCCTGAATCTCCATAACAACGAACTGATACGCCTTCGCGAAACAACCGTTTCTTTTGACGATAAAGGTGAAATTAACACGGCTTATAATCACTTTATCGAAAGCAGCAAAGACATCATTGGGGCGCTTGAACGCAGAGAACAGCCGGCTCAGGATGCAATCAGAGAAATTTTCCGGACAGTCACAGAAGAGTCGCCTGCCGACCTGCCGCCACTTGAACGGCTAAATGAACTCAGAAAAATTCTTGCGGCAGCAGACCTTCTGAAAGATATCGAGACACTGAAAGAAATCCATCAGCACGCCGCAGAAACCATTGGCCGTGAGATCCATCAGATTGAAAAAATGCTTACTGAAAGCTGCAGTCCTGAAATATTCCTGTCTGCTGAAACCCACAACAATGAAAATCTCAGCAGAATGACAAAAGAAAGAGAGATTATCAGAACACTCTCCGGAAAATACGAAGCAGAGACACCCAGAGAACTGTTGCTTCAGGAAGGCAAAGAGCTTGAAATTTCTCAGACCGCCATTCCAGAGGAAATAGATCTGCTGTTAACTGTCAGGTCACTTATCTCTGAACACTTCAAAAGGGCGGGGGACAGGGGCTCTTTATCACTCCCCTTCGATGAAATCAGCGGACTGCTCCAAAAGAAACGGCTGAAAAATATTCTTTTCAGGGTGGATGCCTTTTACGACAAGAGATTTTTCTGGGTGCTTGAAGCAACCGGTCTTTTGAGCGCTGACACCCGTATCGACGATCAGGGGCTGAAATTTATTGCCGACTGC
>Ga0206941_10128_pt1 | contig 22724 bp, 21 predicted proteins | sample Alteio_BWOrgHeat_9_FD_153251 | JGI IMG/M metagenome (GOLD analysis project Ga0206941, IMG submission 153251) | Enriched cells from forest soil in Barre Woods Harvard Forest LTER site, Petersham, Massachusetts, United States -... | ecosystem: Environmental > Terrestrial > Soil > Temperate forest >...
CCGGACTACCTTGGCTGGCAGTGGAAGTCGAAGGCAGGTGTTTCGATCGTCTGTGTGCCGGGCTGTCCCGTGCAACCGGACAATTTCACTGAAACGCTCCTATATTTGCTTTACATGGCTACCGGCCATGCGCCTATGATTCCGCTCGATGACGCGCTGCGCCCAACATGGTTGTTCAGCAGCACAGTCCATGAAGGGTGCGATCGGGGCGGCTATTACGAACAAGCACAGTTTGCGGAGGAATACGGTTCGCCCCTCTGCATTGTCAAGCTGGGATGTTGGGGACCTGTCGTACAGTGCAATGTGGGTAAGCGGGGATGGATGGCGGGTATTGGCGGGTGCCCTAACGTCGGCGGTATCTGCATCGGATGCACGATGCCGGGATTTCCCGACAAATTCATGCCGTTTATGAACCAGCCGCCCGGTTCCCTGCTGTCATCTGCTGCTGTCCAGACCTACGGCCGGGCGATCCATTCTCTAAGGAAGTTTACACAGGCATCCCTGAACAACGTGCCGGCATGGCGCCGGCATCGTACAGGTATCGACCGGGCCGACTGAAATCAGCGTCAAAAGAAAACCAATCGCCGGAATTGAGTTCCCCATGGCGTTACTCGCGCAAACTGACCCCCAACGTGAACCACAATCAGATGACTCCGAGATGCCCTCTGATCTTAGGCAAGCGGAAGCGCTTTTAGTGGAGTTGGCGAGCGTCTTCACAGGCGCGCCGCACGACGCATCATCAGTCCCGACTGATCTGACGCCTGATACCAATGCTTCGAATATCGAAGCAAAATATCGCGTACTCCTGGAGCAAATTCCAGCCGTAGTCTTCATGGCATACATCGATCGGGGTACCAGCGAGGCCTACGTCAGTCCGGAGATAGAAGCCGCCCTCGGGTACTCTCGCGAAGAGTGGCTGGAAGATCCGATCCGTTGGTATGAGCGTGTTCATCCAGACGACAAGCAGCGCTGGAGCATCGAAGCTGCCGAGATGTTTCTATACGGCAAGCCACTGCGATCGAGTTACCGGGTTATAGCGCGCGACGGGCGGGTCGTTTGGTTTCATTGTGACGCCAGAATGGTGCGGCGGCCGGACGGGCAGCCTTGGTTCATACACGGGGTTGCCTTCGACATCTCTGACCTGAAGCATTCAGAGCGGGCACTCAAGCAAGAGCGCAATTTTGTCTCGGCGATTCTTGATACGGTGGGCGCCCTGGTGACTGTCCTGGACCAGGAAGGACGCATTGTGCGGTTCAACCGCGCGTGTGAATTGACCACCGGCTTTTCCTTCGACGAGGTCCGTGGCAAATACATCTGGGATTTCTTCCTGCTGCCTGAAGAGGTTGTGCGTTCGCGGTCGGTGATATCGCAATTGAGTGCGGACCTGTTGCCGCGGGATTATCAGAGCCACTGGATGACCCGGCATGGCACGACCAAGCTGATTGCCTGGTCGAGTTCCTTGTTGCCCGACAGTGATGGGGTGCCGCGCCACATTATTGCCACCGGAATCGATATTACGGAACGCGAGCAGCTTGAAAGAGCGTTGTTGAATATAAGCGCGAGGGAGCAACGCCGCATCGGACAGGACCTGCACGACGGACTGGGACAGCACCTGACCGGGATCGCGTTCATGGCGAAGGTCCATGAGGAAAAGCTGGCGATGCGCGAATTGCCAGACGCGGCGGATGCGGCTAAGATCGTGCGCCTCGTCAACGAAGCCGTCCACAAGACGCGGGAGTTGGCGCGAGGATTACTGCCGGTCATGTCGGACGCCCAGGGCCTGATGTCGGCACTGCAATTGTGGGCAGCGGAAGTGGAAGACATCTATGGAGTTTCCTGCAGGTTTGAGTGCCAATCGCCCGTACTCATTCAGGACAATGCCAAAGCCACTCACCTGTATCACATCGCCCAGGAAGCCGTAAATAACGCGATAAAGCACGGGGGAGCGCGCAACATCGTGCTTCGCCTGGCCACAGACGACGATTCTGGAACGCTTCTCATAGCCGATGACGGCGCGGGCATTTCGGAAGACCGCTCGAATTCGCATGGGATGGGACTGCACATCATGAGCTACCGGTCGGCGATGATCGGAGCTCAGCTGGAACTGAAACGGAATGAGATCCGAGGCACAACTGTTTCCTGTGTGTTTCCAATCAGGTCCAGTTAATGAAAAGGACAAGCATATGTCGACACTTTCTATCCCCGAACAGACCTCGCATACCACCAAGAGATCGGTTCTCGTAGTTGACGACCACCCACTGCTGCGCCAAGGGTTGGCAATGCTGATCAATCAGCAGCGGGATATGCAGGTCTGCGGCGAGGCTGAAGAGGCGCACAGTGCGATGCAATTGATCGCGCACAAGAGACCCGACGTTATGATTCTTGACATTTCCCTTAGAGGACCGGATGGTCTCGAACTGCTGAAGAGCATTCGTGCCTCAGATCCCGATCTTCCGGTGCTCGTCCTGTCAATGCATGATGAAGCCATCTACGCCGAGCGTGCTCTTCGGGCTCGCGCCAACGGATACATCATGAAACAGGAGCCCCCGGACAAGGTGCTTGCGGCGCTGCGCTGTATTCTCAACGGTGATGTCTACCTGAGCGACGCCGTATCGAAGAAGATGCTCCAGCAGTACATCGACGGCACCCCCTCAATGCTTCAATCGCGGATTGCTACCCTTTCTGATCGAGAATTGGAGGTCTTTCGACGCATTGGCGAAGGTCATGCGACGCGGGAGATTGCTGAGGAACTCCACCTGAGCATCAAGACCGTCGAGACCTACCAGGCTCACATCAAGGAGAAGCTCTCGCTGCGCAGCGGACGGGAATTGATCCAGCACGCGATTCAATGGAAGCTCAACGAGAAGGCAAACTGACTTGCTCAAGTGAAGTTTCGTTGAATGACGCCGGGCAGTGCACCATCGGGGAACACCCTACCCTTCCTTAGGCAAAACCACGACATGAGAATCGGGCCGGTCCCGCTTGCGGGTTGTTCTCGCTTCCTGTTCCCATCACTAAGTTGAAGCGAGTCTTTCCCGGTCTTCCCGCCGGCTTCGTCACGCCTGGAGGAAGACCAAGCGCTTGATTTCACTGGTAGAGAGAGGTCGGAGCCTGCGCGAATTGAAAAACGCAGCAGGTGGCTGTTCGCATCCGCCGCGAGCGATAGTGTGCTTCCGGAACCTGTTCTTGCTATTCCCTCCGTTCGCGCTCTCAACGCCTCGCCGATTGATCTGATCGCCCGATCGCTCATGTGACAAGCATCAGTGGCGCCGAAAGGAGCAATAAAACTATGACCCCAACTGCCGCGCCTTACGGTCGAGTTACCCAGAAAAAACCTGCCGTGTCGGAATTGCACATTGTCTGGATCACGGCCGGTCTGGGGTGTGATGGAGATTCGGTGTCAGTTACGGCCGCGACGCAGCCAAGCATCGAAGACGTCTTGCTGGGCGCCATTCCGGGGCTTCCCAAAGTTCACCTCCACAATCCCGTGCTTGCTTATGAAAACGGCGGCGAATTCCTCAACTTCTACTACCAGGCCGCGGCGGGGAAACTGGACCCGTTCGTGCTGGTGGTCGAGGGTTCGATTCCAAACGAGAAGATCAAAAAGGAAGGGTATTGGGCGGCAGTCGGAACGGATCCGCATTCGGGTCAGCCGATCACAACGTGCGAGTGGATCGATCGCCTGGCGCCCAAGGCCATTGCCGTGGTTGCCATCGGAACGTGCGCCACCTACGGTGGCATCCATGCCATGCAAGGAAATCCCACTGGGTGCATGGGCCTGGCCGACTACCTCGGCTGGGATTGGAAGTCCAAGGCTGGTCTACCCATCGTGAATGTCCCTGGTTGCCCGGTCCAGCCGGATAACTTCATGGAGACGGTCCTCTACCTGCTGTACCAGGTCGCAGGACTGGCGCCGATGATTCCCCTCGACGACCAGTTGCGTCCTACGTGGCTGTTCGGCAAGACGGTGCACGAAGGGTGTGATCGAGCCGGGTATTACGAGCAGGGGGAATTCGCGACGTCCTATGGCTCTCCAAAGTGCATCGTGAAGATCGGTTGTTGGGGACCCGTCGTGAATTGCAACGTGCCCAAGCGTGGCTGGATGGCCGGAATCGGCGGCTGTCCCAACGTCGGTGGCATCTGCATTGGCTGCACCATGCCCGGTTTTCCTGACAAATTTATGCCCTTCATGGACGAGCCCCCCGGAGCCAAGGTTTCAACGTCGACTGTGGGTGCGTATGGCAAGGCAATCCGCACTCTACGGAGCTTTACCAATGCCACCGTGAATAAAGAGCCCAAGTGGCGCCATCCTCGCGCGCAACTCACCACTGGCTATCACCCCAGCTCTTACTAAAAAGGCAAAGGAGAAGATTCGATGGCGACGATTACATCGACACGTCACGAGGAAGCAGCCGACAAGAGCCAGATTGTTGAGATGAATTGGGATCCTATCACGAGGATCGTGGGCAGCCTCGGCATCTTTACCAAGATTGACTTCGGCAGGCGCAAAGTCGTCGAGTGTCACAGCACTTCATCGATATTCCGCGGCTACAGCATCTTCATGAAGGGCAAAGATCCACGCGATGCTCACTTCATCACCAGCCGTATCTGCGGAATATGTGGTGATAACCACGCCACATGCGCAACCTATGCCCAAAACATGGCTTTTGGTATTCGTCCACCGGCAATGGCCGAGTGGATTGTGAATCTTGGCGAAGCCGCGGAATACATGTTCGACCACAACATTTTCCAGGACAACCTCGTCGGCGTCGACTTTTGCGAAACGATGGTGAAGGAAACCAATCCCGGGGTGTGGGAGAAAGCGCAGAAAACCGCCGCGCCTCATGCCGATTTGCATGGGCATCGCACGATTGGCGACATCATGAAAGCGCTCAATCCGTTCACGGGTTCTTTCTATATCGAGGCTCTGCAGGTAAGCCGCATGACGCGTGAGATGTTCTGCCTGATGGAAGGGCGGCATGTCCATCCCTCGACGCTCTATCCCGGCGGCGTCGGCACCGTTCCAACTGTGCAGCTCTTTACGGACTACATCGTCCGCCTGATGAAGTACGTAGAGTTTATGAAGAAGGTGGTTCCGCTGCACGACGACCTCTTCGACTTCTTCTACGAAGCCCTCCCTGGTTACGAAGAGGTCGGACGCCGGCGGGTTCTGCTTGGGTGCTGGGGCTCGTTTAACAACCCCGACGTTTGCGACTACACCTACGCCAAGATGAGCGATTGGGGACGCGCAATGTATGTCACACCGGGCGTCATTGTAGATGGCGAACTGGTCACCAACGACCTGGTCGACATCAACCTGAACATTCGCATCCTGCTGGGCAGTTCCTTCTATGACGACTGGCAGAACTCCCAGACGTTTGTACAGACCGATCCTCTGGGGAACAAGGTTGATCAGAGACACCCGTGGAACCAGAGCACGTATCCCAAACCACAGAGGCGTGACTTCAGCGACAAGTACACCTGGGTGATGTCGCCGCGGTGGTATGACAAGCGCACTGGCGACTATCTTGCGCTTGACACCGGCGGGGGCCCGATTGCGAGATTCTGGGCCACCGCGCTGGCGGGTCTCGTCGATATTGGCTATATCAAGGCGACCGGACACAGCGTCAAGATCTATCTGCCAAAGACCGTGTCGCTGCCCGAAGTGGAGTTCGAGTGGAAGATACCGAAGTGGAGCAACGCCATCGAGCGCGACCGCGCTCGCACCTACTTCCAGGCATATGCCGCGGCGGCGGCTCTGTACTTTGCGGAACAGGCACTGGCCGAGTTGCACGCCGGACGCACCAGAACCTGGACTGATTTCAAAGTCCCGGAAGAGGCAATCGGTTGCGGCTTTCACGAAGCGGTGCGCGGCGTGCTATCACATCACGTGGTGATCCGCGATCACAAGATCGCCAACTATCACCCGTACCCGCCGACTCCCTGGAATGCGAACCCACGCGATTCCTATGGGACCCCGGGGCCATATGAAGACGCGGTCCAGAATACGCCGATCTTTGAGGAGAATGGCCCCGGCAAATTCAAGGGCATCGACATTATGCGTGCCGTGCGCAGCTTCGATCCCTGCCTGCCCTGCGGCGTGCACATGTATCTCGGCAACGGCAAGGTGCTGGAAGCGCATCATTCTCCGATGTTCGGCTTGAATCATTGAGCTGCGACTGATGCGCAACTTCATTGTTGGACGGATTACCCAAGGCTTCCTGAAAGGAGGATTGTGGCGGACACCGGCGCATTTCAGGAGCAGGTCAGAAAACTTGGTGAATTGGTGACCCGGTTTGATCAAATGCCGGACAGCCCGCAGAAGCTTGCGTGCAAAGAACTTGTGCAACTGCTGATGGACGTGCACAGTCAGGGGTTGGAAAGGATGATGGAAGTGATCTTTGAGAGCCATGAGTCAGGAGATGCTCTCATCGAGAGGCTTGGTAAAGATGATGTAACAGGCGGACTGCTCCTTCTCTACTCCCTCCATCCCGATGCCTTGGAGACGCGTGTGCTCAAAGCCGTTGAGCAGCTGGGTTCGCGATTGCGGAAACTTTCGTGCGCGATTGAACTGTTGAGCATTGAGGGCGCTGCTGTGCAGGTCCGGTTGATTGCAAAAAGCCATAGCTGCGGTTCTTCCAGGAAGGAAATGCAGTCGGCCATCGAAAACGGTATCTATGAGCTCGCTCCCGACGTGACATCGCTCGAGATTATAGACATGGAAGCGCCAACCTCGACAGGCTTCGTGACTTTGGAAAGCCTGCTCGCTGCAACGCCAAATGGGCATGTCGTGCAGGCGGGGAGTGCGAGGTGATGGCGGGACGAAGCCCTAGTGAAAGGAATCGGTGTGCCACCAGAACCGGCATTGGCATTTGACGAGGCGCTCGGAGTCCTGCGCCAGTTCCGCGGTGCGCGACGTGCTTCGTCGCTCGAGCGCTGCGAACTGTGCAGCGCTGAACTCAATCCTGATCATCCGCATCTCATCGAGCCTACGTCGAGACCGCTCACGTGCGCATGCGACGCCTGCGCGATGTTATTCGATGGTCTGGCACGATCGAAATACAAGCGAGTTTCAACGCGCGTTCAGTTCCTCCCGGACTTCGTAATGACCGATACCCAATGGGAAAGCCTGATCCTTCCCATCAATCTTGCGTTCTTCTTTCATTCGAGCATTGAGGGGCGAACCATCGCACTCTATCCGAGCCCAGCGGGGGCTGTCGAGTCGTTGCTGACGCTCGATAGTTGGAGCGCGATTGTTGAGGTTAATCCTTTGTTGCGCCGGTTGCAGCCGGATGTCGAAGCCCTCCTGGTCAATCGCGTCACCCGAACCGGCACAACAGATGCCGCTGGGTACTTTATTGCGCCAATCGATGTGTGCTTCAAGCTTGTGGGACTGATTCGCGCTAATTGGAAAGGACTCTCAGGCGGCACGGAAGTCTGGGACGAGATCGGTCGCTTCTTCGCCGATCTTCGCGTGCGATCGGGTGCGATGCGAGGAGGCGGTGATGCCTAACCTAAGCATCCAAGTGGCTGCGGCGAATGTGGTACCGTTCGCTGCGGTTCCTACCATCGCGTTTCAACTGCAGATCGGCAATGCCGCCTCCAATGAGAACATCCATACCATCGTCTTGCGATGCCAGATTCAAATTGAGGTTACTCGACGCGGTTACAGTCCGGAAGAACAGACGCGCCTGCTGGACCTGTTCGGCCATCCGCAGCGATGGGGCCAGACCTTGCGCAATCTGCTGTGGACGCAGACAAGTGTCGTTGTGCCGGCTTTCGCAGGTACGAATGCCGCGGTCGACATGAACGTGCACTGCACCTTTGACTTTAATGTCGCGGCAACAAAGTATTTCGAAGGTCTCGCAGATGGAGAGATTCCTCTGCTCATGCTCTTCAGCGGAAATGTCTTCTATGCGTCGCCCGAAAGTCCCTTGCAGGTCGCGCCTATCTCTTGGGACCTCGAAGCACGATACAGGGTGCCGGTCCGAACGTGGCAGGAAATGATGGCGATCTACTATCCGAACAGCGTCTGGATCAATCTGCATCGCGATGCCTTCGAGCAACTATATCGGTATAAGGTCGAGAACGGCATACCTACGTGGGAACAGGCACTCGAACGTTTGCTTGCAAACGCGACAACAACGAGCCCACTGGTGCGGATGTGAACCTGGAGACGGTGCAGGAGATCGCCGACGCTGTCCTCTACGAGGGATACATGTTGTATCCCTATCGCGCCTCGTCGGTTAAAAACCAACAGCGCTGGAACTTCGGCGTCCTCTACCCGCGCGGCTACTGCGAGCTCCGGATGGAGCACGAATCGTCTGTCCTTAAGACCGAGTGTTTGTTTCGGGCCACCACCTCGACGCGAATCACGGTCAAACTCAGGTTCCTTCAGATCGTTCAACGAACGATTGGACGATTCAAGCGTCCACCCAACGGTGATTTGGTGGATTCCGAACAAGAACTGGAGTACGTCGATCATCTGGAATTGGATGATCGGGTCTATCGGCCATGGCAGGAAGTGATCGAACGTTCGTGCACATACGACTCTCTTGATCCCGCCTCGCTCTCTGCCTCGCAAACGATTGATTTCAGCTTTCCGGGAGGCGATTCGCGGGAGCTAGTGCGTGATGCCCATGGAAGAGCCGTCGGCGCTATCGTGCGTGACTGGCAGACGCTTACAGTGCCGTTTCAGGTTCAAGCCCATGCCTGCCGAGACGATGTGGTGAAACTTGGAATTGTGGTTGCAAATTGCAGCGAATTTCAGGGAACAGCGCCAGAGGATGCTCGTACCCGCGATGCGGCGCTGCTCGGGTCGCTCATTTCGACGCATCTCATCCTGGGCGTCGAGAATGGAGAATTTTTCTCCCAGCTCGATCCGCCGGCGGCTTATCACGACCTTATCGCTCAATCCGAAAACAAGGGCGTGTGGCCTGTTCTTGCCGGAGATGACGCGACCACGATACTCGCTTCGCCAATCATTCTGTACGACTTCCCGAAGATCGCGCCGGAGAGCGCGGGCAACCTGTTTGACGCAACCGAAATCGATGAGATCCTTGCGCTGAGAATTCTCACGCTGACAGACCAGGAAAAAACAGAGATACGCCAATCTGATGATCGCGTGAGACAACTTCTGGACCGTACCGAGAGCATCCCGGACGAACAATTCATGAAGCTGCACGGCGTGCTTCGCGGGTTGACCTGGGTGAAGGAAGTGCCGGAATGAACGAATGGGAATGGAACCTCCTCGAAGACAAAGCATCCGTCGATCACTTCGAGATCGGAGGCATGCTGATCAAAGCCGGTGATCGCGTCCGCCTGCGGCCGAGGGAGGGCGGCGACATACTCGACATCGCGCTGCGCGGACAGATCGCAATCGTGGAAAGTGTCGAAGAAGACTATGAAGGCACGCAGCACGTCTGCGTGGTTCTTGATATGGACCCGGGGCGTGATCTTGGATTGCTGCGCCAGCCTGGCCATCGTTTCTTTTTCACTCCCGAAGAGATAGAACCGGTCGAGCAGGAATCGGGCACGACGACTCCGCCAGGCCAGAGTGTTTTGTCGAAGAAAGCGACCATCCTTGTTGCAGGGTTTGGAAACATCTTCCTTGGGGACGACGGGTTTGGCGTGGAAGTAGCGCGTAGAATGCTTGCCCGGCCGCAGACTGACGGAGTGCGTATCGTTGACTTTGGTATTCGTGGTCTTGACCTTGCATACGCTTTGCAGGATGGCTATGAGACTACCATCCTCGTCGATGCATATCCGCATCGGCAGAAGCCCGGAACCGTTGCGGTGATTGAACCGGATCTGAACGAGATCGCGACTACGCCAGGCGACTTTGTTCAGCCCCATGCGATGAACCCCATGAACGTGCTGCGCATGGCCAGGGCAATGAGCGGCGCGACGGGTCGAGTATTGCTGGTTGGTTGTGAACCGCTGGACCTGGGCGGCGAAGAAGGACACATGGGATTGAGCGCGGTTGTCGAGGCTGCGGTAAATGATGCCGTAAACAAGATCGAGGACCTGGTGAATCAAATTCTGGGCAAGCATGGAATTCAGGCGGATTCCGCGCACGAAAGGAGAACGGAAGATGGCGATGGATCTGATGGAATCAACGGCTAATGGAGTCGACAACGGCAAGGACACTCTGTACATGCTCGGCGGTGTGGCCCTGATTGTGTTTGGCGCGGGGCTAGTGCTAACGAATCCGTTCGTGCGGCGGTACCTGTCGCAGCTTGGGGTGGGCAACATTGCCCAGGCGGTAATGCCCGATGTTGAGCGCTATTTCCGGTTACGCGCGATGTGACAACTGGAGCGGCTGCGAAGGACCGAAGCATGGACGAGAGTTCAAACGAAGTTCCCACCCAATCGGCGCCGGTGAAAGACGGTCGTGTCCGCTTCGTAATTGATTCGAAGAGAAGCAGGTTTACGGTGCAGGCCTTCGCCACCGGGATATTGTCGGCAATGGGTCACAATCCTACCATTGGCATTCGCGGGTTCAGCGGCGAAGTTGCGTTTGATCCGGACGCGATGGAGGCGAACGGACTGCGCCTGATCATCCAGTCCGCGTCGCTCGAAGTGCAGGATGACATCAGCGACAGAGATCGCCGCGAAATGGACAAAATGTTGAAAGGCGATGTGCTCGAGGTCAGCAAATTTCCAGAGATCAAGTTCGAAGCATCGCACATACCCGTTACAAGGCTGGGCGACGCGTTGTTCGCCGCAACGGTGATCGGCAACCTGAGCTTTCACGGAGTCACACGAAGCCAGTCTGTGCCTGTGCGCATAACGAGCCTTGGCGAAATGATTCGGGCCTCAGGGGAATTTGCCCTGAAACAATCTGACTACAAGATCAAGCCTGTCTCGGTAGCGGGAGGCGCTCTGAAGCTCAAGGATGAACTCAGGTTCTCATTTGAGATGGTCGCGCAGAAGCAGGAACCGGCAGATTGAGGTTGTGCGGCCGTGCGAAAACGTGCAAAAAGCGTGCGAAAAGTGACGAAAACATGCGGTTTTTGAGCAGAAAAGCACCGAATTTTGACGAGAAGTGTATACATTGTTTCGCCTTCATTTCGCTTAGTATCGGGTCTTAAATTTTTGCAAAGAAAAAGCTTAAGGTTTTCAGTCTTCGCTTTGTGATCGCTTTGATCCCTGGGGAGGGGTGGGGGTGTCCGGACCGTCGCTTTCCTGACCTTACAGACCGCAGCATCTGAGAGCCGGCGAGACACATCAGGCAGCCCAGATAATGGAGCGCTGACCAGTCCGAATGCGGTGAAGGCACCTCGCCTTTGCAATGCATTATTCCGCCCAAGTCATCCTCCCAATTGAATTGTCCTCCAAGGGAGGGTAATGATCTGCAAGCAATTCCTCGCACGGTTTTCGAGGATGCGAAAGCAGGGAAGAGTGACATTGCCGAGGAGTCCCCACTCGGGGCTAAAGCCACCGACATTTTGCGGGCTTTATGCGGGGGCCGAAACCTCAGCCTCCTCCGTTGAAAGTCTTCCGCAGGCTGTAAAGTCGTGCCCGATTACAAGACCCGCATTCGAACGAGTTCTTCCGCAGCCTGTTTCGCTGATAGGCCCGGAAGCTGCCGAGTATTTGTCTTGTTTTGAATGTTGGACCCTGAAGCTAAAATAGGAACGCGAACCAACGGGTTTTCAGAAGACCGTTGATTGCCTTTCTGGACGGGCCCCGCGCTTGTTGAGAACTTGAGACTTCCCCTTAGTAACCAATTTGACCGAGACTCAACCGAGCCTTGATTGTGTCCCATGCCGACGACCCGGGGCCGCACTCCGTGGGATGAGTGCGGCCGGCAAGGTCGTGAGAGCGGAACTTTGAGGAGCACGCCATGCTATCCCGGACACCTCAGATCCTTTCGATGGTGTTTGGCCTTGCGATCGTTGTGGCCTGTTTCGGCGGCTGCCGGCGCAGCGATTCTCCACGCGCAGCTTCAATTGAAATCACCCATGTTCCCGCGGCCGATCCGGGAGGCCCGGAGAAGATGGACTTCATCGAGGGCCGCGTGACTGGCGCCGCTCCCGGCCAGCAGATCGTTCTCTACGCGCGCAGCGGCGTCTGGTGGGTGCAGCCCTTCAATAACCAGGTCCTTACGAAGATACAGTCAGACTCCACGTGGAAGAACACTACTCACCTTGGCACGGAATACGCGGCGATGCTGGTTGGGGCGGGCTACGATCCTCCCGCGCGGCTACAGAATCTTCCCCAGGTGGGCGGCCCGGTTTATGCGGTGGCTGTGAGCCAGGGAAAGCCGGGCCAGGCCATAGTCAGCAAGACGATCCACTTCAGCGGCTACGACTGGAACGTGCGCTCGGCGGGAAGCGATCGGGGCGGAGCAAACCGTTCCTATGACCCCAACAACGCCTGGACCGACGCAAAGGGCTTCCTGCACCTGCGCATGGAGCAGCGCAAGGGCGAGTGGTATTGCGCCGAGATCAATCTGAACCGAAGCCTCGGTTACGGCATGTATCGATTCGTGGTGGAAGATGTCTCGCACATGGCGCCCACGGCGGTGCTGGGGATGTTCACTTTTGACGAGAACAGCGTGGAGGAGAGCCGCAACGAACTCGATGTAGAACTGAGCCATTGGGGCGATCAGGAGCGCGAAAACACCCAATATGTTGTGCAGCCGTTTTATGTTCCCGCCAACGTATATCGGTTCAACGCTCCGCCGGGCACGCTGACACATTCGTTCCGCTGGGAGCCGGCCAAAGCCGAATTTAAAACCGCTCGAGCCGGGGCGGGCGCGAACGTAAACGAGAAGGTCTTCACGAGCGGCATTCCGAAATCCATCAGCCAGACTGTGCACATCGATCTGTACGATTTTCACTATTCCAAGAACGCGGTGCATCAACCGGCCGAGGTGGTCATTGAGAAGTTCGAGTATCTTCCTTGACCGGAGCACCACTAGTTCGCGGGAACCTCGAATGACCAGTCGAGCGACGAAGATCTCCGCCCAACGAACGAAGACCCGTTCGCGGGGACCCCGGTCCTGTCGCTGGGGATTCAGATTCGGGAGGAGAAGAAACTCCTCGTACCTGTCGGCCTGTCTTGCCGTGCTGGCGTGCGGTATCCCGATTTTTTCGGCTTCGGCGCTGGACCCCTCCAAGGTGCTTATGCAGTATGTGCACGACCGGTGGGGAGCCGAAGAAGGATTTGTCGGCGGCGAAGTGAATGCAATCGCCCAATCCGGGGATGGATACCTCTGGATCGGGACAGAACGCGGACTGGTTCGTTTTGACGGCGAGTCGTTTCGGCTTCTTCAGCAGCCTATCGCCGATCAGCCTGCAATCGGGCCGGTGCGCCAGCTGGTTGCTGACAACGAAGGGAGTGTGTGGGCACGCGTCGACGGAAGACGCCTGCTTCGCTACCGCGGCGGCATCTTCGAAGACGTTGTCAGAACCTTTGATTTGCCACTGATGGTCTTCACCGCCATGTCGGTCGACAGCGGCGGCGGAGTGCTGCTGACGCAGCTCGGAAATGTCACCTACCGCTACCGGAATGGAAACGTGACGAAGATTCGCGGAATGGACGACATCCCCGGCAATGTCATCGCGATTGCTGAAACCCGCGACCATACCCTCTGGCTTGGAACCAGCGATCACGGGCTCTTTCGTCTCGAAGATGTAAGCCTTACTCAGGTTGGCGATCCGCCGGAGAGAGACGTCAACGTGATTCTGCCCGCCAACAATGGCGGCCTCTGGATCGGCTCCAGCCATGGACTCGATGCCTGGGACGGCAAGACGATGCTCCGCGACCCTGCCAACCAGTCGCTGAAAAAACTGCAGATCCTCTCGATTTCGAAGGATGCAGAGGGAAGCGTCTGGCTTGGAACCAGCGACGGATTGGCCCGTATCGCCGCGGGCGGAGAGGCTTCGCTGGAAATGCTGTCGGGCGAACCGGGCTCGCAGATTGTTACTACATTTATCGATCGTGAAGGAGCGCTGTGGTTCGGCGGGCCGCACGGCATCGAGCGAATTCGCGACGGAACGTTTTCGAAGTATACGGAGGCATGGGGATTGCCTACCGACAGCAATGGTCCTATCTGGGCCGATCGGCTTGGCCGCATCTGGGTCGCCCCGATCGCGGGCGGACTGTATTGGTTCAAAGACCCGCAAGGTCACGCCCGTCAAGCTGGCCGGTCCAAGCCGGGACGTAGTTTATTCCATTGCGGAGGATGAGGGCCGCATCTGGCTCGGACGCCAGTACGGGGGACTGACCGTGCTGGAAGACCACAACGGCGCTTTTGCCGAGACGACCTACAACCGGTCAAACGGGCTTTCGCAGGAGAGCATATTTTCATTGCTGGTGGCCCGCGATCACTCTGTATGGGCGGGAACGGTCAGCGGAGGCATCAACCGATTGAGGGACGGTCGCCTCACGACGTGGAAGACCGGCGACGGACTCTCTTCGGAAACCATCAATTCAATTGCAGAAGACCGCGAGGGAACCATCTGGGCAGCGACCCCCAATGGGCTGGACGCATTTCGCGACGGCCGATGGCGGGCATACGGCACCCGCGACGGACTGCCGTCGAACGACATTCGAACCCTCTTTGAAGATGCGGAGGGTGTGTTGTGGATTGCCACTTCGGAAGGCTTGGCATACTTCGCAGGGGGAAGCATCCATTGGCCGTGGCGGACGATCGAAGCGCTTCGCGAACCTGTAGCTGGGATTGCCGAGGACGCAAAGGGTTCGTTATGGCTTGCGACCATGGACCACGTGATGGAAGTGAGCCGCGACAGATTGCTGGGCGACTCGGCGAATGAGGTTGACGTGCGCATCTACGGTATGAGCGACGGTCTCCCGGGGATGGAAGGCGTGTCGCGCGATCGTTCGATGGTAAGCGACAACGCGCATCGCATCTGGATCTCGCTTAACCACGGACTCGCCATGACCGAAGGGAAGGTGACGGCGCAGGACGCGGCACCGGCGGTCATCAGGATTGAATCGGTGCTGGCGGATCGCGCGCCGCTGCCCCGCGGTGGACGGCTTTCCATCGACCACCAGACGAAAAACATCACTTTCGTATATGGTGTTGCCGCCCTCTCAAATCTGGATCGTTTCCGCTACCGCTACAAGCTAGACGGATTCGACAAGAACTGGAGCGACGTCACGAGTCTACGCCAGGTGACGTTCACGAATCTCGAACCTCGCGCCTATCGTTTCCAGGTGATGGCCGCGAACGCGGCCAGCCTGTGGAACAGCCCGATTTCCACTGTCGATTTCACTCTTAAACCAGCGTACTGGCAGACGTGGTGGTTCCGGGTTCTCGTCCCGCTCATGTGCCTTCTTCTGCTCTTCGGCCTCTACCGGTTGCACATGTATCGCCTCGTGCGGGCCATGAATCAGCGGTTCCAGGAGCGCTTGAGCGAGCGAACGCGGATTGCGCAGGAATTGCACGATACACTGCTCCAGGGCGTTCTCAGCGCGGCAATGCAGCTTGACGTTGCAGAGGACCAGCTTCCCGACGATTCCCCTGTCAAGCCCCGGCTGCAGCGCGTGATGCACCTGATGAGCCGCGTGACCGAGGAGGGGAGGAACGCTCTCCGTGGCCTCCGCACCGCCGGCGACGCAAACCTGAGCCTCGAACAATCCTTCGCGCGCGTGAAGAATGAAGTGGGTTTGAATGACGACGCGAAGTTCCGCGTTGTTTCAATTAATACACCTCGTCCGGTCCGGCCCGTCGTCCGCGACGAAGTTTACCGCATCGGGCGCGAAGCGCTCACCAACGCTTTCCATCATGCGCGGGCGCGGTCTATCGAGATTGAGATTGAATACGCGAGCAGCCACTTGCGCGTTCTTGTCCGGGACGACGGACGCGGAATCGATTCAACGGTGATGGCCTCGGGGCGGGATGGGCACTTCGGACTGATCGGGATGCGTGAACGATCAGAGAAGATTGGCGCAAAGTTGAAGCTGCGGAGCCGAATCGATGCGGGGACCGAGGTAGAGCTGACGATTCCCGGGAGCCTCGCGTTTGGCGGCCCGGTTTCGCCTGCGGGGGACCGCAGTCTGGATAGAGCAACCGAACGACATCGCGGCAAAGCAAGCAAGGGAAAGGACAGGTAGCGTCATGGATGGATCCGGGATGATTCGAGTCATGTGTGTCGACGACCACCCGCTGATGCGCGAGGGCATTGCATCGATCATCCGCAATGAGCCCGACATGTCGCTGGTGGCCGAGGCCAGTACCGGCGAGGAGGCTGTCACGCTGTTTCGCGAACATCGCCCTGACATTACGCTGATGGATCTTCGCCTTCCGGATATGAGCGGGATCGACGCGACTGCCGCGATTCGGTCTGAATTCGAAGATGCCCGCATCCTCATGCTCACTACGTTTGAAGGGGATGTGGAGATCCAGCGTGCGCTTGCCGCGGGCGCGCAGGGTTATCTGCTCAAGAACATGCCCCGCAAGAAGCTGGTGGAGGCGGTGCGCAAGGTGCGTGCGGGCGCCAAGAGCATTCCTCCCGAGGTGGCCGCGCAGCTTGCCGAACACATGGGCGAGGAACTGCTGACCAGGCGCGAAATCGAGGTGCTGCAGCAGATGGCCGGCGGCAACCGCAACAAGGATATTGCCGACCTGCTCTTCATTTCGGAAGAAACGGTGAAGGGACATGTGAAACACATCATGGAGAAGCTGAGCGCGAACGATCGGACAGACGCCGTGGCCATCGCGGTCCGGAGGGGGATCATCGTGCTGTGAGGCGCGCGTGCCGGAGGTGTTTTGCTCTCAGCGAATAACCCACTTTATGGGGATGTAACGCCGGTGCGCCGCAGGTAGGATCGTTGCGAGGCGCATCACCCGGGCCGGCGGAGGTACAGGCTGAATCGGTTCTTCACCACTTTTCCTGATCGGCTGCCGGGCGTGGGCCTTGTTCTTCTTCGAGCGGCTTTGTGCGCCTATTGCGTCGCAGAGGGAGTGAGCGCATTCTCCATGGGAAGATCCGGAGCCCTGTCGGGATATTCAGGCGGCATCGTCAACCTCGCCATCGGTGCGTTTCTGCTGGCCGGATTTCTGACTCCAGTCGCAGGTTTTCTCTCGATGCTGTCAGGTACGATGGGCGAACTCGAGAGCCTGCCGGGAATGTCGCCGGGGAATCTGATTCCCGCGGTTTCTTACCTGATACTCGTGCTCACTTCAGCGGCCATCGTACTGCTGGGGCCGGGAGCCTTTTCGCTTGATGCGAGGATCTTCGGGCGCCGCGAGATCATTATTCCGCAACGGAAATCGCCGCCTCCGGATACGACGACTGAATAAGAGCTGCTGCAAAGATCGGGGCCGCAAGCATACTCCCGGCCACCGACGAAAAACCTTCGGGCGATGAGAGTCAACTCGCTCCATAGACCGGCACCGCGGCGCCGTGGATGAGACGGGCCTCGTCGCTGCAGAGGAAGAGGATCACGTCGGCGATTTCCCCGGGTTTGGGCCAGGCGGCAAAATCCGCATCGGCCATGGCGGCGCGGTTTGCTTCAGTGTCGATGATGCTGGGGAGTACGGTGTTGACCCGCACGCCTGAGCCTTTCAGATCGGCGGCAAGCGAATCGATCATCGCCAGCGCGGCGGCCTTCGAAGCTGCATAGGCACTGGCACCTGCGGCGTGATCGACGGCGGCGCGGGAGGAGATATTCACGATTGCGCCGCGACGCTGCTGCAACATGGCGGGGACGACGGCTCGAGCGAGCACGTAGCCCGAGCGGAGATTGAGCGAAATCATTTTCTCGAAAACATCGGGCGGGGTCTGCCAGAGGGGAGAACCGCCGGCGTAGGCTCCGACGGTATTGACCAACACGTCGACGGGCCCGATGGCTCCGAGAAGCTGCGCTACCTCCTGCTCACTGGTTACGTCTGCCCGGTGGCCTGACAGCGCGGCAACGGACGCGCCAGCCAGCTTCTTCAATGCTGCGATTTCCTCTTCGACGCGGAAAGTTACGTGAACCGATGCGCCTTCCTTCAGGAAAGATAGCGATACGGCGCGGCCGAGTCCGCCCGTACCACCAGCTACCAGCACAACTTTTCCTTTGAATCGGTCTGCCATCCTGATACGCCTCCCATATTTCATAAATCCTGCGTGGTCTTCGTCGCATCTGACGAACGTGCGGGCATTGTTGTCCGCCGTTCGGGAGAAATATTCCCTGTTATCCGCCAAGGGTGCGGAAATTCACATCACCAGATTCAGGTATACGATAACGGTACGGGCGAGGCAGTCAAAAATGGGTGACGGACGACGCTCACGTTGTCACAATGTAGTCCGAGGGTGGACGGATAACGGCCCGAAAGAGCAACCCCGCTTCGGATAATCTTCATCCAGCTAATGGTGATGGCCTGGCCGTTCTTCACTTTGCTCAACTACCAATCGAATTCTCCAGCTTGGCTCCATGAATTCCCCCCAAGGAGACAGACGATGCCGAAACACGAATCAGCGCATGCTTTGAAGAATCCCCCGATGCACGCTACGGACCTTGACCCCGAAGCCATCGGCGAAATCAGCGGCGATTTGCGCAAGCTTCTTGCCGATGTCTTTGCACTCTATCTGAAGACCAAGAACTTCCACTGGCACATGACCGGCGTCCACTTCCGCGACTACCATCTTCTGCTCGACGAACAGGCCGACCAGGTTTTCGCCATGACCGATGAAATCGCAGAACGGGCGCGGAAACTTGGCGGAACCACGCTGTATTCCATCTCGGATATTTCGCGTCACCAGAGACTCACCGATAATAACGAGCAAGATGTGGAACCCGACGTCATGCTCGCGGAACTGACGCGCGATAACCAGGAACTGGTGCACTATATGCGACACTCCCACGATCTTTGCGCAAAGTATAACGATGTGGCGACGACCAGCCTGCTGGAAGTATGGATCGATCAGACCGAGCGCCGCGCGTGGTTCCTGCGCGAAATTGTCGGCGCCTAAGCCAGAGTCTGAACCCCCAAGCACTCCTGAAAAAGAACAACCGCAAATTCTTCGTGTCCTAATCCCAACGACGAGAGTACCTGTCGTTGGGGATACCGGTCACTCAAGAGGACAAAGAAGTTCCGGGCGCCCTACCCCGGCGGCAGTACCAGTACGCCGCGGGTAGTGCGCCCGGTTAATTTTTGCCAATGGAAAGACGCTGTCGCGTGACACAGGTTTCGATGCCTGTCAGGAGAGGCCGATGCTCTGCACGGCTACGCGCCGGCGCAGGGAGACGACGGTGATGGCGATGAACGCCAGGAGCAGGGCGAGCTGCGCGGCGGCAAAGGGCGGCTCCTTTTGGGTGGGCGCCAGGGCGTGCAAGGTAGGGATTTTAAGAAACGCCTGCACAACGCCGACGAAAGAGTTGAAGTAAAGCGCAAGGAGCGCCGTGATGACGTAGGCGTTGCGCCAGCCACCGCGAAGTTGAAACGTGTACAAGCTCAAGACCGAGATGCCGAGCGTGACCAGCGACAGTACGCCGATCACGTGAGAGGGCAGGAGTTTGGGCGCCGGGAAACCGAATCCCGAGAGGCTGGTGAGGATGGTGGTTGCAAGGAACACGCCAGTCCATCCGGAGAGGATTCTGCCTTTGAGGAGGCCGTACGCGACGACGAATCCCGAGGCGATTCCAATCAGAGAGACGATGACGTGCAATGCGGTGTAGAGTTGTTCCGGCATTCCGAGAATCATGTGCATTTCCTCCGTGAGCAAAATTTTCCGGGTTCGAGCTTAGGTTACGAGCGGGCACGGCGCCGAGCAGTTCACCCGGCGCCCACCTGTGACGTTGTGGAAAGAGCGCGGAACGAGTAATGCCTGCACCTCGATAGGCGAAACCCTCAGCGGACCGCGGCTTCCAGTTCGGCCTGAGAATTCACGGAATCTCCAGCCTGGCTCTGGAAGAACGCGAGCAGGTCGGCGTTGATCTGATCGGAGTGGGTTGTCGCCATGCCATGCGGGTATCCGGGGTAGACCTTGAGGGTGGCGTTTTTGATGAGCTTTGCCGAGATCAGGCCCGCGGCTCCTATCGGGACGATCTGATCGTCATCGCCATGCATGACAAGAACAGGAATGTCTATCTTTTTCAGATCTTCGGTAAAGTCCGTTTCCGAGAAAGCCTTGATGCAGTCATAGTGCGGCTTCATTCCGCCCATCATTCCCTGGAGCCACCAGTGTTCGCGGATTCCTTCGGAAATAGCAGCGCCGGGGCGGTTATAACCATAGAAGGGGAGAGTCAGGTCCTTGTAGAACTGGGCGCGATTCTTTGCGAGGCTGGCGCGAAGATCGTCAAAGACAGAGATCGGCAAGCCGCCGGGGTTGTTTTCGGTTTTTAACATGAGCGGCGGGACCGCCCCGATAAGCACGGCGCTGGCGACGCGCTTGGTCCCGTGCCTGCCAAGAAAGCGGGCGACTTCGCCGCCACCGGTGGAATGACCCACCATGATGACACTTTTCAGATCGAGCGCTTCGAAAAGCTGTGCCAGATCGTCGGCGTAGGTGTCCATCTCATTGCCGTCCCACGTCTGAGTCGAGCGGCCATGACCGCGGCGGTCGTGGGCGATCACGCGATAGCCGCGCATGCCGAAGAAGAGCATGTGCGCATCCCAGTCGTCGGCTGTAAGAGGCCATCCATGCGAAAACACAATGGGCTGCCCGCTTCCCCAGTCCTTGTAGTAGAAGTGGGTTCCGTCCTTGAGGGTGATTGTCGGCATAATATGGTGCTCCTTTCAGGTTTGAATTTGATTTCTGTGCCGAGAGCGACGAAGAACAACCGCAAATCCTTCCCCTTCCACGTCGATCCGCTCAGTGTCAGCGTCAGGTGACAGCGCGATTTCTTTCGACGATGGGCCGCTAGCGGCGGCGGTCGTAGGAAATGGGATAGGCGTCGGAGCGCGCCTTGATCATGGGATCCTGGGCTTCGATTCCGGCGGTGAGCGCGCCGGGTATGAAGAGGAGCCGACGCTCAGCTTTCGCATTGTCGGCGACGACCGGGTCAATCTCGATGTCGCCTAGTTCGATTTGCCTGCGAGCGTCAGGCCACGCGATGGATGGATCGTTCAAGTCATCTTCGTCTTCGGCGATCTGGAGCATGAGCTTGAATCGAATGGAATCGTCGTTCACGCGCTCGCGGATTTCATGAGAGAGGTAATCGGGATCGGCTTTTTCGATCTGCGCGGCTGTCAGCGACTGCTCACCGGCCATGGGCCGAACCTGGTAACGGCCGTATGTCCCCAGGCCGCTTGCATTGATGAACCTGAAGGCATTCACGCCGTAATACGTAACCGTCGCATAGCTGACGGGCGGTGCAATCTGGGTTTCCAAAAATGTCTTTGCCCGCGGATGGACCTTAAGGAAGGCATCGAGCGGCGTGGGCCTCACAGCATTCGGGCCGCTGGCCGCAACCGCCATCAGAAACTGCCGGAACCCATCGGCGGTAGACGCGGGAAAGCCATTGAACGAGTGGGCAACGATGTCCGTTTCTGTCCCGTCGGGCAGAAAGAATTTGATCGACATGCCGCGCGGCGACGAAAGGCCATCAGTATCGGGCACGTCGGTTGCGCCTGGGAAGTTGGAGAAGCGAACCGTAATGGGTACGCCCATTTTCTGCAGGTGGGGCGCTTTGCTGACCAGCGCTGCCATTCTGCTCGGCCTGAACGCTCCCTCCAGGTTGATGCCCTTGGCATGGGCCGCGCCAACGCCCGGCTGCTGTCTGCCGAAGACTGTGTTGAGAGCATCGACGAGCTGCCCAGGCGTTGAGTATTCAACGCGAGACACCGGTTGAGTCGCAAGGTTGTTCATATCAGTTCTCCTGGTGTTCAGTGGGACAGACCGTTTGGATCTCGTCTGTGGCGGCGCGGATGCAACTTGCCTGGAGCCGATCCCCGACCGGATCGTTCTTTCCCAAAGATCGCGCGGATGGGCCTACCGCCGCATCACCCCAAGCGATGATTTTTAACTAGCGAGGAAGACGCGCACACGAATACCTCGATCGGGGGTTTCCGCCATCTGAATCTTATGCCACGGGTCGACATCTCTAATGTGCATTCAGGATTCGATATAGGAGAGGTCATGGCAAAGAAACTCGAAGGGAAAGTCGCACTTGTCACCGGCGGGAGCGCTGGAATCGGACTGGCCACGGCGCAGCGCTTTGTGCAGGAAGGCGCTTTTGTGTTCATCACAGGCCGCAGGCAGGCCGAGCTCGATGCGGCTGTCAAAACGATCGGCTCCAATATTACTGCTCTTCAGGCTGACTCATCCAACCTGGCCGACCTCGACCGCGTCTACGCGCAAATCAAGCAGCAGAAGGGGCGCGTTGACGTACTGTTCGCAAACGCCGGCGGCGGCGAGTTCGCGCCCCTGGGCTCCATCACCGAGGAGCACTTCGACAATACCTTCAACACCAACGTCAAGGGAGTCGTCTTCACCGTGCAGAAGGCCCTTCCACTGATCCCCAACGGCGGTGCGATCATCCTCAATGCTTCCATCGTTTCCGTGAAGGGGATGCCCAATTTCGGAGTCTATTCCGCGACCAAGGCCGCAGTCCGCTCGTTCGCCCGCACCTGGACCAATGAACTGAAGGACCGCGGGATTCGTGTGAACGTTGTCAGCCCCGGCCCCATCGATACGCCCGGATTGACTGGTCTTGCCAAGACCGAAGAGGAGCGGCAAGCCATCATCGGTCAATTAGTCGGGAGTGTGCCTCTGGGACGTCTCGGCCAGCCGGATGAGATCGCCAGGACGGTGGTTTTC
>Ga0206941_10129_pt1 | contig 22610 bp, 15 predicted proteins | sample Alteio_BWOrgHeat_9_FD_153251 | JGI IMG/M metagenome (GOLD analysis project Ga0206941, IMG submission 153251) | Enriched cells from forest soil in Barre Woods Harvard Forest LTER site, Petersham, Massachusetts, United States -... | ecosystem: Environmental > Terrestrial > Soil > Temperate forest >...
TGGCGGTGGAGAAGAAGTACGAGTTCGACGGGCCCAAGGGTAAGGTTAGCCTTCTCGACCTGTTCGAGGGCCGCAGGCAGTTGATCGTCTATCGCGCCTTCTTCGAGCCTGGGGTGTTCGGCTGGCCCGAGCACGCCTGCCGCGGCTGCTCCCTGGGTGCCGATCAGGTCCCCCACCTGGCCCATCTGAACGCTCGCGACACCACGCTCGCATACGCTTCACACGCCTCCCAGGCGGACATCGCGCGCCTGAAGGCACGCATGGGCTGGGAGATGCCCTGGTACACCATGACCGACAGCTTCGACACAGACTTCGGCGTGGATCAGTGGCACGGCCACAATGCATTCATCCGCGACGGCGAGCGGGTGTTCCGCACCTACTTCATCAACGGACGTGGCGACGAGTCGATGGGAACCACCTGGAGTTACCTCGATATGACGGCGCTCGGCCGTCAGGAAACCTGGGAGGATTCGCCTGAAGGTTACTCCCAGACCCCGCCTTACAAGTGGTGGAACTGGCACGACAACTACGACGCCGAGCCGACGCCTCACCCGCTGTGGGTCGATATCTTAACCGACCCTGAAGGAGCCGCTATTCGAAGGCGAGACGCAAAGGCGAATGAGGACCCCGTTCTGGCGGACGCAGAGGAGGAGGAAATCGCGGAGCTGCAGGCGGGCGACCCGGGAAATCAGGGCGCTTAGACTCAAGGTGACAAAGGACAGAAGATTTTTCCGGCCCGTCCAAGGTCCCCCAAGAGTGCCGTTCGGTAATCGATGGGAGGAAGAAGAAGCGACCGACTCCGAGGACGACTCAGCTTCCGTTGTTGTCCCGTCACCCTTCGGGAACTCCGGCCTTACGAAAGACAGCAAGTGAGCTATCGAGGCCGGCTTTCGCGGCTGCTTCCGGTGTCATGTCTTTCGTTCGGCCGAAAACTTCTACGCTGAGCGCATCGCTGTAGTGGATGCGTTGGAGCGCTTGCAAGAAGCCGGTCAAGTTGATCACACCATCGCCGGGTAGCAGACGCTGATTATCGTGGATCTGATCTGGAGGCAAGTTCGGCGAGTCATTGAAATGGACGTGCACGATGCGATCGCGGCCGGCGGCAATGATGTCCTCTGTGGTGGCTCCTGCGTGATGCCAGTGCCAGGAATCGAGCAGCAATCCGACGTTGGGACCACATTCCCCGGCGAACGCGAGCATATCGTTCATGCGCCAAATGAATTCGTATTTGTAAGCTTTGCGCAGTTCGAGCGGACCTAGAAATTCGAGGCCGAGGCGAACGTTGGAACGCGCCAAAATGCGGGCACTTTCTGTAAACCGCTGCTTATAGGTTTGGCGCAGTTCGTCTTTTGGCGTATCGCTCGACGGCATGATGTACGTGATCATGCGCGGGCAGTGGATAGCGGCAGCGAACCGGGCGGCTGCGTCGAGCTGGGAGAGCGAGGCATTGAAAGTTGCGTCGTCTTTCCGGAATTCGACCGGAAAATCGATGACGGCGGGCCTGATCTTAAGGCCGGCAAGCAGGTCGTTTGTCGCGCTGACGCCGGCTTGCATGGCCGGGAGCAGCATGATGTCCGTGCCGGGAAAACCAACTTTGGCGGCCAGGCGCGCGAAGTCAGGCCAGTGAACACGACCTTGCAACAGGACGCTGTTCAGGGAGAGGAACATGTTGCGCTCGCCGGCGAAAGCTCTAGAGAGCGAGGCAGCGGCAAGCAGCTTACCAAACGATCGTCTGGATATCAAATAAGGCACGCGCAATCGATCATATCCGAGTAGCATAGCCTTGAGGAGGCGGAAACCATGAACAGACGAGAGATGCTGGCCACCACGGGTGGCGCGACGCTTGCGGCACTTTGCATACCGAAGCTGATGAAGGCTGACGCTCCAGCGAGCCGGGTTGCGATCGTGCCTTGCCGCGATTACGCGCAGTATGGGCAGCAACTCTCTCGCGCGTTCGACCAGATCGGCGGGATCGAGAAGTTGGTGCGCGGAAAGACCGTTGCGCTCAAGCTGAATCTCACGGGAAATCCGAAGAACTTTCCCCTGACGCCCGAGCTTCCCTATCGGACGGATCCGCAGTCGGTGGCGGCGACAGTGCATCTGTTTGCCAAGGCGGGTGCGCGGCGCGTTCGCATGATTGAAAGCTTTTTCCCGGCCGATCAGGATCTCTCATTGTGGGCACGCTATGGCCTGGACGTAAACGCGATTAACAACATGGGTGTGCCGGTGGTTTGGGAGAACGTGCAGAACCTGGGCAAGTACAAGCAATATGTGCGCATGACCGTGCCCTGGGGCGGGTACGCCTATCCTGCATACCACCTGAACCCGGCGTTCTATCAGTGCGACGTATACGCCTCGATGGCGAAGCTGAAGAACCATTGGATTGCAGGCGTGACCATGACGATGAAGAACAACTTCGGCAACACACCCTGCTCGCTCTACGGCGGGGACTGCGGACCGAGCGGGAACGAGCGGCCGACGAAAGAGCGCGGACAAGTGCTGCACGACGGAACGACGCCTGCGCCCTCGGGAGTCGATGCCGAGTTGCATCCTGATTCGCCGCGCGATCCGGGCTATCGGGTTCCGCGCATTCTGGTTGATCAGAACGGTATTCGGCCAATTGATATCGCGATCGTGGATGGCGTCGAGACGGTGCGGGGAGGAGAGGGTCCGTGGCTTAATGGCCTGGAAAAGATGACACCGGGCGTGATCATTGCCGGTCGCAACGCCGTCTGCGTGGACGCTGTCGGGATGGCAGTGATGGGCTACGATCCGTATGCGGAGCGCGGCACCTCTCCGTTCATCCGAGGCGACAACTCGCTGCGTCTCGCGGAAGAAGCCGGGATCGGAACGCGGGACCTGAAGCGTATCGAAGTCGTCGGACTTTCGATTAAGGACGCTCACATCAATTTCGGCCCCGGCGCGGTAGGTAAGAAGCTGAGCGAATTGAACTCGTAGTACCACCCGATGAAGCGGTTTGGGAGCGCTTGCTTACGCGCGCGTTCGGGGAGAGACGGTTTTTTGCGCGCATCGGGAAGTGGGTCGTTCGACCGCCTTCCATTCTGGGTGCTGCCCGATGTCGACTCGAAAGCCGAATGGCTTGCATTTTTCGACGACAGAGGACGCTATCGCCAACTTGACTTTGGTCTCCGCGAACAGTCCCATCGCTTCCAATCTCAACTTCTCCGTCCGTGCAGCGGTGTATGACCTCCAGCATGCCTGATCCTGCAGACTGATCTAGTGCTGGAAGGGATTCACTGAACGCAACGATGAGGAGAGCTATAGTCTTCAGATGATCGTGATCCGCGCATCGCAGTGGGAGCAGATGGCGTCAGCTTCCACGGTGCATTCGTCCGCCGGCTCCGTACATTTCTGGTTACGAACAGCGACGGCCAAGATTGCGACGACGGTCCTGGCAGGAGTTTGCCGAGAGCGTGCTGGCGAAGGCGAAGGAGTATGGAATCGACTCGGAACGCGACATGATGCGTTATGCCAGCCTGGGATGGGTTTTCGGATACCGGTTCGATGAAGTCGCGCCCAACCTCTGGATCGCCGAGACGCTGCGTAATCCGGAACTGGCGGCCGGTGCAAAACTCGACATGGTCTATTCTCAGGTGCGGGCGGCGCTGCGGACGCAGCAGAAGAAATCCGAGAGTACCCGCACATCGGCCGGCCTGGTGTCATAGCGGCTTATGGCTGAAGCTGCAGGACCGAGCGCGTTCGACCCCGGGCCGTTCGCTCCGCAGAAGCCGAAGCTGGGGCCGCCCAGGCCCCTTCAAAAGATCCTCAAGCTGCTGGACGAACTGGAATTGGCCGCGGAGAAGGTTCCGGCGGGAGCGCTTTCGGTGATGGTTCTGCCTTGCGAGCAGAACAAGGAAATCATCGCAATCAACATCCAGGAAGCGCCCACCGTCGTGCGTCCTCTACACATGCCCGGCGGCGGCGCGAATACACTCACGCTGCATGCCGTAAACAGGATCCGCCGGGCGGTGGAGTCATGACGTGGCTGCTGCCGGACGGACTCGGGCTGGTTGTTTTCGGAAGTGCGAACCATCAGCCGACGATGAACATCGCGATGACGGCGGAGGGCTCGGAGTCGGTGCGGCTGCGGCACGACTACAACATGCAATCGGTTTCGGACACGGTGACGATTCATGTGGTAGACGTAGCCATCACGGAAGCGCCGGAACTGGCGGTGGGGCTCCCGGCGTTGGGGCCGGGGTATTTCACGGTGCATGCGGTGGGCACGCCGAGTCCCGGCTTCTACGTCTGGACCATTCGGGACCATCACATCGTGCAATTTCCCGGCGGGCTGGATCCGGAAAACCACGCGGCGCCGCAATTCCAGCCACTGCGGCAGGGACAACCGGAATCGACGTCGCCTACACATTTATGGGAGTGACCGTGCGGGACTCCCTGATCGTGGACGTCGTGGCCGTTCGCATTCAGGAAGCGCCGATCGCGGCACGCGCCTTCGACGGTTCACCGACCGCGCCGCAATTCCAGTTGCATGCGGTGGGCGTCCCGGCGGGAGGCGCATTTCTGTGGCAAAACGGAAACGGTGCGACGGTCCAGACCCAAGGCGCATTGAACACCGCGGGGTTGGATCTGATCGAAGCCGCGTCGGGATCGTCGACGGTTACGGTGCAGTACACCATTCGCGGCGTGCAGGTTTCAGCGCAGCTGGACATCCACCTGGTGACGGTGAGGATCACGGAGGGTCCGGAGACTACGGCCGTGATGGCGGCTGTTGGAAATGTGAACCTGGCACTGAACGCGGTGGGGACGGCCGAACGGGGTTTTTCGATGGGCCCCGCGCGATACCAACCTCCTGCAGTTTCCGCTGGGCAAGCCGGGAAACGTTCAGGCGGCGAATGTGGACGGTCTGCGTGCCGGAACGACCCAGATGGATGTGAGTTACACCTTCGCCGGCCAGGTAGCGCACGACACGATCCATATCGACATTGTCGGCTTACGAATCCAGGAGTCGCCAGACACCCGCGTGGCGTACCCGGGGGTCGGGGCTCCGGCCCGGACGAACACGCTGCACGCCGTGGGAACACCGCTGGGGGAGAATACGCCTGGACCGTAGCCAACACGGGAGTGGCAAATTTCGAGGGAGGACGCGATCCCGGGAACCGGGCGACGATCGCATTGGAGAGTGCCAGCCCTGGGACCACAACGGTGACGGGATGCGTTCGGCGAATTGCGCCAGCGCAGGGTGCTTGGTGTAATGGATGTATCTCTGGTCGTCCTTCAGCTTTACGAAAAAGCTTGTTCCGTAATCGTCCGGCGAGAAGACCGAGCCATTGTCGCCAATCAGCAGACAACCGCTGTCGGAAACATCACCGCGCAACGCGATGATGTCGGCAGTGACTTCAATCGACGGCTTATTGCTGAGGTCATGACCGCCGCGGGCTGCCGGGTCGGGTTGGCCGCCGTCATACCACCAGAGTGTCAGAGCATCCTGCTCGATCTTTCTGTGATGGTGGAAAAGATGCGGTTGAGCGACGGAGATGGAAGTTTTCCGTTCAGGAAATTGAAAGCGAATTTTGGAGCCGACGGGATAAGATTCCTTGTTCATTTGGCCGAAAGGCATCGCCTCGATTTCCGTCGGGTAGCCAAGGTTCAAGGCGCGGAACGGCATATTGACCGTGTGGCACGCCATGTCGCGAAGCGCACCCGTGCCGAAATCCTGCCAGCCTCGCCAAATAAATGGACGGTAGACTCCCTCTTGATCATCTGGATCGCGACGGCTCTTAAACGGCCGCATCGGAGCCGGTCCAATCCCACTTGTCTCAATCCAAAGTGTCAGGTATCGGACGTTCTCCCGACGGACGATCCATGCCCTGCGGCCAGACCGGGCGGTTCGTCCAGACGTGCACTTGATGCACTTGCCCAATGAGTCCGTCTTGAATCGTCTCGACCGCGCGCCGCAAGCCCGACGCAGCACTGCCCTGATCCTCATCTGCGTGACAAATTTTTTCTCTTTCGCCATTTTTCGCAGATAGTGCGCCTCATAGATCGTCTGCGTCAGTGGTTTCTGGCAAAAAATGGCCTTGTGCATCTGCATCGCCGCCGACGCCACAATCGCGCGTAAATGATCCGGCGTCGAAATCGTTACGGCATCGATCTTGTTGCCCATTGATCCAGCATCTGTCGGAAATCTTTGTAAAACTTCGCGTCCGGATATTTTTGCATCTGGGTCGCGTAGCCTTCTGACCCCGAATCCACGTCACAGAGCGCGACAATGTTTTCACCGGCACAAGCATTTGTATCGCTCCGGCCTTTGCCACCCCATTGCGCCTATGGAAGCGATGTTCAATTTACTGTTTAGATTTTGGCCGCGCAAAAGCGTCGGCACACCAAACGCGAGCGCGCCGACGGCCAGAGAGGTAGTTCTTATAAAGTCGCGGCGGTTGACACCGGCGGACGAAACTGATTCAAGAGAATTGAACAGGGGTATTTTTTTGGCTGATTGCGCATTCGCAACAGGATCGACTGGCCGGGGGGAGCGCGGCGGGTCGCAACGCCGTGCGGGGCGCTTCCGGCACCGCCCACAGCGTACTGGAACTGGTGATTGGCACCATTTTCGCCACATACCGTTCCAGGTTCTCTGTGGCCGGGATACGGATGGCGTACTTCACACCGCGGCTTCCCAGCGCTTAGTAAAGGCAATCACCCTGTATTGCGGGCCGCGTGGGGCGAGATCGATTGGTAAACGACCAACAACTCTTCAAACCCCGGGAAACCAGCAGCTCTTCCGGCTACCAATTCAACGGATGGAATTGATCTCGGCGACCACAGGTGAAGCGTTGCTATCGGAATGCAGGCGCACTGCGGTTATGCCTGGCGTCCAGGCAGATACTGTTCGAGAAAGCGTCGCGCCAGGACAAACCCGTCTTTGCGCTGCTGCGGAAAATCGGGAAGGTCCGCAGTGCGCGGCACATCCCAGAATTGGTCTTCGTGCTCCACCGCGATGCCGCCGTTGAAGCGGATCTGCAGCAGGACCGTGAGGAATGCCGTCCAGTTGACAATCCCCTGTCCTGGGATCCGATAACGCCACCACCCCTGGCCGGCAATGCCCACCTGCTGCAGTACAGGCTGAGTGATCTCCGTATCCTTGGCATGCACCGCGAGGATACGGTCTTTGAACTGCCACGCCGCACTGACCGGGTCAATGTACTGCCGCACGAAATGCGAGGGATCGAATTCCAGCCCCAGCCGCTTGCTTGGGACGCGGTCGAAAACGGCTTGCATCGCTGCAGGAGTGGTCGCGAAATTGATACCGGTAGGATAGTTCTCCCATCCCATCCCAACGTCGAGCTTCTCGCAAACAGGCAGGTATTTTTCGCTGAAGACATCGGCGAAGGCCGCGGCTTGATCCTCCATCCGGACTCCCGGCTGGCCGCCGCTGAAGGTGCCGACAAACTTGCAGCCCAGGCGATGGCAAAATTCCAGGGCGCGAATAAAATCGGCCTGCGCGGCCGCGCGCTTGCCCGCATCGGGATGCGTGTGGTTGGGTGCGAAGTACTCAATGCTGACAATGCGAATGCCCGCGGTGCGCGCCGTGGCCAGAATCTGATCGATCGCGCTGTCGCTCAGGTTTGGATTGAAGTCCGTACCAGGCGTGACCACGACGCCTTCGTAACCGGCCTGCGCGGCAAAGGCGAGCTTTTGCGGCGAGTACGGCGTGATGATGGAGAGCTTGGGATAGGGCGTATCCGGCGCCATACCCGCTGGTGCCGCAGGCGCTTGCGCTGCCGGTGTCGGGACAGCCGCTGTTCCCGCCATGCCCAGAGCCGCCGCGGATGTACCGCCTACCTTCAAAAAATCTCGCCGGTTCCAAAACGAGTTTTCGCTCTCCATATCGTTCGTCCTATCTGGCGCAGCAAATTCACGATCTGTTCAGTCGTATGCTTCTCGCCCTTTGCCATCTTTTCCTCCTTTGTGTCCAGCCTCTCTCATGAGAACTGGTACAAAAGGAGCCGGCCGCTTCATGCCCTTCTGACAAAGGAATATAGTACGCCTCTCATGGCCACATCATGAGCAAACAAGAGGCATGAGCCAGTTGGAGCGACATCGTCGCCGTGCGGATCTCCTTCACGCCCCGACTTTCCGGCGCTTCGTAAATCTCTGGCCTGGCGAAGGCGCATCGACGCGAAACACCACTTGCTTATGCTGCCGCTCAATCTGGGGCAGCAGAAGCGCTTCCCTGCCCTTATTTGTCAATTGTCGCCTTCCGTGGGGGAAAGACGGAGTTCTCGCATGAGCTTAATGAAGCTTCCGAGGCATGCCTCGGACCCTATCTGAAGATACAACTGGAATCCATCGAAGCAGGCCCATGCCTGAACTGTGTGGGTGTGGGTGTTGCACTCGTTAGCCCGGATAGGGCTCATTAGGCTTCACAATGCGGATGCGATGATCGGAGAACTTAAAGTGGGCGCCCGGCAATTCGATCTTGGGCATGTGGCATGTGACGCAATTGTTCTTCGACACTGGACAGGCTTTGGCGTCGACCTTTCCGCCGCCGTGGCAGGCCTGGCACTTTGCGTCATAGTCAGCCGGCTGTGCGCTGGCTTCAGTGTGCGGGTCGTGGCAGGCCAGGCAACTGATGCGCGCGTCGTCGGGATCGTAGCATCGGCTGCCCCAAAGCCGGTAAGGCTGGAAGCGAATGTTGTTGATACTGTGGTCTTCCTGCATCAGGATTTCTACCCAGGTACGGTGGCAGCGGCCGCAGAAGTTGGATGTCTGTTCAGCGCTGAGATCGCGCAGATCGCCTAATCCGGCGGGTACGACGGCCTTGCCGCTCCCCCGGGCCATGGCTGCAACATGCGCCTCAGTGGCTTCGTGACAATGACTGCACCGGACTCCGGGGGTCATCTTGTCCAACGTAAGCTGTTTCCCCGAGACCGCATCGGTTGCGTGACATCCGAAACAGCGCAGCCTCTCGTCCTGGCTTATCAATCGGCCAGCAGCTTCATTGAGGCCGGCCGGGTGAGTAGTTTGCCCACCGAGCGTTGGTCCAAGACCGTTGAACTCCCGGAACCAACTCATGCGGCTCTCATAAAACTTGCCGTCTTTCTCGAGGATGTAGGTCTGACCCAGGGCCGAACTGGCGCCCATGGCCCAGCGGATGGGCATCGTGATCGTGGCCGTGCCGTCGGTTACAGAGTAGAGGCTTTGATCACCCTTGCGTTCGATGCGATACGAATATTTGTCATAGGTCGCTGTGAGGAGCGGGTGGTCGATGAGAATGCGGGCTTGCTCAACGGTTTCGAGCGCGTGCGCCATATGAGTGGCGGGCTGCGTACGCCCCTCTGCATGACACTTGGCGCAAGGCGTAGAGCTCTCCTGGCCGGCTTGCGCCCAGATGAATGCGGGAGCAACAAACAGCAGCAGGAGTCTCGATAAGATACGGTCTAGCAGAATCATCACGGAAGCATCAGCGCGGGTCCCTACTTCTATATCGACGCAACGCCGACTACTGAAGTTTACCTTCGCGGCTGTTTGACGTTGTTTCGCCTCTGCTTCGGCCGTCAGCTTCTGCACGCTTCAACCACGCGACGGTATTCCCGCTAACTGGGCACATGCAACCGTGGCCTACGTTGTGCCATTTGAACGACAACTATAAAACAGTTCCTACGGAAACCCATGAGACACCATTTCTTTCTCCTGCTTGTTCTTATGGCCCCAGCGTGCCGCGCACAGGAAGCCGATCCCGCTGCTTCGCCCGCACCCGCGCTCGCTGCGGCCCCACGCGCACCGATTTTCATATCCGCTATATCAACGGATCGAACGTGTATATCGATGGAGGAACAACCTCGGGTCTCAGGGAAGGTACCGAGCTGATTCTCAAGCAGAGCACAAATCTTTCCGAACAGGATCCGGCAAATGCCGCCATCGAGCCCGGAGTCATTGCCCGGCTCGAGGTGATTTCAGTCGCCTCAACCTCTGCGGTCTGCGAGATTAGCGCGAAAAAACCGACCTTACTCAGCCATAACTGAACTTCGCCCGCCACACTTAGAATGCGAGGAGATCGTGTCTGAATTGAAGTGACATCTCGTGTTGATCTCCGGACTATCTGGGTAACAGCGTCTGAGCCAATATTATGCTGAACTGCTCACACAACAGTGCTTAAGGCTCTCGCCTTTTAACGTGTCCGTCCGGTTACAACTTGACTGTGACCGTCTTTACCTCCGTACACTGCTGCAGAGCATACTCACTCAGCTCTCTTTCGCCATGTCGTACACCTGCCAGCCAGAGCAACGCAGGCATCCACGTTTCAGGTTAGGCAGTTTTACGGCGAGCGCCGGGATAATTGGGTCGTGGTAACATGAACGCCTTACGAGGTGAAACACTCAGGACCCGTGCGCCATGAATTCCAGCCGTCGTAACTTTGTCCAACTCGGAGTAGGGGCCGTTCTCTCGGTTCCCGCGAATCGTTTGATAGGGCAGCAGGGTATGGGTGGTCACACTGTCAAGCCCATGCCGAGAGGTGCGCCCTCGGGTCGTCCCTTCAACGCCCATTTCATCGACGTTGCCGCAAATGCGGGTTTGCGCGCACCGGTGATTTATGGCGACGGAGACACAAATAAGTACATTGTCGAATCGACCGGATGCGGCTGTGCATTCATCGACTACGACAACGATGGGTGGATGGATTTGTTTGTGCTCACCGGCACTCGCCTTGGGGGAGTTCCCGCGGGCACGACGAATCGACTCTACAAGAACAACCGGGACGGCACATTTACGGACGTCACAGAAAAGGCCGGTTTGCACTCGCTCGGGTGGGCCTGTGGCGTGTGCATCGGAGACTACAACAACGACGGTTTTGACGATATGTTCTGCACCACCTACGGGCAGAATATCCTTTACCGAAACAACGGCAACGGAACGTTCACCGATGTCACCAAAGAGGCAGGACTTTGGAGCGACCAACTGAGGTATGGCGCGGGCTGCAGCTTTCTGGACTATAACCGTGACGGACATCTTGACCTTTTCGTTTCGAATTACGTGGGCTTCACGTTTGAAGGCGCAGGCGTCCCCGGCGAGAACCCCTATTGCCGCTGGAAAGGGATCCCCGTCGAATGCGGACCTCGCGGGCTCAGAACGGGCAAGCATTCCCTCTATCGAAATAATGGCAATGGAACATTTACCGAGGTCACCAAGGAAGCACGCATTCATCAGGCTCCGGCGACCTATGGCCTGACCGTCGTAGCGGCCGATTTCGATGAGGATGGTTGGCAGGATATCTACGTCGCTTCTGATTCCACTCCGAGCCTTCTGTTCGTGAATAATCGCGATGGGACGTTTCGCGAAGAAGGAGTCCTGCGAGGCGTAGGGCTGAGCGAAGATGGCATGGAGCAAGCAGGCATGGGAGTCGGCGTCGGCGACTACGATCTGGACGGACACTTAGACCTTTTCAAAACGCATTTCCTGGATGACGCCAACATTCTTTACCACAACGACGGAAAGGGTAATTTTGATGATGCCACGCGAGCCGCTCGCATTGGAGTCGAAACCCGGTACATCTGTTGGGGAGCAGGCATTGTGGATTTGGATAACGATGGTCTTCCAGACCTTTTCATGGTTACCGGACATGTCTACCCGGAGGTGGAACGAACTCTGCCGCAATATCCGAACAAAACACCACGCGCCGTCTTTCGGAATCTGGGCGGCGGCATCTTTGAAGAACTTATCGAGGAGGCCGGACCGGGTGTGGCGACGCCCCACTGTAGCCGAGGATGCGCTTTTGGAGACTTCGACAACGACGGGGATGTAGACATCCTCATCATTAATCTGAATGAGCCTCCCTCGCTGCTACGCAATGATCTCAGCGGCAAGACTAATAATTGGATCAAGGTGAAGTTGGAGGGCGTAAAGTCCAACCGGAGTGCCATTGGAGCCAGAGTTCTCGTGCATTATGGGAATAGGACCCAGGCGCAAGCTGTGTTGAGCCAATCCAGCTATTTTTCCTGCAATGACCCACGTTTACATTTCGGCCTGGGGACGTGCAGTACCGTTGACATTGACATTTATTGGCCCGGCGGGCTCCGCGAATCCTTCAAGCTGATTCCTGCGAATCAACTTGTCACGATCAAGGAAGGGGTCGGGCCAGTGGCCGGCCACGGCTGGTCCAAAACATAAAAGATGGCCGGTTCCGAGTGAGCTCCACAAACAGGCCGGCTTTGCTGGCGCCCGTCGATGCCGCCGGCGCGACGTTCAAGCATGGCCGCAGCTTTGCGGAAGCCCTGCCGACGGCTGATTTCCCTTCCGTCAGGTGGGCGACGCAGAGCGCGGGACAAGCAGGTTCGTTGTGGATCCTGCAATCAAACACCTAGTTTCGGATTGGGCGGTCACAAATCGCAGCCCCTTGATCTAAAAGATGCTTCTAGTTTAGCGATTTACCGATTCTTTTCTTGACAACGCTCATGTACTCCGCCTATATACCCTGTCCAACGTTTGGCAACAGTACTAGATGTGTGTCTCTTGGAAAGAGGAGGGAAAGGACGGGAGGAAACTGATGAACATTCGGAGGTCGGGAAGTTTTCTAGTGACTGTTCTCCTCTGGGCGGTCACTCCTACAGCTCTGTTTGGCCAGAACGTAAACGGAAGAATTTCCGGAACCGTCTCAGACAGCTCCGGCGCTGCAATTGGCCAGGCTACCGTGACGTTAACCAATCTGGACACCAATGCAAAAAACCAGATTTCAACTGACTCATCCGGCAACTATTCGTTTCCGAATATCTCGCCGGGCCGCTACAAAATTCAAGCAGAGAAGAGCGGGTTTAAGAATTTCATACGTGAACCCATCGTTGTGGAGATCGAAAGCGGACTTAAGATCGACATCGCCTTGCCGGTTGGTGCGGCCACGGAGACGATTGAGGTAACCGGTCAGGCGCCCTTACTTCAACCGGAAACGAACTCCCTGGGGCAAGTCATCGAACAACGAACCGTCACCGATTTGCCTCTCAACGGTCGCAACCCGATTGCCTTGACGCAACTCGTGCCCGGCGTGGTGCCCCAAGGCCAGCCTTCGGCCGGGAACTCCTCGACGGGCAACCCCGTGGGCGCCAATCCCTTCGCTCTTGGAGACTTTCAGATTGGCGGGGGCATGGCCGGTCAGAGCCAGATTCTGATCGACGGTGTGCCGACGAATGGCGCCTACCTGAATGTGGTCACGGTGATTCCGACGCAGGACGCCATCCAGGAATTCAAGGTCCAGACCAACAACCTGGGGCCGGAATACGGCCGGTTTGCCGGCGGAGTCATCAACCTGACGACAAAATCGGGGACCAACCAGTTCCATGGTTCGTTCTACGAATTCATTCGCAACAAGGTGCTGAACGCGAATGACTACTTCGATAATCACAATGGCGTCGTGCGTCCTCCCTTTACTCAAAACCAATTTGGAGCCAACGGCGGCGGGCCGATTGTTCGCGACAAGTTGTTCTTCTTCGGCGCCTGGGAAAGCTTTCGGCTGCGCAAGGGGAATCCGTTCCAGACATGGGTTCCTACCGATGCAGAGCGTAACGGGGACTTTTCCCAAGGTGGAACGAACCCCGGGGGCGCGGTATTCAACATCTACGATCCGACGACCAGCGCGGATTGCACTGGGAGTAACGCGAGCCCCTGCCGCACCCAGTTCGCATACAACGGCACGCCCAACGTCATTCCTCCGGGCCTGATCGACCCCACCGCGGCGTATATGATGAAGACTTTCTTCCCGGAGCCGAACATTACCCCCAATGCAAACGGCAACTTCGCCGACAGTTACAGCTCCGGCGGCGACGTAAATCAGTACAACGGGCGCATCGACTACAGCCTGAGTCAGAAGCAGAGGATTTTCGGACGATACACCTATTCGCATGTCCTTTCGCTTCCCGATGCACCTTTTGGCCAGATCTGTACGGACCGTTGCACCGAAACCACCACGGCGAACCAGGTTTCCTTGGGTGACACGATCCAGCTTTCAACCAAGTCGATCCTGGACCTGCATTTCGGCTACACGCGCTATGTTTATCTGCGCGTACCTCTCAGCGAAGGCATCGACTTGACGCCGTTTGGCGCGAACTGGGCGGCGCTAACCCCTGAAATGACCTACACCCATATCCCGCAGATGTGCCTATCTTCCGCGTCAGGCGACAACCGCTGGGGCGGCGGCTGGTGCGCACAAGGTACGGGCAGCGGCATCGGCGCATATGACGATACCTACAGCTTCGACCCGTCGTTCTCTGAGATCTTCGGCAAGCACACTCTGAAGGTCGGATTCGAATACCGAATCCTCCGCAACAACTATTACCAGAGCAACGATCCCGCCGGCCTGTTCCAGTTCAACGCCAAAACGACCGCGGCGAACCCGAACAACACCGCCCTTGGCAACATCGGTTCGCAGGCATCGGCAGGCGGGAACGGCGTTGCCTCGTTTCTTCTCGGCTACGGGGATAGCGGCGGCGTTACCGAGCCGGCCAAGACAGCCGATCAGAACCTTTACACGGCGATTTATGCCGGCGACACCTGGAACCTTACCAGGAAAATCACGCTCAATCTTGGCGCTCGCGTCGACCTGCAAGGCAATTGGACCGAGCGCTTCAATCGCATCGTCGCTGTGAATACGGCCGAGGCCAGCCCATTGCTGGCGATGAGTGATGCCGTGTCCACCGCTTTTCCCGGCCTGAAGGGCGGCTACGACCTGGTGGCCTCAAGCCGTCATTCAAGCCGCTCTGCGTTTCCGTCCTGGAACCACGTGAGCCCGCGTATCGGACTTTCGTATCAGTTGGGTCAGAATATGGTGATCCGGTCCGGCTACGGGATGTTCTACCTGCCGGTGGACGTTCGCTGGGATGATGCACCCCACAACCTCTTTATCAACTCCTTCAACACACCCTGGCTGACTTACTTGTCCGACGGAGTCACGCCGAAGTTTCCGATTTCCAACCCGTTCCCGGCTTCTGTAGGCGGAATCATTCCGCCCTTCGGCCGAAACCAGGCGTTGATCGATATTCAAGGGAATGGAAATGCAGCGGCTGGGTCCAACTTCCCGGCTCCCTATGTTCAGCAGTGGAATCTGGACATTCAGCGCCAATTCCGAAGCTCCCTGCTGGTCGACATCGCCTATGCTGGATCCAAAGGCACGCATTTGCCCATGCACGGTCAGGATCTCGACCAGTTGCAGCCGCAATTCCTGCCCCAAAGTTCTTCGGACGTGGCCAAACTGACGGCTCAAGTCCCCAATCCGTTCGCCGGAGGTTGTACGGGTTGCACCGGCCCGGTGCAATCCGGCGGCGTGGGAACCAATGCGACGGTGAAGGCAGCCCAGTTCCTGCTGCCCTACCCGCAGTTCGACGATATCCAGTGGGCCGAGCCGGATAACCGTGATTCGAGCTATAACTCGATGCAGCTGAAGATACAGGAGCGGCTTGGAGGGGGCGCCCAAGTGCTTGTCAGCTACTCCATCGCCAAGCTCCTCTCCAATACCAACTCGGAGATCAACTGGCTTGAGGCCGCGTCCCCGGGTTGGGGAGACGCCAACGCCTATAACCTCCGCGGCGAGCGCAGCCTGGATGGGTTCGATGTCCCGCAGCGGCTGGTAATCGGCAGCATTCTGGATATGCCCTTTGGGCACGGCAAGAAGTATGCCAATAGCGTAAATGGAGTGACGGACAAGGTGATCGGCGGGTGGGGCGTCAATACCATCATCACATTCCAGAGTGGCTACCCGATTATCGTCGGTGGCTGCCCGGGTGCGCTGAGCAACTCCGGCATTCCGAACGTCGGCTGTGCACGGCCGACGAGAACTGCCTATTCTCACCTGACAGGCGGTTCCAGAACCCAGAAAATCGCGATGTGGTACGACACTTCCGTATTCACGGCCGGCGATCCCACGAATTTCGGTTATGGGACCGATTCGCGTACTGAGCCCAACATTCGCTCCGACGGACAAAAGAACTTTGACTTCGCGGCATTCAAGAACACGAAGTTTGGGCCGGGAGAACGCTTTGCCTTCGAGTTCCGGGGCGAATTCTTCAACCTGTTCAACCGAACGCAGTTCAATCCGCCGGCTGGCTGGGGCGGCACGATAGGCCAGGTGAGCGGCCAATACAATCTGCCGCGCGTGATTCAATTTGCTGGGCGAGTCACCTTCTGATCTCCTCACGTTGGTGTCCGGACGGGTCGAGGCCCGTCCGGACGCGGCGTTTCTTTATTTATTCTTGTATCCATTGGGTGCAAACTTCGGTTGCTCGTCTGATAATCATCGTCTAACCGCTCAATGATAACTACGAAGGACCCTCGACTATTTCGCTTTCCTCTTCGATTCGTTCTCAGTCTTGCTACCATGAGGCTCGACAAGCGAGGGTATTGTCACTTCACGTCCCTCGCGCTCGGTTTGCTTGCTGTTTCGCTGCTGATCCCCAGATGGGCGAACGGCCAATCGTCAGAGCAGGATATCGAAACCTCGTTTCGCGCCGGCCAGGCGGCTCTCAAACACGGTGATTTTCTTCGTGCGACCGAGGAATTCAAAAAAGTTCTCGCCCTGGACCCAAGCCTGGTTGAAGCGGAGGCCAACCTGGGTCTCGCTTATCAAAGCCTGCTCGACTACGACGCAGCAGCCCGGTGTCTGTCCCATGCTCTCCGCGAACGGCCAAATCTTCTTGGCCTCAACATCATTGTGGGGATGGATTACCTTAAACTTGGCTCGCCGGAAAAAGCTGTTCCCTATCTTCAGCACGCACTGGAACTCGATCCTTCAAACCCTGATGCGCATGATGCCATGGCCCTGTATCACTTGACTCAGGAGAACTTTCAGGGTGCAGCTGAGCAGTACCGTAAAGTCGCTGACCTCAACTCCGACGAGGCCGAGGCCTTGTTCAAAATCGGACATCAATACCTGGATTTGGCGGCGCGGCTGGCCTATCGAGGCGCCCGTCTGTATCCGGATTCCGCGTGGGGACACCGATTTCTCGGCGATATGCTGTTCGAGCGCGACCGCTGGGAAGATGCCGCACAGGAATACAAGAAAGCGCTCGCCATAGAACCTCGCCAATCCGGACTGCATACTCTGCTCGGGGAAGCCTATCTGCATACAGGAAAATTAGAAGACGCAGAAACAGAGCTTCGCCACGAACTCCAGCTTGATTCGCGATATGAGCGGGCCTGGCTTGGCCTGGCCAATATTCAACTGGCCAAGGGGCAAGCGCTAGACGCCCTTGACTCCGTGAGCACAGTCTGGCGAAATTCTCCCGAATTCCTCAAGTCGCACCTGGAATTCCCCTCGATCGAACTCACCAGGGAGGCGGCGCAAGCTTGCATATTGCTCTTGCTGCATCAGCCCGAGACGCCAGCGAAGCATTTTCTATTGTCCGCCCTATACTTCTGTGCAAATGAGGGCGCTCTTTCAGAGCGCGAATCGCAGTCCTTCCAAAGTGACCTGTCGAATTGGCAACAAACGTCCGGCGTTCCGTCGCAAGCACATCCTGATGCAGATTCCTGCAAACTCCATCGGTATTCTCTCTGCATAGCCTCGCTTTCAAAAGCAAAGCCCCTGACATCGTCGACTTACCTGCTTCTCGGAAGAAGTTACTTTGTGTTGCAGCAATACGTACCGGCGGCTGATGCGCTGGCGCGAGTTCATGGAGACAACAATGCAAATTCCGAGGCCAGCTATTGGCTGGAACGGACATACCAAGCCTTGGGGGCGGAATCCTATTCCCAACTCGAGAATTCGTTTCCCGACTCCTGGCGAACTCATCAGCTGCGTGCCGAAGGCTTTGCCCTTCGAGGAGATCACGACGATGCCATCAAGGAGTATGAAGCAGCACTTCAGTTGCGCCCGGAAGAGGCAGAACTTCACGAAGCGTTGGGTGAATTCTTCCTCGATAATCGTTCTGACGAAGACGCGCAGAAAGAGTTGGAGAAGGCCGTGGCGCTCGATCCCTCGCGCACCAAGACGCTCTATCTGCTCGGTCGTCTGTACGTCCTCGATAACCAGAGCGAAAAAGCGGTGCCATTTCTACAGCGCGCGTTGCAACTGCAACCCAATTTGAATGAAGCCAGCGGTTTGTTAGGGACGGCCTATGTGCGCATGGGACAGTTCGCCGATGCGATCCCGAGTCTTGAGAAGGCGGCGCCGTTGGATCATTACGGTAACATCCATTATCAGTTGTACCAGGCGTATCGAAAGCTCGGCGAAGCCGATCTCGCGCAGAAGGCTCTGGCACGCTCTCAGGATATCCGCCGGAGTTCTCTTGAACATGACCAGGCTCTAATCATGGGATCTCCGCGACCCGAAGCTGATCCGCATTGATCATCATCGTGAACCGGTCATAGTTAGCTCGAATATCTCCCGTGCATCTGCGTTTATAACTGTCATACTGAGTCGGCACACTGGAAATGCTCGCATTGCAACCATGCCAGGAACTGCTTTCAGCGGTCGACGAGTTCCAGGTCGCCGTAGTGTGGCAAAGAGTGCAACTCGTCGGAAATCTCGATGACACATGGTTGGGATTGGTGGTGCCAGTGAATTCCTTCGTGTGGCACGCGTAGCAATCCGTTGGCGTGCCCGCGAAGACGTTGTTGACATGGCACTGAACGCAAGGGACGCTCACATGAGCGCCGATCAGCCGAAACGGCGTCCTGTTGTGATCGAACTCGGCCCCATTCGACGGAATTGTGCTATGTCAATGGCGCTGGTCAAGTTGTGCGCGCCCGTCAGCGGGAATGGTGTCTTGTTGTGATGGAACCCAGCGCCAGTCCAACCAGTGGTGTTGTGGCATACGGCACAGTCGGTCGGGAAATTCGCCCTGCGTGATTCGGATTCGTGGTCCCGTCAAAGTCTTATGGCATCCAATGCAATCTGCAGGAAGGCTGCCCGAACAATTGTTGTTGACATGACATTGCGTGCACTGCGTGGTCATACGCGCCGGTCAGCGAGAGCTTCGTGTTGTTGTGGTTAAACGTTGAGGTTGTCCAGCCCGTAGTGCTGTGACAGATCGAGCAATCGGTCGGACGCCGCTGGAAACATGCGGTGGGGGAGAATAGTTTTGTTGAACTCCGTCTGGTGGCAAGCGAAGCAATCGGTGGGCGTCGAATTGTAGTTATTGTTGGCGTGAGACTGCGCGCAGCCTACGGTGGCATGCTTGCCGGTCAGCGGATAGTGCGCATAGATGGCGTGATCGAATTTTGCATTCGACCAACCGGTTGTCGAGTGACAGATTCCGCAGTGCGTGGCAAACCCATCCTGGCGCCGCGCGGGTTGTTGGTTTTGATGAAGTCATTGGCGTGGCACGAATAGCATTGCGCCGATGTTCCCTTGAAGACATTATTGCTGTGGCAGGCGGAGCATCCAATCGTCGCGTGCGCGCCCGTCAATGCGTATCCCGTATATCTGAGGTGGTCAAACTTGGCATTGAACCTGCGATCGTTTGAATCCGCCGCCCGTTCGTATGGAATAGAGCACGGGTGGTCACTCTCCCGGTCGATTTTTCTGCTTCGTCTGGCGTCCCCAGTCGGCAGCTATCTGCATTTCGCCGCGGTTTCGCTGAGAATGAATTTCCTTTCAAAGCCTCGATCGCCTTCCCGTAGGAGATCTTCTTTGCGATGCTCTCTCGCTGGGCTATCGGCCGAAAGGATAAGGGTCAGACACGAACGAAGTCGAGGTCAGCATTCTTCGGATCGGAAGGCTGCAGTTTCGTCCGTTCAGCCATACGGTCTGCACCACCCATGAATCTGTGTTTGCTGCGCCTGTGAGTCAGGATTCGTAAACAAGTTGCCCATTGGAAGTTTTGCGCCAACCTACTCAGGGAATGTAAATTTACGCCAGGTCCGGCGCGGGCTTCGCGAGCAGTACCCCCAGGGCGCAGCTTGCCATCCGAGCCAGTTCCCCGTCGGCGCGGCTGGTGAGAACAATCGGAACCTTGGCTCCCACCACGACTCCCGCCGCGAGAGCCCCGGCGAGGTATTGAAGCTGCTTAAAGAGGATATTGCCGGCTTCCAAATTGGGGACCAAAAGAAGATCCACGTCTCCCGCTACCGGCGACTTGATCTTCTTGATACGTGCCGCATCGCTTGAGATGGCATTATCGAATGCGAGCGGACCATCGACGATAGCCCCCACAATTTGTCCACGATCCACCATCTTGCAAAGGGCGGCGGCATCGAGCGTAGAGGGGATGGCGGCGTTCACTGACTCGACCGCCGACAGGATTGCCACCTTGGGGTCCATCATTTCAAGTTTGAGCATCAGGTCGATCGCGTTCTGCAGAATATCGATTTTGGTTTCGAGGTCCGGTTGGATATTGATGGCCGCGTCGGTGACGAAAAGTGGCTTATGATACGACGGCACATCCAAGGCGAATACATGGCTGATGCGGCGTCCGGTGCGCATGCCGCCTTCACGCGACACCACGGCGCTCATGAGCTCGTCGGTATGCAAGGACCCCTTCATGACCATCTGGACTTCGGTTTTGCGCGCCATCTCTACTGCCCGCACAGCGGATGAGCGACTATCGGCGATATCCACAATCCGGATCGTCCCAAGGTCAAGGCGCAGCGTTTCCGCCACGCCGCGAATCCTCTCTTCTGATCCCACCAGGATCGGGACGATCAACTTGTCTTTGAATGCCTGAATGGCTCCCCCAAGAGATACTTCGTCGCAAGGCCACACGATTGCGGTCTTCACCGCCGGTTTAGACGTGGCGCGCGCGATCAAACCGAGATAATGACGATAGGGATTGTTCACAATAAGGTGAGGCACGGGAAGAGTGGACCAGCGCAGTTTCTTGGGGGGTGCGATGAGTTGCGCTGTACCCGTAAAGATTGAAGTACCGGCGGCGTTGTTTGCCGTGCAATCAAACGTAATCTTTTTCGTAGCATCGTCCTTGCTGGTAACTCTCACCTCAACCAGAATGCGATCTCCCACGTGGATGCGAGCATGGAATGACAACGATACGTCCGTTAGTGTGACGCCAGGCCCCGGTATATTCATGCTGAAAAGACCGGATATAAGCGATGCGCACCACATGTTCGGGCCCATTGGAGGAACTCCTCCGGCGCGATCAATGAGTTCTTCGTTGTTCAGAACAGAGTGGAATCCGGAGATCGAGGCAAAAGCCATCGCGTCATCCGTGGTAAGTACGTGCTCCGTGTTGGCAGTATCGCCGACTGAAATCTCGTCATATGTCTTGCTCTCGATGAATCCCAGATTCATAGAAATTCCTTCCCTGGACATCAAGACCGCGCCCGATGCATGATTGATTACCATCCATCCGACACAAGCTCTATTTCTTGAAACGTGTCTCGGAGTACTAAGCGAATCCGTCCAGCAGTTCCAGTACGATTCGCTCCGGACTTGATGAAGCTGCCAAAATGGCGATCCAGAGTAAACGATAACCCGTTGGCTAGTCAGGTCATTCAGATTCACCCGCGTCTGAAAATATGTCCGAGACCAATATACCTGTCGAGGCCATTACAAATTCGTGAAACGGGCGAGCCTGCTGATGATCCCGCATCGAGCCGTCGTTCTGGCAGAATTAATACGCAGCGCCGAAAATTCGCCCGACATTTGGCTTAGTTGCAGTAGGGACGATCATCGCTGGTCGCCACTGGGTGGCCGGAGGCAGTCACCTACCTCCGGCTCCCACAGAACCCAGCGTGCAGATTTCCCGCACTGGGCTCTTCAGAAGTTGATTCACAGTATGGCGATAGCCTGCAGCGCTCGATAAGAGTAATGGAGCTTTGGTCTAAGCAGCGGGAACTGACCCTTGATCCGCTGGAATTGCTCCCATCGGACCGTTCCGTGCCAACTCCGACTGCTCAGCATTTTGCGCCAGTATTGCTCCACGGCCCTATGCACCCGCAGCAATGCCCGTAGATTTCCGGCAACGCCGTAGTATGCATAGTGGCCTCGGAGCATTTGATTGAGATGATTCACCTGTTCCTGGATCGACAAGTGCCGCATTCGCCGCATCTGGTCCTGCAACCGCGTGAGCGCACGCCGCAGCCGTGACTTTTCTGTCCGCATTCCAATCCCAAAGTTTCCTTTCTGATTGCGAGTGCAGTACAGAGTAAAACCCAGGAAGTAGATCGTCTCCGGGCGTTTACGGCCACGTTTGCTCGCGTGTCGGTGCGCGAAGCGTCCAAATTCAACGAGCTTGGTCTTCGTCGGTTCCAAGTTCAGGCTGAACTTCCTCAGCCTCTTTGCAAGCGCTTCTTGAACGCGAAGAGCATCTGAACGGAATTGGAAACACAGCACGAAGTCATCGATATATCTCACCATGCAGGCCTCGCCCCGAAGTCGCGGCTTGACCACTTTCTCGAACCACAGATCGAGAACATAGTGGAGATATATGTTGCTCAGCAAAACGCTGACCGAACCTCCCTGCGGGGTCCCCTCTTCGCTTGGATGAACCTCTCCATTCTCAAAAACGCCTGCCTTCAGCCAGCGCCGGATTAAACTGATCAGGCGCTGATCTCCCACTCGATGTTCCACGAAGCGGAGCATGCACTCGTGACTTAGGCTCCCGAAAAAGTTCTTGAGGTCCGCCTCCAACACCCACTCGATTTTCCCGCCAGCAATTCTCTCATGGAGCGTTGCGAGCGCTTGGTGGGCA
>Ga0206941_10130_pt1 | contig 22585 bp, 16 predicted proteins | sample Alteio_BWOrgHeat_9_FD_153251 | JGI IMG/M metagenome (GOLD analysis project Ga0206941, IMG submission 153251) | Enriched cells from forest soil in Barre Woods Harvard Forest LTER site, Petersham, Massachusetts, United States -... | ecosystem: Environmental > Terrestrial > Soil > Temperate forest >...
ATCGCCAATCAAAAGGGCGGTGTGGGCAAGACCACCACGGCCATCAATCTGGCCTTTGGTTTGGCGCGCCGCGGCGTGCCGACGTTGCTCGTGGATCTGGACCCGCAGGCCAACGCCACCAGCGGCCTGGGTTTTGAAAAAGAGGCCGGGCGCAGCTTATATGGCCCGCTCCATGGCGAAGGCGCTGCGGCGGAAAAAGTCCTGGTGACGCGCCAGGAAAATTTATTTCTCATTCCGTCCGAAGTGGATTTGGCCGCCATCGAAATCGAACTCGGACAAAAGGATGATTATTTGGTGCGGCTGCGCGAAGTGTTGCGCCCGCTGACGGAAGACGGCCGGTTTGCCGCCATCATTCTCGACTGCCCGCCCGCGCTGGGGATGATTTCGATGAACAGCCTCGCGGCGGCGAATCACCTGCTCATCACCTTGCAATGTGAATACCTGGCGATGGAAGGCCTGAGCCAAATTCTTAACGTGGTCGAACAATTGCAACAAGCGGGCGTCAACGAGCGGCTCACCGTCGGCGGCATTATTTTGACGATGTACGACGTGCGCACGAATCTTTCGCGACAGGTGGCCGACGAGGTGCGCAAGCATTTTCCCGCCTTGGTGTTTGAGGCCTGCATTCCGCGGTCGGTGCGGTTGAGTGAGGCGCCGAGTTTTGGGCAGTCCATTTTCGAATACGACGCGCTGAGCACTGGCGCGCAGGCGTACGGCAAACTTGCGCAGGAAGTGGCGCAGCGGTTTGCGCTGGTCGGCAAACCCGCGTAAGTTGGCGCGAAGGAATTTTTTGGAATGTCGGCGGTGAAAAAACTTAAAACCCGGACCAAGCACCCCCATCCGCGCGCGGCGGCACCCGCCGGCGGAAGCGGTGATTCATTGCTTGCGCGGTTACGGCGCTTCATGTCGAAGCGTCGGGCAGGGGTCGAGCCAACGGATCCCTCGTTGGAGGCGCTGCAAGAGCGGCTCGGTTATCATTTTCGCCGCCACGAATTGCTGAAAGAGGCGCTGACGCATCCGTCGTACGCACAGCAGGAGCGCCACAAAATTCCGCACAATCAGCGGCTGGAGTTTTTGGGCGATGCCGTGCTGAACTTTGTCCTGGCCGAGCGGCTGTTTCACGATTTGCCCGGTGAGCGCGAAGGCGAACTGGCCCGTGCGCGCTCCGCGTTGGGCAAAGGCGAATTGCTGGCGGTGCTCGCGCGCAAACTTGGCCTGCCCGCCTGCTTGCGGTTGGCGCGGGGCGATGCGGCGGCGGGCGGGCGTGAGTGGCAATCGTCGCAAGAGGACGCCTTCGAAGCGCTCATCGGCGCGGTCTATCTCGACAGTGATTACCCAACGGCGCGCGACGTGGTGCTTGGGTGGTTCGGCGATTTGGCGGAGTTGCGCGCCGAATTGCTCAGCGGCGACAATCCGAAGGGCCGGTTGCAGGAATGGCTCGCGCAACATGGGCAGGCCCGCGAACTGCGGTACCATGTGACGCAAACGACCGGCCCCGACCACGCCAAGGTTTTTCACGTCGAACTGACAGTCCAAAGCGAAATGGTCGGCGAAGGCACCGGCCGGTCGAAAAAGGATGCCGAAGAGCAGGCCGCCCACGCAGCCCTGGCGCGTCTGGTGGCGCGTGAACAAACACAAGTTGCTCAGCAGCAATGAATTGTCGGCACCCGGGACCAAGAATTTTATATTTCACCGGTGAAAATTTTCGGTAATATTGCGAACGATTCGCTTAATTAAATAACAGAGGCATTTTGTCGCAGCAAAAATACCTATCAGGAAAAACTATGAATGACGACCCCGCTCAACGTCAGGCACAAGACATCAACGTGGAGAAAGAACGAACCAAACGCACATCTTCCGCCAGCACGATAGCGGTGACGACGGTGGTATTTTGTGCGTGGTTGCTGGTAATGGTGCCGACCTGGCCCGCAGCTTTTGGAGTAATGGCGCTGAGTGGAATGGCCATGGTCGCGTGTTTCTTTATTCTGCACTATAAGTGAACGGAAGTGCTGTGCGTTAGAATTGGGAACGATCGTGCCATTTTGACCTGTTGGCGACGGGGGATTTTACGTAACATTGGGCGCGATTTGCTTAACGAACTAGATAAGATGGGCACGAGCGCCCTCGCCTCTTATGAAAATTGCCCTTCGCGTCCTTGTCGGTCTTGCCATCATCGCTGGTTCTCTGACGTTGCTCCTTGTCCTCGCGCTGACCTTGAAGGCGGCGGTTGTGCTTTTGTTCATTCCTTTTGCGCTCGCGGCCATGGCCTTCTGGGTTTGGATGGTGGTGGATTGCGCGCAGAGAGTGTCTGCCGGCGAAAAAGACAAAATCGGCTGGCTGCTCGTTGTCATATTGCTGCATTTTATTGGTGCGTTGGCTTACTTTTTCTTTGGACGCAGTCAAAAGCCGTTATCGCGTCTGACCCCGCCACAGGCCGCGCCGCCACCGCCGCCGTTCAATGCGGGCGATGGACAATCTGTGGGAATGAGCGCAATGCCTCCGCCCGCGCCGCCGCCAACAGGCGCACCGGAAAGTAGTTCTCCGAACGCACCGGCCAAATGTCCCAAATGCGGTGCGGTGCTGCCGACAGCCGCCTCGGAAGGTTTGTGCCCGCGCTGTCTGGTGCAGATGAATTTGGCGGCTTCGACGCAATTTACGGGAGCGGCTCCGGCCGGCCCGCCGCCGTTGCCCGAGGAAATCGCCAAGCATTTTCCGCAACTGGAAGTAATGGAATGCCTCGGACGCGGCGGCATGGGCGTGGTTTACAAGGCGCGTCAGCCGCGGCTTAACCGCTTCGTGGCGCTGAAGATACTTGCGCCCAATCGCCAGCAGGATCCGCAGTTTGCCGAGCGGTTTATTCGCGAAGCGCAGGCCCTCGCAAAGCTTAACCACCCGAACATCGTCACAGTTTTCGATTTCGGCGAGGCGGACGGGATGTACTATTTATTGATGGAGTACGTCGATGGCATGACGCTGCGCGGGTTGCTGCACGGCGGCAAGCTGGCGCCGGAACAGGCCATGGCCATCGTGCCGCGCATTTGTGAAGCGCTGCAATTTGCGCATGAGCAAGGCGTCGTCCACCGCGACATCAAGCCGGAGAACGTGCTGGTGGATAAACAAGGGCGCGTGAAAATCGCCGATTTTGGCATCGCGCGCATGATGGGCGTGGGCGGGTTGCCGGAGCACACGCGCGACCGGTACGTCATCGGCACGCCCTATTACATGGCGCCCGAGCAGGTTGAGCATCCGCTGACCGTGGATCATCGCGCGGACATCTATTCCCTGGGCGTGGTGTTTTATGAAATGCTGACGGGCGAACTGCCGCTGGGGCGCTTTGCGTTGCCGTCGCAAAAAGTGCAGGTGGACGTGCGTCTTGACGACGTGGTGTTGCGCACGCTCGAAAAGGAACCGCAACGCCGCTACCAGCATGCCAGCCAGGTAAAGACAGACGTGGAAAATATTTCGGGCGTGACGGCGGCAGCGGGCGGTTTCGCGGGCACGCCACCGCCCATGGTCCCGCCGTCGATGCTCGGGGCAGCCGGGACGCCCGGGGGCAAGCCACGCTCGGTGTTCTGGCCTGTGATGGCGAAACTGGCCTTCGGGATGATATTGTTGGGGCTTTTGGCGTTTACAGTGCTTTTTGTAATGTGGAATTTTGCATCCAAATATATTCCGTCGGTGCTGCACTCGTCCGGGAGCGCATTGCACGGCTCTGGTGTACTCGCGACACGAACACTCGCGCTGGCGCCATTTTCGAAAATCGACGTAACTGGCTCACCTGATCTGGACGTTCAAATCGGCACACCACTTTCTGTTACAGTCAGCGCTGACGACAATATACAGCCGTTAATCGAAGCTCGGGTTGAAGACGACACGCTGCATATTCGCACAACGAGATACTACAATTCCGATTTGGGAGTGAAGTTTGCGATCACAGTGCCATCGCTGGACGCAATGGCCTTGATCGGCTCATCGACTGTCAATATCCACAAATTAAACGCCAACACATTTACACTGAGCGCCAAGGGTGCGGGTGACGTCAGCATGGATGGCGTAGCGGACAAACTTGATGTAGAGGTGATGGGCGCAGGTGACGTGAAGGCGCGTGATCTGACCGCCAAGGACGTAAGCGTGTATGTGGCTGGCGCGGGCAACGTCGCGGTCAACGCAAGCCAATCGCTGAATGTTTCCATCGCGGGCGCGGGCAGTGTGAGTTATGCGGGCCATCCGGCAACGGTGCAAAAGCGCGTCGCCGGGCTGGGTTCGATACAAGAGATTGCAGATAACGATAGCGCCAATACCGGCGGCAATTCCACCGCAGCCGCGGCGGCGCCCGTTGAAGCGTCGGCCCCGGCAGAGCCGGTGGTTTCGTCAACGTCGCAGATTTCCCCGGCGCAATTGGAGGTTTTGCAAGCGCAACTGAAAGGAGCGCAAGGCGAAGTGGTGCGACTACAGCAACTTTATGACAGCGGCCAGTCACCGGCCACCGATCTCTATGCGGCGATGGAACAAGTGGATATTTTGCAGGCGCAAATCGCCGGTGATGCAGAGAAAGAGGCCGAGGCCCGGCTCACCTGGACGGAAAAACGCCTGCAATTGACCGAGAAACTTTTGCAGGCGGGCGTGGTGCCGAGCGCTGATTATCAAAAACTGGCGACGGAGGTTGAAACGCTCAAAGCCCAATTGAAGGCCGTAACGTCCGCAGCGTCTGCCCCGGCAACTCCGTCGGCAGTGGATTTACAAAAGGCCCGGGATGCAGCGAACCTGATGGATTTGCAGAAGCGGTACAATGCAGCCGTGGGCATAACCGATTGGCAATCCCGCGATGCGGCTTTGTCGGCCTTGGCGAAAAGCGCCGCGGTGATGGACCAGCCGGCGATTGTAAAGCAAGCTCTGGGCAATGTCACCGACTGGCAAAAGCGCGACGTGTCGATACGGGAATGCGCCCGTTCGCTGCTCAAAAATGGGGATCGGGCGAAAGCCATTGATTTGGCCAATACCATCACCGATTGGCAAATGCGCGACGCAACGCTCGCGGAAATGTCGCGTTAAGGCGTGCGGCGGATTTTTGCTCGCCGCGACATGGGCGGGAGGGTAGTGTGAATCTCGGCCTTGCCCCGGCCCTGTCCATGCCTTCCACCCCCCAGACCCGCAGTTCGCGTCGTAAGGTATGGCTGGTCTTGGCAGTGGTGTTCGTAGCGATATTGGCTGCGCCGGCCGGATGGTATGGGTGGAAGCGGCTGCATCGCGCTCCGCCGGTGCAGTTAATCTGGACGATGAGTTATGCGGAGGGCCTCAAGCAGGCAAAAGCTGAGAATAAAAAAGTCCTGCTTTATTTTACCGGTTCGGATTGGTGTGCAAATTGCGTGTTACTGGACGAAGGCGTGCTGAGGCGGCCGGCATTTGCCCGCTACGCCAAGGACCATTACGCGTTGGTGATGCTCGATTTTCCGATTAAGAAACAGTTACCTGACGATATTGCCGCGCAAAACGATGCGTTGCGCATGAAATACGAAGTTTCCGGTCTGCCCACGCTCATCCTGCTCGATCCGCAAGGGAACGAGTTGAATAAAATGGTCGGCTACGACAAGAGCCCGGTGGGTGATTTTATGACCAAGCTGGACGCCGACTACCCGATGGGCACCATGCCGGCGTCGGAAAAGAAAGTCGCCGTTCCGGAGCCGGGGGGCTAAAATAGCGTTGCCCGCCTCATGTCTCCTGCAAATACCGCGACACGAACTTCCGCCCGTCTGCGCCGATTATGGACGTTCGGTCTGGGCGGATTGCTGGCGGCGGTTCTGGCCGGATGCGCCAGCAACAATGCGGATCGCATGTGGGTGGACGCCAAGATCAATGGCAAAGCGCTGCACATGGCGGTGGACACCGGTTCGACAATTTCATTTTTGACGCAGCCGGTGGCCGATGATTTGGGGCTGAAAATCACCGAGCCACCGAAGAATGTCTATATTCCACCCGGCCGGGTGGCGCTCGGCATGACCGAAGCCTGTGATTTGACGCTATGGGGCACGACGATTCGCACCAATCTCGGCGTGGAAAAAGTGCCGGAATACGTCAGGCTGGAAATGGATGGGCTGATCGGCTGGACGCAGGTAAGGGACAAGATTCTGGAGTTCGATGCGGAAAAGCGGGAAATCCGCCCGCTCGATAAATTACCCGAAGACGTAGCCACGTGGACACAATTGCGCATTCAACCCAGCGTGGATTTCATGATTATGGATTTGCCGGACTTTCATGGGAGCATGGGGTTAATTTTTGTGGACACCGGCTCGACGACCGGGGTGGAGTTTTCCCCGGCGTTGTGGAAGCTATGGCGGGTCATGCATCCGAAGGACCCCATCACGTTGTGCGCGTATTTTACGCCGGGCTCGGGCCTGGTCACCGTCGAACAGTCCTGGGCGCATGAACTGCCGCTGGGGTTGTTTACGCTCAAGGAAGTGCCCATCGAGGAGGCCAATCCGTCGGTGACGGCGCTGACACGGCGTCACCCTAATGTCATTACCTTCGGCATGGCTGCGTTGAAGCGCCTGGATCTGGTGCTGGATGGCCCGCGAGGAGTGGTTTACCTGCGACCGAAACAAACGCCGCCCGAGCCCTATAATCACAATCGGTTGGGTGCGGTGTTCATGCCCCTGGACGAGACCAGCCAGTTTCTGACCGCGCACGTGCTCGAAGGCAGTCCCGCCTATGAGGCCGGCCTGCGCGACGGCGACATCCTGACCTACATCAATGGTCGCAGCACAGCCAACTGGCTCGACCACCCTGAGTTGGGGGTGCCGAATTTTGACTGGCCGGAGGACCGCAAAGTTTATTTGCGCTACTTGCGTAATGGTAAAGAATACCGGGTGAACGTACAGTTGCGCGACATCATCGGCCCGGGCTCGCCGGGCTACCTTTCCAGTATTGCGCCCACGGTTAAATAACAGCCCTCCTCTTTATGAGCACACCTACGCCCGCCGCATCGCCGCCTTCCGCCGCCACCCAAGGCGGAGGCGGGGGCCGCGCGCGTTTTGCGACCACGCGTTGGACGATGGTGCTGGCCGCCGGCAAACGCAGCTCGCCCCTCGCCGTGCGCGCGCTCGAGGAATTGTGCCGCGACTACTGGTATCCGCTCTATGTGTATGTACGCCGGCGTGGTTACGCGAAGGAAGACGCCGAGGATCTTACGCAGGCGTTTTTTGCGCGGCTATTGGAGAAGGATTATTTGCGCACCGCCGCGCGCGAAAAGGGGCGCTTTCGCACTTTTCTTCTCGTAGCGTTCCAGCGTTTTGTGGCGAATGAATGGGACCGCGCCCGCGCGCAGAAGCGCGGGGGCGGCCAGCGCCTGGTGCCACTGGATGCCGACTACGCCGAGCGCCGCTACCATGCCGAGCCGGCGGACACGATGAGCGCCGACCGTATTTACGAACGCCGCTGGGCGCTCACACTCATCGAGCAGACGGTTGGCAATCTGCGCAAGGAATACGTTACCGCAGGCAAGACACGCGACTTTGACCAGCTCAAGGTTTTTCTCACAGCCGACCGCGACACGATTCCCTATGTGCAGCTTTCCGAGACGCTAGGTCAAACCGAAGGCACGTTACGCGTGGCAGTGCACCGCATGCGCAAGCGATTTCGGGAATTATTTCGCCAGGAAATTGCCGAGACGGTGTCCGACCCCAACGAAATCGAAGCGGAGCTGCGGCATCTGATGGCGGCGTTGAGCGATTAGGATCGGGTCTGGCGGACGGGAGATAATCAAAGGCTAATAATATCGTAAAAAGGTGTTGACGCGCAGAGAACTCTATAATACAGAGTACTCTATCATGAATGAAGAATCTGTTGTTCCGCCCAATCCGGAGGAAGCCCGCGCGGCTCTGGCCGAAGTTGACCGTGTGTTGACGCAAACCCGTCTGGCCATTGCCCAAGGCCCGTCTGCCCCGCTGTTAATATTGTGGGGCGTCATTTGGATGATCGCTGATTTGACGACGCAGTTTTACCCTCCGGCGATGCAATGGCTGTGGTTGCTGCTGGATTTGGTGGGCATTTTTGGTTCATGGTGGCTGGCGACGCGGCATCGGGTTCAGGTCAAGCGACCGAGCGGGTGGGGCTGGAGAATCGGGGCGTTTTGGGGAATATTGTTTTTTTATTCGTCACTGTGGCTTTGGCTATTGGTGCCGGGTCATTGGCCGCAGACCGCGCAGCAATGGAATGATTTTTGGCCGATGTACAAGCGGATCTCGGCTTACGGCCACACTATCCCGATGTTTGCTTACGTGGTCGGCGGTTTGTGGCTGGGACGATTTTTTGTCTGGCTGGGATTGCTGGTGACAGCCCTGGTACTGATCGGCTTTTGTTATGTACCGGATTATTTTTTCCTTTGGCTCGCTGCGACGGGTGGCGGCTCGCTCGTCATTTCCGGGGTTTTCATCCGCAAATTCTGGAAATAGCCATGCCGGAACTCGACAAGATCATTCATTCTCCGGCGCGGCTGCGCATCATGGCTGCGCTGATTGCGCTGCGCGCCGACGAGCAGTTGAATTTCAGTACCCTGGGCGAAACGCTGGAGCTGACTGACGGCAATCTTGGGGCGCATCTGCAAACACTGGAAGAGGCGGGCTATATCAAAGTCGAAAAAACATTTGTCGCGCGCAAGCCGCGCACCTTTGTCCGCGCCACGGCCCGCGGCCGGGCGCGCTTTGAGGAGCACGTGGAGGCCCTGCGGGAAATCTGCAAAGTTTAAGCAAAAAATTCTGTCAGCTTTCTCCGTCCCCATGCCACTTATTCAAACCATGAGAACGCAAACCACACAATCGAGCCGAATCCCGCTTTTATTGCTCGGAGGCCTCTGCGCCGGGCTGGCCATTTGGGCCACCCAATTACACAGCGAGGTCAAAGACCTGAGTGACGAAAACACGGTTACGCAGAAAAAACTGGAGTCAGCCGACCGTCTGCTGAAAACAGCCAGCGCGGCGGCCAAGAAATGGAGCGACCTCCAAGTTCGGCAGGTTCAAAGCAGCGAACGGGCAGCCGCCATCACGCTTGCGCCGGATTCCACCGAAGCGGCGAAGGCAGAACATAAGCGCAATGTGAATGCGGAGGAGGTGGCTTCCATGGTGAAGAATCCCGCCATGCGCAGCCTCATCAGCAGCCAACAGGCGGCCATGATTCAAATGACTTACCGCGATTTGCTGGATCAACTTAAACTCTCTCCGGATGAGCGCGACTATATGCAGAAGCTCCTCCTGGAAAGGCAAATGGCTGCAGTTAACCCCGGCATGCAATTGATGAATCCCACGTTATCCAGCGACGAACGCGCGGCGCTCATCCAGCAAATCCAGGATGGGGTGGCCGCCAGCAGCGCAAAAATACACGATTTTCTCAACGACGAGACGGACTACACGACGTTTCAAAATTACAGCAAACAAGAACCCGAGCGCACGGAAGTGGGCATGTTTGAGAGTTCACTGGGCGGGGCGGATGCTCTGGATCCGGCCAAGGCCGACGCGCTGGCAGGCCTGTTGGGTGATTCGAGGAAGAATTTTCCCTTCACCGTAGATTTCTACAACCATTCCAATTTTGGCAACCCGCGCGTGCTCAATACGGCCACGGTGAACAAATTTCTCGATGAGCAAGCGCAATACCAGTCCCAGGTCGCAGAAAAGGCCGCGGACTTGTTGACGCCGTCGCAGCTGGAGGCCTTTCGGCAAAATCAAGGGACGCAGCGGCAAATGATGAAAATGCAGCTGACTAACATCGTGCAGATGGCCGGCGGCGGGCAATAGGACGCGTAACGCCGCCAATGCGCTTGCGAATGGACTGACGGCAGCGTAATTTGTCGCGGTGAGCACGTCCAGCCCTCCGCTCGCGATGCCGTCCTCGAACGCGGACGCGAGTCCCGTTTTTGCCACGACGCACTGGTCGGTGGTGCTGATGGCCGGACGCAATGACACGGAGAGAGCCCGTGCGGCGCTGGCAAAACTTTGCCGCACGTATTGGTATCCGCTTTATGCTTACGCGCGACGCCGAGGCCAGACTGCGCACGACGCGCAGGATTTGACGCAGGAGTTTTTCGTGCGCCTGCTTGAACGGCGGTTGCTGGCGGCGGCAGATCCCGACCGAGGACGGTTTCGCTCGTTCATCCTGACCGCGATGAAAAATTTTCTCGCAAGCGAATGGAGGAAAACGCAGGCCCGCAAACGCGGCGGGGAGGAGGAAATCATTTCTCTGGATTGGGCCGCCGCCGAGCAAAAGTTTGGACTCGAGCCGGCGGTGGCGGATGCGCCTGATAATATTTTCGACCGGCAATGGGCCATGGCCTTGCTCGACGCAGCTATCGTGCAACTGGAGGAGGAATACCGGCGCGACGGCAAGGCCGAGCTGTTTTCCACGCTTCGCGCCACGCTCATTGGCGGACGAGAGGAGCAACCCTACGCGGTCTTGGCGGTGAAACTGGACATGAACGAAAGTGCCGTCAAAGTAGCGGTGCATCGATTGCGCAAGCGTTACCGGTTGGCGCTGCGAGCCGAAATTGCCCAGACCGTCGCCACCGAGCAGGAAGTGGATGAGGAGATGCGGGACTTGTTCAAAAGCCTTACCGGAGCTTGAGGAGGTCACACAGGGTGGATAATACTGCAGGCACCTGTAACCTTTGGTTCAGGAATACGTAGCAACGGGAAAGCATGGAAAACACCCGCCAATGCCCCAATTGCGGCCAACCCCTGCCGGCCGGTGCGCCCCAGGGCCTCTGCCCAGCGTGTTTGCTGCAGGCGGGCTTTCCCACGGGTGCGCCGAGCGCCGCGACCGGACCCGGGTTAGCCAAAGCGGAAAAATTCGTTCCGCCGGCGCCCGCTGCGCTGGCCGCCCATTTCCCACAACTGGAGATTTTGGGACTCATCGGCCAGGGCGGGATGGGAGCTGTGTACAAGGCCCGCCAGCCTTCGCTGGATCGACTCGTGGCGTTGAAAATTTTGGCCCCTCGCGGGATTGACGACCCGGGCTTTGCGGAACGCTTTACCCGCGAGGCCCGCGCCCTCGCCAAACTCAACCATCCGAACATCGTTGCGGTTCACGATTTCGGACAGTCTGGCGGCTTTCACTATTTCATCATGGAGTATGTGGACGGGCCCAATTTGCGGCAGATCGAGCGCGCCGGGAAGCTCACTGCGAAGGAGGCGTTGCAGATCATTCCGCAAATCTGCGAGGCGCTGCAATTCGCGCACGACGAAGGCATCGTCCACCGCGACATCAAACCGGAAAATATTTTACTCGATAAAAAGGGCCGGGTGAAAATCGCCGACTTTGGTTTGGCCAAACTGCTGGGTCATGGCGGTGTGACGGAGCGCGTCACCGAGGCCGGCCACGTCATGGGCACGCCGCATTACATGGCGCCGGAGCAGATCGAGCATCCGCTGGAGGTGGATCATCGCGCGGACATTTATTCCCTCGGCGTGGTTTTTTACGAGATGCTCACGGGCGAATTGCCCTTGGGGAAATTCGCCGTGCCGTCGCGCAAGGCGCCGATGGATGCGCGGCTGGACGAGGTGGTTTTGCGCACGCTGGAGAAAGAGCCCGCGCAGCGCTACCAGCAGGCCAGCCAGCTCAAGACGGATGTCGAGACCATCGCGACCGGCAGCAGCCAGCAGTCTCCCCCGCCAACGATGGCGACAAAAACTGTTTTCACCGGTCCGCTGCGTTATGGTTGGGTTTTCGCCGTGTTGTTCGCGCTGGCCTTTCTTGCGACCGACAGCATTACGCGGTTGCGCGGAATCAAGCAGACCTCCGACCTGTATTTCGAAGGGACACCCGCCCCGGCCAAAGATCCGGCTTCGCTGACGGGTTATTACGGCAATTCACACGTGCAAATCATGCCGGCGCTGGGCACGGACGGCTACCATTGGATGATGCAAGCGGAGGAAATGGTGGGCGGACAAAATGGTCTGCGCGTACGGCATGTGGATTACGACGGACCACCCGGTGGGCGCGACGTGCATTGGAGCGGCTCGCTGCACTGGCTAATCGCTGCTTTGGCGTGGGTGGACCACGTTATCAACGGTGTGCCGATGAACGAGGCGTTGCAGCGCGAAATGCCCTGGGCCAATACTTTCGTGCTGTTGCTGCTGATATTAATTTTGCCTGCGGCGGTCTGGCGGCGACTGGGTCCGGTCGCGGCGGCGTTACTCGCGCTGGGTTTTGTCTTGGCCTATCCGTATTACGAATTTTCGTTTATCGGGTATTTCGACCATCACGGACTGGCGGCTTCGTGCGATTTGTTGATGATTTTGTTTCTCGTCGGCTCCGGGGCAGGCTGCCTGCGCGATGAAACAGTCCGCGTCGAGCGATTGACACCGGTGGAACGGGCGTTGTGGCAATGGCTGCCGGATCGCCGACAGGCGAAGCGCTGGGTGATTGCTTCGGCGATTGCAGGAGGAGTGGGACTGTGGGTCAGCGCGGCATCCGTGGTGCCGTGCCTGTTGGGCATCGGCGCGGGGGCATTGCTTGGCGAGGAATTGCTGGCGCGCGATACGCAGGAGAAAAGCTGCTGGCGGCTGGATCCGACACTGTGGCGCGTGTGGGGTACCGCCGGGGCATGCACGAGCCTCGTCTTCTACGGGCTGGAATATATGCCGGCGCATTTCACTTGGCGGCTGGAGGTCAATCATCCGCTCTACGCCCTCGCGTGGTTTGGCGCGGGCGATATTCTCTGCCGATTGGGGCTTTTGATGCGGGGCCGGTCGGCGGACCGGACGCAAGTTGCCATGGGCCAGCACGTCGGCTGGCTGTTGCTCGATGTTATGATGCTGGCGGCCATCCCCGCCGCCATTCTGATTTTCCAGGAGAAGGTCTTCAGCCTTTTGCCTGGCACGTTTTTAATGTTCCTGCACAAGGACTACATTCTGGAATTTCGGACGTTTCTGGGCCAGATGAAGTTTCTCAGCTGGTTACAAATAGTGGGAGGAATCAGTGCGATACCGTTGACGGTGGTGCCGGCGCTGCGGTTGCTTTTTGACTCCGATCTACAAAGGCCATGGAAGGCGATTTTGCTGGTGGCGCTGCTGCCAGGATTGGTGGTGCTTGGCTTGGCGCTGTGGATGATTCGCTGGCTGGGCATTTGCTGCGCAGTGTGGTCGGCGGGGCTGGCGGCAGTGGCGCTGATTACCAGCGCGCCTGGCTCGGCGTTTCGTTGGACTATTTTGCGCAAGATTACTGCGGCGGCATTTTTGTTTATCGTGTTGGTGCCGTTTCCAGTGTTTACCTGCCTGCAGTGGTATTATTCCCCGCACTTTGCCACGCCGGTGTCCAATTTGGATCAAGTCCAGGCTGTCACCCGCGATGTATCGCAACGGTTGCGGCTGCGGTTAGGCGTGGAACAGGGAAATATTGTCAGCGGCCCGACGACGACGACCTGGATGATGTATTTCGGCGGTTTCCGTGGCGTCGGCACACTCTATTGGGAAAATGTGCAGGGACTGTGGATCACGGACATGATCAATAGCACGCCCAGCATGGAGCAGGCTCACGAATTCATCAAAGAGAACCACGTCACGCACCTCGTGATTTATTCCTGGGATGCCTTTGTGATGGAATACGCCCGGCTGGCGCAGGAGGTTAACCAGAACAATCCTTTGAAATGGCCGGGCAACGGGCCGGGGACGACAGACGATGCGTTTCTGCTGCGGTTGTTGAGACAACGTGCCATTCCGCCATGGCTGCGGCCAATTCCTTATCACATACCGGACCTCCCAAGTCTGAAGGACTCCTTTGTGTTGATGCTCGAAGTTGTGCCTGATCAAACTATCGAAGAGGCAGGGGTGCGCAATGCGCAATGGATAATTTCGGTGGGCACCCCCAACAGCTTGGACAACGCAGAAAAAACCTTGAAGGGTGCGCTCGATAAAAAACCCGATTACCTGCCGGCGCTCATTGCGTTGGCGCTGCTCGAAAAACAAAGAGGCGAGGACAACGTGTTCCACGACACCCTGCAGGCCATCGGGCCGCATTTAGATCAGGCTGATACACTGGCGTTGGACGACAGGGTGGATCTATGTATTGCGCTTGCCGCCAACAATCAGACGCAGGAGGCTGCTCGCGAAGTTGCAGCATGTCTGGTGATGGCAGATGAGAAAAGCCTGCGGCGTGTACAGCCGGAGCGACTCGCCTTATTCTTGGAGTTGGCCTCTCACATTAAAAACCCAACGCCGGCGGAGCAAAAAGCCGTCCAACTGGGCAATGGCCTGTTACATCCGGAGTCGTCGGCTGGAAACGGTAAATCGTAAGAAAGCGTGCAAAGCGGCGCGGGCGAATTATGATGAGCGGTTCCGCTGGTAATCCGGCGGCTGCCGATGAAGCCCGTCTTGTTGCCGGAGGAATATTCACCGCGCCTGTTGGTGGGCGTGGCGGAACCAGCTGCGGGCGCGTACATCGAGCAGGTGGCGCGGGAGCGGGCTGCGCCGGTGACGGTGATTTTGGCGCGTGCCGCCCGCCAACTCGACGGCTTGGCGGAAGACATTTTGTTTTTCCACGAACTGGCCATTGGTTCGGAGCCGCGCTGGGAGGTCCTGCTTTATCCGGAGCTGCCGGAAGCAGGCGCCGATGCGGGGCTGTTTGAACGCCAGTGCGATCGCCTGGCAGTTTTGGCGGCACTGGCCGAGCGGCGCGGCAAAAATGATGCGCCCTTGGTGATTATTACCACGCTAGCCGCCGTGCTACAACCTGCGCCGAAGCCGGATGCGTTGGCGGCGCGGGAAGTCCGCCTTCAGGCTGGTGCGCGGGTGAATTTTGCAGAGCTGGCGCAGAAACTCGGTACGACTTTGGGCTACGACAGCGAAGCTCTTTGCGAAACACCCGGTCAGTTCGCGGTGCGCGGTGGACTGCTTGATGTGTATCCCTACAACGCCGACGCTCCGGCGCGGCTCGACTTTTTTGGCGACGAACTGGAATCGATTCGCCGCTTTGATCCGACGACACAACTTACTTCTGGTGCTTTGACGGAGTTGGTCATCGCGCCCGCGCCGCGTGCGCTGGGCGTCGAAACACCTGCGGGTTTGCTCAATTATTTGCCGACGGTCGTACACTGGATTGCCCACGAACCCGCACCTCAGGCGCTGGAGCAAACGGATTTATTCGCAGTCCCTGAAAAGCACCACGCGCCCATTCCCACTCTGCAAACGGTTTTAACTGCGCGCGACGATAACGACGATACATGGACGGGATTGGCGGAGCTCGATGAAGCCGGCGGGCCATTTCCTGTCGAGACGAAACGCAGTCTCGCAGATTCAGAGTCGACGTTGATGCACCGCCCGCTGGCCAGCGTGCCGGTGCTGGGCCGTACGCGACTGGAAAGCGACCAGGCTGCGCAGCGCGATTTTTTGCGTATGCTTGCAAAATGGGCGAAAGAAGGAACCACGGTGGTAATTGTCACACGTGCCGACAGCGAAGCCGGGCGCCTGCGCGAAATTCTGGCGGAGGACGCGGCGTTACGCGGATTCTCGCCGTTGATTAAGACAGGGAATCTCGCCGCAGGTTTTCGCGCGCGTGCCGCTGCCGCGGAGCTTGTTTGGCCGGCACTGGGAAAAAACCGCAGTATCGCAGTGGTCGCGGAAGGAGAAATTTTCGGGCGTCACCGTCAGCGTATTTCCACTTTTCGAGTACGCCGTCTGCCGCAACGGCATCGCGTGGATCAATTGCTCGATTTTTCAGAGATCGCCGAAGGCGATTATCTTGTCCACGTCGCACAGGGTGTATGCCGTTTCCGTGGGGTCCGTAAACTGGAAACCAAAGGACGCATCGAGGAAGTCATCTCGCTGGAATTTGCGGACAATGTGGAACTGCACCTGCCGCTGCATGAGTCGCACTTGTTGTCGCGTTATGTGGGTCTGGCCAAAATTGCGCCGAAGCTGGGCAAAGTCGGCGGTCGCCAGTGGGAAAAAACACGACATGAAGCCGAGCGGGCGACCCTCGATTTTGCCGCGGAGTTGCTGCGCCTGCAGGCGGTCGCGCGGTGGCGTTTCAATCACGCTCAGGTCGCGCGCGCCGACAAGCGCGAAGTACAACGTGCGCGGAATGGGCGTGGCGCTCATCGTCAGCACATGCACGTCCGCCCGCAAATGCTTGAGCTTTTCCTTATGCCGCACGCCAAAACGATGCTCCTCGTCAATGATGACGAGTCCGAGATCCTTGAAATGCACATCCGCGCCGAGCAGCCGGTGCGTGCCGATGACGATGTCGAGCCGGCCATCGCGCAATTGCGCCAGCACCTGTTTTTGCTGCTTGGGGGAACGAAAACGACTTAGCTGTTCCACAGAAACAGGAAACGGCGCCAGGCGATCGCGAAAAGTATTCAAATGCTGCTGCACCAGCACCGTGGTCGGCGCGAGTACCACCACTTGCTTGCCCCCGAGCACCGCCTTGAACGCTGCGCGCAGGGCAATTTCCGTTTTGCCAAAGCCCACGTCGCCGCACAGCAGGCGATCCATCGGGCGGTGGTGAAAAGTTTCAGTCCGGAGGTGGTGAGCCAGGCGATCCGCTTCGAACTCGCGCGCGGCGGCCAGGTATTTTACCTGCACAACCGGGTCGAGAGTATCGAGGACACGGCGCGCCACTTGCGCAAATGGGTGCCGGAGGCGCGGCTGGGCGTCGGCCACGGGCAAATGGATGCCGATGATCTCGAAAAAATAATGACCCGTTTTGTCGCGGGCGAATTCGACGTGCTGGTCTGTACGACCATTATTGAGTCGGGCCTCGATATTCCAAACTGCAATACGCTCATCATCGAAGGCGCGGATCGCTTTGGCTTGGCGCAACTTTACCAGTTGCGCGGGCGAGTGGGGCGCTTCAACCGCCAGGCGTACGCGTATTTGCTGCTGCATCGCCATGCGCGTTTGCTGGATCAGGCAAGAAAGCGTCTGGCGGCCATTCGGCAGTTCAACCAGCCCGGCGCGGGCTTTCGGCTGGCGATGCGCGATCTCGAACTGCGCGGGGCGGGTAATTTGCTCGGCGCCGAGCAAAGCGGGCATATCGCCGGGGTGGGCTTTGATTTGTACTGTCAGTTGCTGCGCCAGAGCATTGCGCGGTTGAAGGGAGAGCCGGCTGCGTTGACGGTCCGCGCCCTCGTGAAACTGGATTTTGTGCTGGTGGGCGAGGCCGCGGAGACCGCCGGTGTCGATGAAATTGGCGATCGCTTTGCGGCGTTGAAGCAAGCCGATCTGGCCGGGCACAGCATCGCGCGCATCGCGGCGTGTCTCCCGGCGACTTACATTGCGGACACTCGCCTGCGCCTCGACCAATATCGACGGCTGGCGCTCGCGGTCACGCCGGCGGAGGTCGCCGCGCTGGCTGCCGGGTTGCGCGACCGTTTTGGCGTGCCGCCCGAGAGCGCCCAAGCCCTAGTCAAGTTGACGGAAATCCGCGTCTGGGCGGAACAAAAGGGCATCGTGGACGTCGAAACGGAGGGAAATCGCCTTAAATGCCAGCGCGCCGGGGTGGGGCCGGACGGTCGGGCGCGCTACGTGCAGGTTGGGCATCGTTTTCCCCGCTTGACCGCGACCCAGCCGCTCCAAAGAATGGATGAAATTTTGGTATTTCTAAAACGCCAGGAATCAATCGCTACATGACGTCACGGATCCGCAATTTCACCTGGGCCTTTGGTTTTGGCACCGCACTCGTTCTCCCCCTGGCCCTTTCGGCCCAGACCCCGGCCGACGCTCCGCCGGATCCCGCGCAGGCCAAATACACGAATGCCGTTGCCGCGGTGGTGAACGACAAGGTCATCACGCTGACGCAGTTGAAAAAGCAAATGGATCCGCTGGTGGCCGGAATTTTTCAAGAAGTCGGCCTCCAGTACCCGGACGACCCGGCGGGGGCCAAGAAAGAGTTTCAACGCCGCTTGCAGACGCTCGAGAAGGAATTGCTGCACAGCATGGCCGACCGCATCCTCATCATTCAGGAATTCCACAAGAAGGGCATCACCATCGCGCAGGCGTATCTCGATCGCCGCTTCGACGACGTCATCACCAAAAACTGGGGTGGCGACCATGAGGCTTTTTTGCGCGATATGCAGGCTAAAAACATGACCGAGCGGGAATTTCGCCAACAGCTGGAGGATGACGACATTGTGGATTACATGACCAGCCAGTTGAGCAGTTCGGTCACCGGCATCAGCCCGGACCGCATCAAGGATTACTACGACAAAAATCAGAAACAATTTGTCCAGGAGGAGGCGGTCAAACTCCGCCAGATCACCCTCAAGCCTGTGGCGGGCACACCGCCGGAGCTTTTGCAACAGCAGGCCGATTACATTGAGCAGCAGGCCCGCCAGCCCAACGCCGATTTTGCCGAACTGGCCCGAAAAAACAGCCAGGATGAGTACGCCAAAAATGGCGGCGTGGCCGGCTGGTTCCCGCGCAACAAACTGCAGACCGACCTGGAAACGGCGACGTTCAAACTCGGCCCCGGCGAAATCAGCAACCCGGTGGCCGTAGGCGGCAACATTTATATTTTCAAATGCGACGACAAGCGCGCTTCCGGTGTTCAGCCGCTCGAAAAGGTGCGCGCGGAAATCGAGACCATCTTAAAAGTTCAAGATACGCGTCTGGCGCAGGAAAAATGGCTGCAAAAACTGCGCGGCGGCGCCTACGTCAAATACAACATCGGCAGCGATAGTTGAACGAAGGGATCGCTTAGCAAGTAGTTTCGCGAGAAGTGCGCGATAGATAGCGGTAGAGACCGTAGGAGCCAACGACGATTACAAAGGCGAGGCCTTGTCCGAAGACGCCTTCGATGTTGGGGAAGAGCCCGAACCACACCCCCGCCCAATCCGGCGTATATGGGGCGAGCCAGGCGATCTCCGTTGTGCCAATCCAGCCAGCCAATTGCATTTCCTGCACTTGTTCGCCGACCATCACCAGCAGCACCATGCCCAGCATGACCCCGGTGAGGATGAGCATCTTGCGGTAAGGCAGTTTGCGGTGGGCGATGAAATTGAGCACGGCGATGATGGCAGTGAAAAACAGCCCGAGCACGAGGCCGGCCATGACCACCCCTGTGCCCAGCCGCAGGCGGTAGCTTTGCAAAAAAAGAACAACTTCGAAGCCTTCACGGTAAAAGGACGAAAACCCCACCAGCACAAGACCCCACCACATTTTTGCGCGGGAGCTGTCAGGATCGTCCGCTTCGTTGATCAACTCGCGCTTCTTGCGGTTGTGCAGCGAAATCCAGCCACCCCAATAAATTTTATGGAAAAACCAGTTCATGACTATCAGGAGCACAATGACGGCAATGAGACCTGTCGCCGCTTGTAAATTCAGCGCGGACACGTTGGTGGATAAATCACTCAAAATTCCCACGGCGACAAACCAAGTGACGGCAGTCGCAAAAAATCCCGCGCCGATGCCGGTCGCGAGCGGATGGCGGTAAGCCTTCTTGTCACCGCCCATGTTGGCCAGAATGGCCGAGAGCACGAGAATCGACTCCAGGCCTTCACGAAATACCAGCACGCCGATATCGAGTATGGCCGAGGCGCGGCTCGTGTTTGGCGCGATGGGATTGGGTGAGCCATGGGCGGTGAGACCCTGCCACGTCAATAGCGCGATGATTATCAGTGCCGCTGCAGCCAGAAGTGCGCGCACCGTGATCCGCCGTGCTTTCGACGGAGGAACAGTGGGCGCATCAACAATTTCATTCATGACTGGTTTCAAGGCGGCAACGCCGATGGAGGCGTTGGACAGCACAGGAGGGAATTTATAAAAAGAGACTCGGTCTCAATAACCAAGGGTAGAATTGCGACTCTTTCTCAGTTGGGCAATCAAAAACGTCTAGGATTTCGGATGCCGGATGCCTCGATTTGCGGCAAGTCCCGTTACTGCGGCAATGGAGCTACTCGTTGCCGGGCCGTATTCAACGCCTCGCGCGCGGCGGTAAAGTTGGGGTCTAGGCGTAGCGCTTGCTCATAGGCTGAGATGGCCTCTTGCATGCGACCCAGCTGCATCAAGGTAGTGCCCAGATTATTATAGGTATTGGCGAGCGAAGGATTCAGGCGAATGGAGTTCATATAATGAGGAACGGCTTCGTCGAGCTTGTTGAGCAGCACCAGAGAGTTGGCGAGGCCAAACTCGGCATCGGCATAGTTGGGCATCGCCGCCAGCGCCGCCGCATACTGGTCATGCGCCGCAGTCGCCTGGTTCAGGTTGATGTAAACATTGCCAAGATTATAATGCGCTTGCGCAAAATCGGGCTGGTCGGCGATGGCCTTTTGATATTCGGCGATGGCTTCCTGGTTTTTTCCAAAGTGGCTGAGGATGTTGGCGTAATTATTGTGGGCGGCGGCGAATTCGGGATTTAGTTCCGCGGCTTTCGCGTAAGCGGCCCCGGCCTGTTCCCATTGGTTCATCGCGATCAGCGCGTTGCCGAGATTGTAATACGCCTGCGCCAGATGGGGCATTTGGTGGATGGCTTCAAGATAATGGTCCACCGCGTCCTTGTATTCGCCCAAAGAGTTGAAGGTATTGCCGAGGTTGTTTTCGCAGTCGGGATAGTAGGGGCGGAGCTTCAAGGCAGTTTCATATTCCTGAACGGCTTCGCGCAACCGGTTCACCGCGGAAAGCGAGATGCCGAGGTTTTCGTGCGTGCGGGCGTTGTCCGGCGCCTTGACGACGGAGTCGGCCCATATCACGCTCGAGAGACGGTAGTCGGAATTGCGCTCAAACGTCACCCAGCCCAAGACGGGCACGAGGAGGAAAGAGCAAGCCAGCGCGCGACGGCCTCCGAAAACATACAAGCCAAGCGGCGTGAGCACTGCGAGCGTCGCGAGGGGCAAATACATTCGATGCTCCGCCATGGTTTCGGTGATGATGGGCATGATGCTCGAGCTGGGAGCGAGAATCGCGAAGAACCAGAATCCCAAAAACCCCAGCATGGGTTTGCGCCAGAGTGCATAGACTGTTCCAGCCACTAAACCCGCCACCACGATGGCATAGGGAACGATTTCCGAGGCATGGGTGGCGAAATCGCGCCCATGATCCAGCGTGATGGGATGCGGCCAGACATACAGCCAAAGATAGTCCACGATGGCCCGAAATTGCGTTAACGCATATTGCAGGGAGTCGTCCCAGATGGCGCGCAGCCGTGGAAGCCCCTGTAGCGATGAATCTATCCCGGCGCCAAAACCGGCGGAATCGCCGCGCGTGCCGGTCGCCCAGACGAGCCAGCCGAGGGGAATCCAGGTGGCAAGCAACGCCATAAATATGGTCCAGCGCTTACGCAGTGCCTCCGTGAAATTTCCTGCGATAAACGTGCGGTCATACAACAGCACCATCAGCGGTGCCGACACCATCACGCCCTCCTTGCAGAACACGCCGGCTACGCACGCGACCACTGAACCGCTATACCACAGCTGGGGCCGTGTGGACTCCGTGCCCCGAACGAAGCAATACATTGTGAGCAGGTAAAATAAAGCCATCAACGCTTCGGCCCGCTGCACCACATAGGTGACGGATTCGGTCTGCAGGGGGTGCAGCGTCCAAATCAAAGTCGTCGATAAAGCCAGCAGCAGTGCGACATCGCCATATTTTTCGCGCAAGGCCGGCAGTAAAAGCGTTCGTCGCACGAGACCAAACAAGGTCAGGCCGGCGAGCAGATGAATGGCCAGATTCAGCGCGTGGTAGCTCCAGACATTATAGGCGCCCCAACGATAATTAAGCGCAAAAGACAGATTTGCCAGTGGCCGGCCGGTGACGGTCTGGCCGTTTTCCGGCGGCTGTAGCGCAGTCCACCAGCCGTGGCGGATGCTTGCGTTTTCGGCAATCCCCGGCAGGTCATCGAATATCAACGGGCCCTGGAAGCTGTTGCGGTAAGCGGCCCATCCGGTCAGCACAATTATCAGAACGGCCAAAGAGACGCCCCAAGGGAATCGCGAAGCTGGCTTGGCCGGGGGCATGGGAAATTACCAAAGGAGCCAGTCAGATTACGGACTCGGCGGCGTGCGGACAAGTTCCAAAGCCTGCTGGGTGAGCACGAGATTGGGGTCGAGGCGCAGGGCAGACTCAAATTCTTGCCGAGCTTCGGCAGGGTGGCCCAGCTGGGCCAGGGCCTGACCATAAAAGTTATGCGTGGGCGCATCGCCGGGGTTGAGACGTGCAGCGGCGGCGAATTCCGGAAGTGCTTCAGCCGGGCGACCCGCATACACGAGCGTGTTGGCCAGGTTCAGATGCAGCGTTGATAAGTCCGCGAGGTGAGGCAGTACTTCACGATAAAGCAGGATGGCCTCTTCGCGTCGGCCCAAGGCGGACAGGGCGGTGGCTTCCGTCATTTCGGCGAACCAGTTGCCGGGTTCGTCCTGCCGCAAATGTTGTAATTCAGTGATCGCTTCATCGTAACGACCCAGCATGACCAAGGTGCTGCCGAGGTTGGTTCGCGCATCAGAATAATCAGGAGAGAGCACAAGCGCGCCGGCGAGCACGGCCTGGGCTTCGGGGATCCGACCGGTTTTTATATACGCCTTGCTAAGGTTGTAATAAGCCCGGGGATTATCCGGGTGGGCGCTCACGCTGGTTGCCCACAATCTGGATTCAGGGTTATAGTCCAAATTGCGGGC
>Ga0206941_10131_pt1 | contig 22529 bp, 18 predicted proteins | sample Alteio_BWOrgHeat_9_FD_153251 | JGI IMG/M metagenome (GOLD analysis project Ga0206941, IMG submission 153251) | Enriched cells from forest soil in Barre Woods Harvard Forest LTER site, Petersham, Massachusetts, United States -... | ecosystem: Environmental > Terrestrial > Soil > Temperate forest >...
TTAGCGTTCGACTAACGACAAAAATTATGACAAGTGATTTCAAGTGGCTAATATTTCACTTTCTTTCTCTAGTCAGCCATGAATCTTTTGGAGGAGTAGGATTGAGAGTTGCCTCAGATTGCAATTGCCCGCCTGTCTGTTAAGATGCCCTAAATTTAAACACACTTGATGGCTGCATAAGTCAAATCCCCCTTATTTCGCTGGGATTGCGAGGAAAAGAGATGTCGGAGATTAATAACGTCATTCCCCTGTTTGCCCCTAATTCGGTTTTAACAGACGGTGGCTCTCCTATCTTTTTACAGGAATCTTCTTCTTCGGAAGAAGAGATCAAGACACCTACATTCGATAAGATGATCCTTGAGGCTGCCCATCTGGACAAGGTATCGAAGTACGACTGTAACTTTGACTATTCCGTTTACCAGAAGCTCGAAAAAAGATTTGCAAAAAAACCTATTCGTGGTGGCATCGTAAAGAACAATGCGATGAAGCTCGTAAACTCCCACAGCTCCTGTCAGCAATGTCTCTACGCGTTTGAAATTGACACTTATGGACGCGGATGTACCCATAACTGTTTATATTGCTATGCCAAAGCTGAGTTAACTGTACATGGGTACTGGAACAATCCAATTCCTGTTCCTGTAGACATTAACGAGATAAGAGATCTTTTTTACACAGTCTTTGAAACAAATAAAAAATCGAAATGGCGCTCGTTGTTAGAGAAAAGGATTCCACTTAGAATCGGCTGCATGAGCGATTCATTTATGTGGATAGACCATAAGTTCAAAGTATCCCAAGAGCTTCTAAAAATACTAAAGTTTTATAACTACCCTTACGTTATCTTCACAAGAAGCGATCTAATCGCTCAGGAAGACTACATTGCTCTTCTTGACCCTAAGCTTGCTGCCATTCAGTTTAGTATCCCTTCAATAAATGAAGATCTTATACGCAAAATCGAACCGGGTACTCCTTCTGCTAAACGAAGATTAAACGCTATTAGAAAACTGGTGAAAGAAGGATTTTGGACCACAGTTAGAATCAATCCTATACTACCTATATACCCAGATGGCTATTTTACTGATCCTGAATTTAAATGGGACGGCCCAGTGCCCAAGTTTGATTTCACTACTTTTGAAATGGTAGATGAAATAGCTGCGAGTGGCACTCAATCCATAATTACTGGATTCGGACGTTTTAGTACATTTGCTTTAAATAATATTAAAGAAGCGTCGGGAGTTGATTTGAAGCCGTTTTTTGATCGTAATAAGGTTTGCAAATCATCTCGCGATTGGCATTACAGCGACAAAGAAATTCGATACTATTACGAAGAATTTAAGCGCAGATGCGATAGAGTCGGAATTGAAAAAACTGTTTGTTATATTGGAAATGGTGAAAGACAATTTTGGGAACATCAGGATCTGTGGTCCAATAAGAAAGACTGTTGCAATATAAAAGGTAGGATTTCTTCTTTTAAAGAGGATTCTCGCAGCATATCTTTTGAAGATAGATTAAAGTTTACAACCCACAAACATTCTTTGCCTGTCGATGAACAAAGGTTACACGAAGAAATTGGAATTAAGCCCTCTATCTCTACAGGAAGTCCTTTTGAGATCGGCATAGATGACTAAGAAGAAAGAATATCCTGGCATTAATATTCAGTGGCCATATTCTGAACTTATTCTTCAGGGTGTTAAGACTATTGAAACGAGAACATACCCAATACCAGAGAAGTATATTGGGAAAGAGATGGTCTTAATTGAGACACCCGGAAAACAGAATAGATTCAAGGCTAGAATCCGTGGACTTATTGTCTTCCACAGTTGTTATGTTTATTCTTCCGAGGCATCATTCTATTTGGATATAGAACGCCATCACGTTGTCAGAAATTCCGACTGGGCCTGGCAGGATAAATTGCCAAAGTGGGCATGGGAATTGCGAGTGATAGAGATTTTTAACCCTCCAAGACATTTATATAAAAGGCAGGGAATTATTTACACAAGGGATGTTGCTGTTTGATTTTTGATGACTTCAAGAAGCTACAGGATGGAACATCACTCTTCATATCTTTGTTAATAAGAGCATTAGTGTTCTAAGAAACTTTCTTTATCTCTAATTTTCGCGATAGAAAAAGTTGAGTGACAATTTTTTCAATTTTTTCGTCAAGACTTTTAATCTTTTCCTTGTTATTTAGTCTTATTGCACTCATTAACTTTTGTGCGTATTCACTTATTCTATTTTTTTCTGCTATACTAGCAGACGGAATTGGAAAGAGTTCTAATTCATTGACTTTGAACTGTGGAAAAGTCTTTCTCTGAAACTTATCAAATTTCTTAACAAACCATTCACTCACTGTCTTTGAATTTAAAACCGCCATTACAAAAAGCGCTTCTTCGAAATTGTCGCAAATCACATTATTGGAGTTGCGATCGTTTATTAGAAAACTATCTGTGGCCACAGCTTCTATACAGTAGGGTAATTTACTAGGGATTTGTCTAACCAAAACCCTAGGTGATTTGAAGATTTCCACTTTTCGGGGAGCAGCTAAATTTGGTCCATATTTGATATATTCTCTTACATCCTTAAGTTCGTATCGACAAACATCTTTTCCATGAAGATAAGGTAAATAGCTTGAGTCAAGCTTCATTTTGGAATGATAAACTCTAGTGTTCTTCATTTCTTTTGTCTGAGAGGGAAGACCCTTACCTACTTCATAAGCAACTAACCCAGATTTAACTACATATAATTCACCAAGTGTTTGCGCCCTTTCAAGTGATTCAAAAAGATCTTCATCGATTTCTGAGCTGCTGAAATTAATGGTAGTTCCTTTTATTTTTCCCGTGTAAACAGTTTCAAATTTGCCATCTTTTAGCGTGAGCAATTCGCACAACTTGTTTTTATTCGAATTTTTTGTGGCAATTATTAATGAACAATCTACTGAGGCTTCTTTAAATATTTTATCATAACAATTTACGATCTGAGTTTCTTCAAAAGAAACAAGAAATTCTTCTCTAAACTTGAGACAAGAGCTGAGTGTCATCCAATTATTGGGGATTACAAATCCTAATCTACCCTCTGTTTTCAGAATTTTGTATGCAAGCTCAACGAAGAGACAATATGAATTTGACTGGAATGATGACCAATTATAGTTTTTTGTAAAATAGCTTTTTTGTTCATCACTGAACCTATTATTTCTTGCAAAAATATAAGGAGGATTACCCACTACTGCATCAAAACCACCTTCAGAAAATATGCGGGGAAATTTGTTCTTCCATTGAAAAGACAGACTATAATTTGAAGCATTTTCAATTAGGCTATCACCATGTAACAAATGGTCATCTAGCCTCTCCAACTTATAGTTAATATGAGCGCTTTCTAGCCATAGGCTCATTTTTGAAAGCTTTACTGCTCTTGGATTTATATCAACACCAAATATACATGAATCTAATACTCTACGTTTTGCCTCTTGCTGAGATATTTTTAAATCACCTTCAGATTCGCTTGCCATAAGTTCAATGTATTTGGATGTTAGCCACTTTAGAGAATTAACCAAAAAATGACCGCTTCCCATCGCAGGATCGCAGATTTTTAAATTTAATATTTCCTTCGATGACTTGTATTTTTTGAAATCTAGGGTTTCATTAACGATAAACTGAACTATATAGTCAGGAGTATAGTAACTGCCTGTTGCTTTTCGTTCGCTATTATCTGGTGTGAAATAGAGCTCTCCCTTTCGCACTGTTGGAAGTTTAGACTCTCTATATTTTTTACTTTTTAAATCGGCAGGTTTCCATTGTTTCTTTTCAAATATCAGGTCGACTTCCGCAACATCGAGCTTAAATTCGAGGAATGATTCATAGATTGATCCTAATTGGCGAGGCGTAAAATAACTGTATGGAATCTGCTGATACTTTCTGCTTTTAATATCTGACTCAGCATAAGCAAGTTCAAACAGTATTTGTGTCCATGATGAATTTTCTAGTTTGCATTCTTGAAATATTTTCCATTCTAAATTTGAAAAAATTGATTGTTTGAAACCTGCGATTTCGAATCCGAAATCATCTTTCGGGGATTTTCCATCGTGAATGATTTTTGTCAGTCTAATAATTCGGTCATGAATTTCTATGCCAAGATTTTCATAGCTGAAACTATTCCCATTTCCTTGTTTAAAAACTCGGTTCAGATTTCGAATGTTTATTTCAATGTCTTTTTCGGGGTCAAAATCTTCTATCTTATCAATTATGTTTGAAATAGAAAGTTTTCTGTAATTGGGATTATTCATAGGCAATATGTTGCGGCTTTCAATAGATTTTATAAAAAGAATATTGAACAGAGCGCTTTCCGAAACACTTCTAATAGTTGAAAGGTCAACTTCCTTTTTTTGTTTCGATACTGCTCTGTATAGTCCGTTACAAGCATGATTCATTGCACTAATAAATCTTTCTTTTAGATCCTCTTCAATTTTACTAACGTAACGCTTACTGTAACGCAAAATCTCGTTTACAAAAGCTTCCTCTCCTGAATTTTTTGGAAAATGAGAATTTTTTGAAAAGAAAAAATAGAAGTACTTTGCGGACTCGGTTACCTCTTTTCTGTCATGTTCATTCTTTTCAGTTAGAATAGATTCGATGAGTGAATAGAGATTGAAATCAAAACAGCGCTCGGGATCGTCGGAAGAAATTTCTCTGTTGAAAAGTCTCCAAGTAGCCCCATCAGTCAGCATTCCCCAATCTTTTCTAAATACATCCATGTATCTAAGTATCTGCTCGTTAGGGGTAGTGATTCGTGAAATATCGTCATCTTTTTGATCGCGCCTTTTTTGGTCTTCATTTATTTCCAACCTATATTGCTCAAGTCTTTTCCAATATTTGGCCTCAACAGGAATTAAAATGGAATTGCGAGCTTCTCGGATTTTCTCGTCACCTTCTGCTTCTCTAATATATTTTGCCTCTTTGGGTATGTCGACTATTAGAATATCAGTTCGATATACTTTATTTGCATATGTAAAGCTTGTCTCTTCGAGAAATGGTGTTTGCATCTTGGTACATTTATCACTCCAACCGAGTGCATCTAATATTGGTTTTACCCAGTTATTAATTGTTTCAGTTTCAGACCAATCTCGAAGTTCTTTTTCATTTTTTCCATATTCAAATGCTAGATCTCTTAAGCGACCCATGAAATATTGAAATTCTTTACTATCGTCATTCTCCCAAGATTTTGAATAAACAACAGGAAGATCCTTACGTAAATATACTTCATTGAAGAGACGACTCGTCCAATATTTGAATTGAGTATCCTCAGAGTAAATCAGGTCCATCTTTACAAGATCGGATTTTGCTGAATCAGACTCTTTTTTCTCATGTTTACTGTTGGAAAGCAATTCAGGCCTCCCGCACTTTCGAAACATGCGTGAAATGAGAATCTTTAATAAGTTGAAACTTAACTTTTTCATTCTTTTTCAGAATTTTCGGTTTGTCTCCGAATTCTATAGTCGACTGATGGACGTAGTAGGAGTTCCCTTTCATATCACGAATTAAGCCTTCACCTTTTAGGTCGTCGAACCAACGCACTATTCCATCAATCCAAGATTGTTGAGCCATTTGAAATCCTCTAAATAGTTGGATTCTTATACCTAGTTATCGGACGCAGTGATGGTCTGCTTAGGGTGGCTCTTTTCTTTATTTTGGTAAATTAAGAAAACTAGACTGTTTTATTCTGTAAATATAGGTAGGTTCCGTTCTTCCCTTCGGAGTAAGGGAAGACTATCGAAATAGCGAATACCTGTCCGACCGCTCGTAAGGGAAAGCTAGGCTTCGTTTCTTTCTTTAAGGATTTGAATTCTTCATCTGAAATATTGATGTTGGAATTGAGAGGATAGATCAGTAATAACCCACGATCTCTCGGTCTAAATTTAAATCTTGCCTTCACGTCACTTAAGCGAGGGCCATTTTTTGGTTGTAAAACTTGATCAGTCGATCGATATTGTTGATCAATTTGATCTCCTAAGTCTATGAGTTCCTCCCCAGGTGTAGACACCGCTCTTAAAGTTGCTTCGACCAATCCATTCTCATCTTGTTCATCATGTTTTACGTTACGTGTCACTGGCACTACATCGAAATCCCCAACTCGGATCGGATTTCCATTCTTTAAAGACATTATTGCAATTGACCAGTTATTTAGATTTCCATTTTTTTGTTGCTCATGGATATAGTCTTGAATGAGGTGCGTTGAAAATTTCGAATTGCTCTTGGGTACAAAAAAACCATCTAGAAATTGCATTACATATTCGGATGGGACTTCTTTGAAAAGAAAACAACTGGAAAGATCCGTAAATTCGATTTTTGAGGGTTTTATTTGCGATTTTACTCCCGTGATTATTTTTTCGACGGCTTGTCTGTTTTGCTCAATTGATACGGTGTCGTTAGTCCTGATTTGATGCGTTTGAACTTTTGTACCACTATAGCTCATATACGTCGTCCTAGTAGACCGGCTCTTCCCTCCAGCTGTTATAAGCATATTAGGAATCTTTCGAATCCGAAGTGCAACGTCCACGGGTCGCTCTTCATTTGAAGCCATAAGGCTTATTTCGTCTCTTATCTCCTGTTCGATTGTCGCTAGCTCATAGAAATTGCGATATAGCTCGTCGGGCACAAAGATTCTAGTGACGTCTACGTATCCCTTTCGATATCCAAACCACCGTCCCATCTGTAACAATGTGTCATAAGCTTTCGATGATCGAACAAAGTAGCTACAAGTTAAGCCCTCAAGCGTTAAACCCCGACTTAAGGTGTTCCCACCTACAACAATCCCCCAAAAAGGAAATCCATCCCGCACAGATCTTTCAAAAGTAAGTCTCTCATTTGAATTGGAATTGTCCATAATCAATTCAAGCGACGATAAGAGTTTTTTTGCATTTTTCCATATCGACTCGAAATCATCGTCACATTGCCCAACAATTTCTTCTGTTGTCGCTTTAAAATCTTCTTCCCAAATTTTCTTTATTGACGCATGCTCTGCTTCATTGTCCTCTAGTAATGCATGCTTCAATCCTTCAAGATAAGATTCGATTAAAAGATAGATTTTGGAATGAGAGTCCGTCAAATGAGAAATATGAACAAGCATAGATATATGCTCTTTCCACTGTCCTCGGCACAGTCGTATAGCGCCACCTATAATAAAGTGCTGAATAGCCGTTCTCAACGAGTCTGGAACTTGATCAAATACACCAGGTCCTTTCGCCATTTTTCGAATTAATTCGGCCTCTTCTTCAGATATCTTTCGAATAACAGGTAGCCCGTCGGTGGACTGCCTTCCATTAACCTCGTTTCGACCAAACAATTCCTCTGGGCCATAATAAGCTTCTGGTTTTTCCAGAGTAACCAAGAAATCTGAAGGGTATATATCTTCGGTGACAGAGGAATCAATAAAAACGTTGGCAAATGGTGTTGCTGTATATCCCACATAGCTGACCACACTAAAACGACCGATCAGATCACGTATGTGAGAATTTATGGCTGTTGGGTCTTGATCAATTTTATTGGTATTGATACTAGCTTGATCGGATTCATCATCGATGACTAACGTAGGACAATTTTTAATAACGTCCTTGTTCGCGTCGTCAAGCCATCTTTTGAAGTTTCTCAGAACACTCGAGTTCTTTTTTAAAACGACTAGAACAAATCCATCCTTGCGGCTAAGCTGGCTATTAGCAGAGACTGGTTGCCTCCGTTGAAAGTCTCCATTTTCATCAACGTCTGTTAGTGTTGTGCAGGTTTTGCTGTCATGGGGGGCTACAAGCTCCGCTCTCAACCTAGCCTCAGTCTGCATTCGTAAGTTATTATGCATACCAGCCAATATAATTATTAATTTATAACCCTCATCAACGGCCTTCGCGATAACAGCAGAAAAATTTGCTGTCTTGCCACTTTGAATATGTCCAAGTACCAAGCCTTTAACTGCACACGGTGCTTTCGATTGAGGAGGTGCAAGATGCGAAACAACCGCAGTAGAAGCTTTGTCGAGTGACGTTATCATCGACTCAATCCATGCGTTCTCTTTATCTTTGAGATGCCCGCATAGGGCACTCCATTGACTCGAAGAGTTGACTTGAGGCCCCTCATACCAACCGTAGTGTGCCTGCTCTTTTTTTAGACTAACAGTATCTGTGTCTTTAATATTTTCAGATCGAATATTTCTTAAAGAAGCATCGATTTCTTTTTCCTGGAAACGTTTTCTCAATTTAAGGCGAATATCTTCAATCGCATAACCTTTTTTCAACATTCCTTGGGCAACGATGGTTATCATTTTCATATCTTCATCATCAAGCTGATCTACCACGTTTTCCTTGCTGTTCATCAGATATCTATAAATCTCGACCATCGCAAATGTGTCTAATTTACAATATTCCTTTAAATCTCTTTGAATATTCGCTTTCTCAACTTCTGATATGGTAGCGTCTAAAATCTTTGGGTAGGCCATCAAGGCTAAGCCTCCGTCTGAGATATTCATACCTTCATAAGTTAGCCTGGGAACGAGAGCAGGTAACACTTTCTTAATTGAAAAAGAGCCATTAAAGCTGGGATGGTAGACGTGATCAAATATTAATTTATATAGATCAAAGATTCTTTCATTGATTTCTTGTAGCTGAGCACCTAACTCGCCTCCGACATAGTGAATTAGATCATCCAAGATACCTTTTTCAAACGTATCGTAATAGACTAAGACAGAACCACTCTTTCCGAGTGTTTTGACTAACCGTTCGCAAAATTCTCTTCTTGGATCATTTGTATGATTTGGAAGATATTCCTTGTGGTCAAGATTGCCTTTTTCATCAAGGATGTGAACCGACCATTGAAACGGTATGTGTTGCCAAGGACTAGAGTCCGGAAATATCGGTAATGCTGGATTGGACGTTTCAAAATCCATGAAATATAAAGGAAACTGGAGTTCAGACAGTTTAGCTTCAACTTCTTGCCCGATAAATATTTTATTCTCTATAACACATTCACGAATTCGTTTCTGCACAGCAGAAAGCTTGAAATCTTCTGGGATATCTCCAATTAAATTTATGTTTTTTCCGCGGAGGTGATCTAGTTCTTTGTTAGATATCCTGTATAGTTTTGTAATATGACGATCAGGAAAATCTTTGCGGCAGTAGTTATAGAAAGCACATTTATTCGGCTTTTTACAATGCGACCCCACCTCAATTCTTGGCTCTTCGTCTTTTGATAGAACTTCTCTCATTTTGCCCAGCATATCTGAAATATTTGGAATTATTTTATTCACGTCTTCTGTCAGAACTTTGGTTGTGAATAGTTTCTGCAAGTCATATGCCCCGCCTTCGTAAACATAATCTGAATTGACATGAATCAATGTGCATTTTGAAACTTTGTATTTTAGTTTTTGAAGAACGAAGCATTGAATTGCGATATCTGTTAAATATTCTTCTTTCACCTTTGTGGATGACTTGACTTCAATAACTTCAAATGAGTTTTGTTCTATTTTTTTTAGAACATCGATTCGAATAATGATGTCATCGAAATTGAAAGCCGCTTCAAATATGTACTCTACAGAAGGATCTGCAAGAGCGTCTTGGGTTGATTTTATGGCTTCTTCTTGTTTGTCTGGATTTTGGTCGATAAGAATACCATTTTTGAATAACTCCCTGGCTAACACGCCGACCCTTGTTCCTGTTTCCATAATATATTTGTCATAAGGTGCCTGAACGTCCTTTAGCTCGGGGTGAAAGCTCGTTAAGTAAAGTGACTTTGAGCATTGAACTCCGTTCATAAAACGTGATTTAGAGAGTTTTGGTATATTTTTCATAGTCTCACTTGACAAGCTCCCAAGTCCGTCTCGGATTTCTGTTTTGATTCTTTATGCTTAAGTTGGAAGATGGGGTTTTTTATGAATGAAATTAGAGAGGTATATTTGTTGTATGAATTCTCTATGGTTGCGAAAATAGTGAGTTAGTTAAGCTTAGTCACAAAGGCATGGACCATCACCATGCACAAAAACACCAAACCCATGCGGTAGAGAATCTTGAGCCATGTCACATGCGTTGACCCACCGCTTCCTTCCAATGCAGTCCTTTTACCCAAGAATTCTTTCTGTGCCAGTTCGTTTTGTTGCCAAGCTGGGTCGAGATGTTTTGTTTTGAACCATCCGTTTTTATAAACACTTGAACTAGGGTCTTCAAAACGTCCCTTCAATTGTGTGTAAGCTTCGCGGGTCTTTTCTGCTTTCTCTTCTAAAAAAACCAGCTCGGGATCTTTAGCAATACTGCTGCTTGCTATCGCTCTCTCGTCTTGCACAGTACCCGATGCCATAAAGTAAATTTCATAGCTTCCAGCATACAGGCAGAGCAACAGGGCCAATTTGGTTCGACGAACAGAATAGTATGCAGCAAACCCAACAATCATGAGAAGGCCACCTGCTGCTGCGAATTCTGGATTTGAAAAACCACTCGATTTGTATAGCTCTACCGATTGAAGCCAAAGGAAACCGATTACTAACAAGGTAGGAACGAATAGACCTAGAACGCTTGGTAAAGCTTGAACGAACCGTTCCCCATCAATCTTTTGAAATGCAGACTCAACTCCACTCCAAAAGTCTGTCTTTGGAGCTACGGTGGAACTGATAACTTTCGGTGGTGGAGGGGTCATATCGACGGATTGCAAAGACATTGCTGGTTTCTCCTCTTGTTTGGCTATTAAGTTGGGTTCTATTGATTCAACAGGCTCTAACTCGAAAATGGGGTCTAAATCATCGTGAACGGGTTTTATGTTTCGCTTTCGATCGTAGGCACGTTGACGAAAGCGTTTGAGGAAGTTTCTTTCATCTGAGGAGTATTTGACGTCTTTCACCAGACTGTTTACAGATCTGATCAAAGTTTCCAGATCTGTAAACTCCTTTGCCAGATTCAGACGCTCCTCCAGACGGTTTTTCAGATCTGGGAACCTCAAAAATCCAGATGCCAGATCTGGCTCAGATCTGAGAAAAAGTACATCAGACATTTCATAACCTCCTAATCTGATTGAACTCCAGATCTGGGACTCTATCTGGATCTGGAAAACAGGTGTTCTGATCTTTAAATTAATTATATACGTAACGTACATAATTATACAAGCATCTGGATCTGGGAATTTAATTGCAAAACGGATATTATAGAGACACTAGACAGGAGAGCGCATGGAAGAGAAAAAAGGAGTTGGCAGGCCAGTGCATATACCAGCACCTTGGGGCCAATTGGCAGAAGCTGTAGGTGGAACTAAGAAGCTTGCAGAAAAGCTCTGTGTGTCAGGTGCAACCGTCAACCGATGGGCCAACGGTGTGCACAGAGTGCCTGAACTTGCAAAGAAGGAAATCCGCCGTCTGTGTAAATATTACGGGATCGAAACTACGATTTGAGATACTGATCGCTAGTCTTTTTCTCGCTATCAGGCACTATTTGAGTTTTTTTCTTAGAGTTATCTTTGCATGCCCAAGCCAGAACTTTTTCACTTCGCCTATCCGTTCGTAACCGTTTTTCAAATAGAATCCTTCAGCCTGAAAATCCCAAGTGTCTACTGTTGAATAGGTGCTTCCATTTTTTTTAGCTTCCCGCTCTGCCGCATCGAGCAATTTCTTGCCATACCCTTGTTTTTGAAGACTTTCCTCAACCCACAATGTGTCGATGTAGATGGATTCTGTATCTAAAAATACCTGTATCCCTCCAAAAACTTTTCCCGATTCATCTTTCAAGAAAATCGAAAATTCCTTATCTCGCTGACCTAGTATCTTTTCATTAAAAGCAAGGATACCTTCGCTTACAACTGCATTATCAGCCTCGCTAGGCTTGTAATCGACGACTACTTTGTACATTTTCTTCCTTTGGTCGCTTAGAGCACACACCACTTAGTGAAAGAGCCCTCTTATTAAGGAACTTCAATTTTCAGAAGTGAACTGACAAAACCGACAAAACTCACAGAAGCCATGTGTTGCAAGACGTCTGAATTTTAATTCTCTAACCGACGTCAGCCGACGAAATCAAGTGCTGCTTATCTGTTGTACACTTTTGTCGGTTTTGTCAGTTCGGAAGTATTATGCAGAAGTACGAACTTAAGCGACTGTATTTTCAGATTTTAAATATCGCTGAGGGTATTCTGTCGGTTTTGTCGGTTCACTTTGGAGTGAGTCTTTGTTTTGGAAAGAAGAGAGTCCATCATGTCTGCCATCCAGTTGCGTTCCTCGGCACCCAACTCGCAAACCTTTGCATAAAGGAGCTGAAGCCTAGCATCAACCTTCTCAGGTTCATTACGCATTTTCTTTAAATCTACGTCTCGTTCGGCTTTTGCCATTAGCTCGGACATTGAAATCGGAATGTGACAGGCAAGTTCGTAGATGCTGCGCAAACTCAGGTCAAGTGGCGGTGTCTTTTCAACCTTCGTTACGACTGTGTGTGTCTTGTTTGCAACCCTTGCAAGTTCTCGCTGACTTAGTCCGCGCTCGACTCTTGCCTTGTTGATCTGCTCGCCAATTTTTTTTAGCAAAAGCTTGTAGTCTTCTGTTACTTCAAAACTTTCGGGCATTTTTTTCTCCGAACATAAATCAAAAAATATCTGAGACATTTGACTCCTCCGATTGGATTCGAATATGTTTATTATATAACGAACACTTCACAATATAGTAAACATTTCGGAGTCAACAGATGGAAAATTCTAGCGTTCTCTCCAATTCTCAACGTACCGCAGATGTTCCACGTTTGGAACGCCTCCTCGCTTTTCTTGAGCGAGGTTGGGCGATTCTTCCATTGCATTATCCTGTTGCGCGGGATCGATGTAGCTGCGGCAAAGAAGATTGTTCAAGTGCTGGAAAACATCCTATGACCAAACATGGGCTACATGATGCCACTTTAGACAGGTCAAAGGTTCTTGAATGGTGGCAGAATCGGCCCAAAGCAAATGTCGGGGTCCTAACGGGGGCATCTTCCGGAATCGTCGTTCTCGATATTGACCCGCGTCATGATGCCATGCGTTCACTCAACGAATTGGAATCCAAATACGGGAAATTCCCGAAGACCTTAACGGTAAAAACAGGAGGAGATGGCCTGCATTTCTATTTCCGTCACCCTGGCGTATCTGTGACAAACAAGGTTAGTATTTTACCTGGTTTAGATTTTCGAGGCGACGGAGGGTATATTATTGCACCTCCCAGCGTGCATAAGAGTCTCTGCGCCTATTCTTGGGAGAACGAAGCAGAAGAGATTGCACCTTTGCCAGAATGGTTGCTGCATATCCTCCAACATCGCCCAAAGCTTCCAGTTTTGAAATCCGAAGTGAAAACAAAATCTGAAAATGAATTCTTCGGAGAGGGATCACGCAACAACTCCCTTCTTAGCCTAGGTGGATTTCTCAAGTCACGAGGAGTTGAACAGAGCGAACTGAGTAGAGTTCTATGGCTGCTCAGTAAGGAAATTTGCACACCCCCTTTAGAAGAAGAAAAGGTACTTAGTGTTTTATCGAGTCTTGAAAAATATCAGGAAGAGCCTTGGTCGGAACTGCGAGAACTACCAAAACTTGCAATGGCACCGGAACTTACTCCCGATCTGCTTCCCGAAAGTCTTCAAGCTTGGTGCTGCGATATAGCAGAGAGAATGCAAGTATCCCTCGAATTTACAGCAGGTCCTGCGATTGTCATGTTAGCAGCACTCATTGGCAGAAAGGTTGTAATAAGTCCTAAGTGTCATGATGACTGGGTTGTTGTTCCTAATATTTGGGGTTTGTTGCTTGCACCTCCAGGTTCCATGAAGTCTCCTGCTATAAGTGCCGTTTTGAAATTACTGACGAATCTAGCAAGTAGAGCAAGGCAAAAGTATCTGGAGGAAACAAAACAAAAAGAAGCAGAAGAAATTATTGCAAAGACTGAAATCGAAGCCTTAAAAGACACTCTTAAAATTGCAATAAAGCAAGGCAAGCAGTCTCAAATAGAGGAAAAGAAGCAACAGCTAAGTCTTGCTTTGAAAAACTACGAGAACAAGTACGTTGTCAAAGAAAAACGATACATGATCAACGACCCGACAATTGAAAAGCTATTGACGATTATGCAAGATAACCCCCAAGGACTGCTCCTTTACCGTGATGAGCTGAGTGGTTGGCTCGAAACGATGTATAAGTCTGGAAGAGAAGGAGATCGAGAATTTTTCTTAGAGTCATGGAATGGTGACAACCGTTCTTCGATGGACCGAATAAGCAGAGGAAGTACTGTCGCTGAAGGAGTCTGTTTATCTGTTCTTGGAGGTCTGCAACCGAGTAAATTCGGGGCTTATGTTGCTTCAGTTAGTAAGGGCGGGAAGAGTGACGATGGGCTTTTACAAAGGTTTCAGATTTTGCTATTTCCAGAGAAAAGAAACAAATGGAAAAACGTAGATCGCAAACCTAACTTTGAAGCAAGTTTGACTGTAGAAAAAATCTTAGAAACTCTTGATAAGATCCCAGACCCCGTACGTAATAACGACGAAACGAACCGTCTCAACTTGCACTATTCGGATTCGGCACAAGTGATTGCGGACGCATGGAGAGAAGTGATGGAAATGCGACTTTGCAAAAGCAAAATGTCACCGATATTCGAAGCCCATCTTTCAAAGTACAGGTCCCTTATGCCATCATTGGCGCTGATCTTTTCACTAGTAAACTCTATAGGTCTTACTGGAAGTATTCCAAATGAAGTTGATGACGACTCTGTAAAGCTTGCAATAAAATGGTGTGCTCTCTTAGAGCAACATGCGTTCAAAGCTTATGGTGAATTTCTTGAACCAGAGCTTAGTGCTGCAAGAATTCTTCTTGGAAAAATAAAGTCTGGAGCAATACGAGATTTCGATCGCTGTCGCGATCTGTACCGTCGTGGGTGGAAGGGATTAGGAACACAGGAGAGTTTCGAAACTGCAATTGAGATTTTGAAGGAGTACGGCTGGGTGAGGAGCGAAGTTCAGGGTTCCGCTGTCGGACGCAAGTCTGATGTCATTCGTCTGCATCCTAGTCTTAGATTCAACTTCTCATAATATTAACCTTTTCTTGACACCAGAGAATCCCCATATTGACTCATAGAATTGCAAGCTAAAGCTAGTATCTACTTCTATTGGCAAATCCAGCAACCATGATACTCATGAGCGTTACTCCCAAGAGTCCTTCAATCGCGTCAATCCCAGATTTCTTATCACAACCCATGGTCGAGAAATTGAACGCTGAGCAATAAAAGGACTGTGCCAAGTCACCTTTAAATTCGGGAATTGTTCCAAAGTAATATTTGCAAGAAAACACTGCCAGTACGATACCAATCCACAGAAAAATTCGAGCGGGACGTTCTCCGAATCCCCAAACGGACCAATCCAACACATCCGCAATGAATTTTGTTTTCTTAAGTAGGAGTCGGAAAAAATAGTGAGGTAAAAGAAGTTTTGCGTAGAATAGAGTATTTCCTGAAATGAAACGTATTACGGATTTATTTGAATATTGTCCTAGCTGCCAGCGTTCAAACATATCACGGTAGCTTCCGATGTATGCCCGTCTAGGCAGATCGGATGTATTAGGAACAAATGGGGCAATGCCACTTAAAAACTCATGAAAACGCTCTTTATAGAAGCAGTTACCTGCTTCGCCTCTCTCCCCCCTTTGTTGATATGCTGACCTCAACCTTTTGTAAAAATGACTTAAGGCAAAATGAGAGGAGTGGGGAGGTTCACGAACGAAGAGGTCTACGATGTCACAGTTTTCAATAGTTATATTTGAAGGGATACTTCTTACGAATATGGTCCTAAAAATGGTAGAACCACGAAGCACCGGTTGAAAGACTTGGCAATCAACAAAACCAATATCTTGTGTCCTAGACTGTATTATTCGTAGGTTTTCAACAGTACACTTCTCAAATGTTAAAAAGGCTTTTTCGGTTTTGTAGATAGTAATATCGTTACATGCTGAATAAGTTATATGAGTAGTCCTTGATCCATGTCGTCCTCTGCTGACTGTTAAGCCATCAAGGTCAACAAAATCAAGGTTTCGTTCATCAAGATTTACCGATGTAACGACCACCCCTCCTAATTTCAAAACTGGAAAGTTGTGAAAAAGAAATGCTCTACTCTTGATCGAATTGGGATTCTGCCGCATTCTATATGCAAAATCATTAATTAATCCATCGTTTCTATCTCCCGGAGTCCGGAATAGATTGCGTTTCTTTAACTTCCGTAGCCAGTAGAAGTATGGGTAAATTGACCGAGAGCTAATTACTTTAAAAACGATCTCTTTCCCCCACTGAGCGTATTCCTTCTCCAGAGCCTTCCGAGACTTTGGAGTGACAAAAGAGGCAGTCTCTATTTGCCCAGATTCGCTAGGCCCCGTCGCTGTTGTCAAGTAACGTTCTTCAGACCCAATAAAAAACTCGGAAGTACGGTCAGATGATAAGAAAATTGAATCGTCGATCGCATTTTCAATTTGCCATTCTTTGAAAAGCGGCATGTTTTCTTTGAAGTATTTCAAAAGTTTTGGAATATCGTTTTCTCTTCGCCACTTATTGAATTCGTCTTTTGACATCATCCATAGACTGATAATTTCTTTATTTTCGATTGTATCCACAAACTAGTTCCTTCACTGACATTACTAATTTAGCGGAAATCCTTGATTCAGGGATTCCAAGTTTCGTTTAGTTTTACGTTTTCTATACTTGGAAATCGTAGTTCTATTTTGAATATTTTACTACTTTCTGAATACGAAGCATTGATTTTTCCATGATGCAACTCAACAATGTACTGACAAAGACTCAATCCAACGCCTGTCCCATTAGCCTTCTCGCGGGTAAATCCGCTTGCAAATATTCTGTCGGTGTCAATAGGATCGCTATGATTCACGGGGTTAGTAACAGTTAGAACTATGTCGTTAAAATCATACCTAACTTCGCTGCTCACCAAACGGGGGTTTTCGCAGGCAGCAATCGCATTGTCGTAGAGGTTGCTTAACAGAGTCTTAATCAGTGTTTTGTCACCCAGAATAGAATAGGTGCATGATGGCTTAAACCGACCGTCTCTTTGCCTTATTAGTTCCCCAAGGTCGATAGTCTTGGGATGTCTTGCAAAGTCGTCAGTAGCAATTTTCTTCATAGCCTTATGAAGCTGATCGAGAGACTGCTCTCCTTCCTTAAGTGTTTCTGCAATTAACCAATTCTTCTCTTGGAGGCTTTTGAGGCCGGCAATGCGTTTAATCTGATTGAAGAGATAGAAAGCCGGAGATTTCAATTCGTGATGATACGCTTTCGTGATCATCATGCGTGTTCGAATAGTAAGAAGTTCCCTGTATTCCAATAGTGATTGCCAAAGATCCTTGATTTCTTTTATTTCTAGGTTTGTAGGCGTCGTGCCAGTTCGAAGCCCATCCCATATTTGGTGGACTGGTTCGGAAATCTTTCTATTGATGTTGCGTAGAATCGTTCGTGTTCCCATATAGTAGCTTGCAAACAAGACTCCACAAATCGCTAAAATCAAAGTCAGAAGATCAGTACGAAGGAGACGTGGATTTATCGTTGCAGTTACATACTTGGCCTGTCCCGCCCATGATGTAGGACTGAAGATTGTCGCTTCAAGAGCGGAATGCCAGAGCAAGGAACATCTATCGAGAGAGTAGTGGTTCCAACTGAGTTGTGGGGTGTTGTCCAAGACTTCAATATTCCTAACACGTAGCTGATCTTTCAATTTTATTTGAATATCGTCGAAATAGGAGTGGAAGGATTCTAGCTGAGATGTCTCAACAAGTATCCGAGAGCTTTCGCTTAGATCATGACAAATTCCACGAGCATATCTATCTGTCGCAAACTTTATCGAAGCAATAAAGACAACACATGCAACGAAGAACAAAACATAAGCTGTAATTCGTGCTTGCCTGGCAATTTGCGAACGAAGGTAGTCAGCTATAGTGTCGCTATCGGTTTTAGTTTCTTTCCTTCCCATTTCCCTAAGTAAACATTCCTCTCTGATTTTTTGTCTCTGACTTTGTAATTTCCACAAGCTCCTCGATAGTCTACAGACGAATAGACTCTGTTAAAGTCTTCTCGGTTTTGACTGCGCTCTCCAGCCTCTAACGCAATTGAAATCATATCTTTCAATGAAAAGATGATAGGTTCACAGATAGATTGACCCTTTAAAACTGGTTCTTTTTCAATGACTGCTTTTAGCTTTTTGAAACGCTCCATTTCTAGATCGTTAGATCCAAATCCCTGTTCCGCAAGAACGCTCGGATTAAAGCAATCTGTTACAACATAAAAATTGGGAACACTGTTCGGAAGGCTATCTTCAAGAAGACGGATGGAATATCCCCATTGAGCATGGGCAACCATGTTGATTTTTTCTGCAAATGAACTTGAACTGATTGTCTGTGCAAGATCCATTTGCTCAAATGCAAATCCTGCAAAAAGAAGGTTGATAGGGCCTGTTGCAGTTAACTTTGGAAGATCTTTCGTTAACCCATCCCAAACAAGGGAGGTCTTTCCCTGGTAGTTCCCGACAACATTGAAAGCTTCTTTGTAGACACGGGAGTATTCGAAATTGGGAAGTTGTGTTTCTGGTGCTGCAATAACGGATGGTAGATTCAATCGTTGATTTAGCTTAGTAAAGCTTCTAGTCAGATCCTGATGCGAAGCTGCCAAAGAATATGAGAAATCGTTTCTTATGGAGTTCAACGGTGAGACTGGGGAGAGATAAGGTATTTTTTTATTTTGAGCAATTTGTGAAGCTTCAAATGCTTCGCTAGAATACAGATATCCTGCTACTCCGAGTGCTCCGAGCTTTTCTGCAAGCGAAAATCCATTCGCTGGACCTTCATCGAAGCTCGTTACAATTTGAAGTTTCGAGTTTGGATGTTTTGCCTTGTGCTCAAGTAGAGCTTGGTCAATTGCAATTTGATACTGACGTTTGATTAAGTCATTTCGCCACGGATTATTTTCAATGACTCTTTCTCCAACAACTATCATTTTCTTTACTTCCTTTCCCAAAACAGAATTAGAAAATATTAACGCCAAAGTGAATCCTAAGACCTTTCTAAGCACTGCTCGATCTCCGACAAACTGAGAAGCTTTTTAGGCAAAATTGCATCAAAATTCTTAGAGAATTTCGAAGGAATTTTGTCTTCCAAACTCCAAAGAACCAAGTGACCTTTATATTTGAGATCTTCTCGCAAGTAAGTAACAAGATCCTTGTCAAACGCATTGAAAGAGTCAAAACAATAGTCGAGCACGATGAGGTAGACATCCTGTAGGTCTTTCGGTGCAGTCATTTTCTCTGCAAAAGCATCGGGATCGATAAAAGTTTCAACATCTGCATCGCGAATCAAAAACTCTTTTAAAGGCTCCCGATAACGAGAGTCGTCGTCAACAATTATGACTTTCTTTCTTTTAGGCATCGGCCACCATTTCCTTCACTAGTGCAAATAGAGCAGAACGTTTAGATTTTGTCATTGCAGCGATTTGAGTAAGACAAACAAGCAGTTCTTTGATTTCTTCTCCCGACTTATCTGTGAAGGACTTTAAAAAACGGTTGCGTAATGGGATTCCGACCTTGTCGAATTTATCGAGAAGTTCTCGCTCCCAACTGTAAAGCGATCTCTTTGTTTGGTTAGATCCGCTCTCCGTTCTTTGCGAACGTTCGAGAAGATTTATGAATGAGCAAAGAGACATTTTGTTAAGGGATGCTATTTTTTCTAAATATTCTAAAACTGAAATGACCCTGTTCGAAGGCTTACGACCTTCTAGGGTTCGGTAGGTAGCGATTTCGACTTGTAAATTATCAGCAGCTTGTTCAGCACTCAATCCGTTTACCGTTCGATACTCTTTCAAAAACTGACGGAGTTGATTCTGAATCTTCTGTTTTCCAGCGTTTTCCATGGCCGCTCGTTTCAAATGAATCATTTTATATAAATTTCACCGAACTCACTCACAGATGGGTCATATCTATATAGAAAATCCATTGTTTGGCAACTTCGATTTCGAATAAATAATTCATAGTTTGATTTAGGTTCCCTGAGCTAGGCGGTAGACAAGATCTCACCCCTGGGCATCCCGAGTGTTCAATACGGAGGGTCCAATGATGAACGAGAAGAAACCTTGGCTGGATGAAAATGGCGTTCGACGTTCAGAGGCGGAAATTCGAAGTTTGGCGGAAAATTGGGGCGATAAAACATGGGAGGAATTTCTTAGAAGCACCGTAGAAAAGCCGCAAAACGACACCTTAATTCCAGGGTTCGACTACGAAATCATCGAAGCAGACGCTCGCGATACATACCAGGACATGATTGCGACAAATTCCCGCCCTGATCTGATTGGATTGGTTGAAAATCTCCTCAGCCAACTAACCAATCGAGAGCAACGCGTAGTTCAGGCGATTTTTTGGGCAGGCAGAAGTCAGCACGAGATTGCCCGCGAACTTCGTTTGTCTAGGAGTGCTGTTCGCAACTGTCAGAATCGAGCCCTGAAAAAAATGGGGAGTTTGCTCGTTAGGAAGATGTTGTCTACCAAGGTATCTGAACGTTTCGAAGGGGAGCCTTGTCCCCCAGTTTGTGCCCAAACTTCCATAGGTGAGAGAAGAATTTCATAGAGACTGGATGCGGAAACATAACGCGAGGAAGGAACTGACCATGCGTGAACCAACTCCTGACATTAAGTACTTGCAACCGGCCCTTATAAACCGAATTGGAGATAAGCGTGCTCTCGATAACTATCTTCGTCGAGAAACCGTCATTGAAGACTCTTTAGCCACATTTTTCTTCGGCAACACAGACCTTCATCAATCTATCGGAAGAATCGTTGATAGTTTGCCACCAGTAGAAAGAGAACTACTCAGAATGAGATATTGGGAAGATCTCACACTAGAGGAGATCAGTAGAGCAAAGGGAATCGGGGAAAGATCTATTCAAAGTCTTTTGACAAAAATTCTTGCAAAGTTGCGTCCCATCATAATTAAGAAAATGCACTTGATCCCTAAAAATAAGGAGTCTCGAAGAGAATTGGAGATCACAGTTCACGCTTAGGAGGAGATCATGAGAGACAAGCTCGCAATAACTCTATGTCTTGCAATTCAACCCTTGGCGCAGGCATCACCGATGCTTCCGACAATTTGTGATGTGGTCAATGCACCAATGTTTCGTGAAGGACTTGAACTGCATCAAACTCCTACGAGTTGTGGATGGCCTGTACCTCGACCGTGTGTGCATTTCAGTTACTACGTTCCAAAATACTTTATCGAAGTGGTGAGCAATGCAAAGGAAACATTTTTCACTAAGCTCCCTGGTGTTCAACTTCAACTCAAGTTAACGAAACCTACTGCTCCTTTTGGAGCGGAGGACGACATGGAAAGCTATTCGTTCCATGCGCACACGATCAACATCCCTTTTGCTCAATGGGCGTTTGACGAGCTTCCTTGTGGTCAAGCTCTTCCAGATGTTTTCTGTTTTTCAACGATGAGTGAACACCTTGGTGCAAATTGGAGCACAGGTCTTGCGGACACATGGCAACCAAACCATAAATTGTGGGCATTATCTCCCAAAGCCTGTTTGCTCAAAGGCGCTGCAATGTCAATAACGGGAGAACATTCCGCTAGCACTGGGGGAGATTCATCCATGTGTTCGTTTAACATGGAATGGCTTCCCAAATATCCACCGTCAACGCAGCCTGTATGTACGGGTTGGGGCATCCATTTCCCGAGAACAGGAACGGTCACATCCTCAGACCAAACCACTGCTTCTTTGGTGGTTGCATCTCGGATTCGCAGCATTGGCGCAGAGGTTTTAAGGGGAGTGTCAATTTCACCTGACGAAAAATGGCAGATGATACGACCTCAAACATCTGGGTGTTTCCGAGAGGGGCAGAATATTGCGTATTTACGTGTAAAGGGTGTGAACGAACTGGGACGTCTTTCGGGGAATTTTAAAAACTACCTTTACGCAATCTGGCAGAGAACAAGTTGCACACGCGATGTTCCTTGGGTTGCTACTACACAGATTTGGCTTCAAGCGTTGCAAGCAACTTGTAAGGCATGGAGGTAGTATGTTTGGTGAATTTTTGCTGACAAAGGGTATTGTTACTCAAGACGATTTGAATAGCGCTATCAGTGTTTCCAAGTTTCGAAAAATGAAACTCGGACGCCTATTGGTAGAGCTTGGTTTCATAACCCGGAAGCAGCTCGATTCCGCTTTGATTGACTATTTACAACCATTCAATAGTGAAAAATACCAGGATTTGAAGGACAAGGTTGATTCTGTAGTTATGACACCGGAACAAGAAAAATTTGTAGCCAGGATGGACGTCATACTCTGCTACGTATCACCAGAAAGAGTCGAGGGGCTTGTTCGACAATTCAGTGACGAACTTGTTCAACGACTTGAGCAGTATTTTTGTCGTCCGGTGTTTCTGCGTGTCACAGATCCTTATCTTCTGGACATACTGGTTATAGGAACTTCAAAACGGGAAACAAAAGAATCTGTTTTGACAGTTTCGAGGGATCTGAATGACGATCAGAAGATTGCCGA
>Ga0206941_10132_pt1 | contig 22507 bp, 18 predicted proteins | sample Alteio_BWOrgHeat_9_FD_153251 | JGI IMG/M metagenome (GOLD analysis project Ga0206941, IMG submission 153251) | Enriched cells from forest soil in Barre Woods Harvard Forest LTER site, Petersham, Massachusetts, United States -... | ecosystem: Environmental > Terrestrial > Soil > Temperate forest >...
CTCGCAAAATTAAAAGAATTCCCTCAAGTTACTATAGATGTAGCCCGTACACGTTCTTTGTGTACGGGGCATTTAACCATCGGCGCTGATGGTGCCAACTCCGCAGTGCGACAACAAGCTAATATTAATGTAAGCACCCAAGACTACGGCCATGATGCCATCGTCGCCACTGTACGCACAGCATTACACCACCAAAAAATCGCCCGCCAAGCATTCTTAACCGACGGCCCCATTGCATTTTTACCCTTAAATGAGCCAAATTTATCTTCCATTGTTTGGTCGATGCCACCCGAGCAAGCCAAAGCAACACTCGCCTTAAACGACGAAGAATTCAAATTACAACTCGCCACCGCATTTTCCCATAAACTTGGCGAAATTACCGAAGCAAGCCCGCGCTTTTCTTTCCCACTTAAAAAACAACGCACAGATCGTTATATTGCTGAGCGTGTCGCATTAATTGGTGATGCAGCTCACACAGTACACCCGTTAGCAGGCCAAGGATTAAATGTAGGATTATTAGATGCCGCAGCATTAGTCGATGTAATCACCGATGCGTTGAAACAAAATCGAGATTTTTCTTCTCAACAAACATTGCGACGTTACGAACGCTGGCGTAAAGGCGAAAATGCAATTATGTTATCTGGCATCGATGCAATCAAAACACTTTTTTGCAGCAACAAACACACTAGCCAATCATTGCGTTCGTTTAGTTTATCCATCACAGCACAAATACCCATCCTTAAAAATTTATTTACTCGTCGTGCTATAGGCGAACATGCCGGGTTGCCAGTGCTAGCGAGGAGTTAACGATGCAGCGAACTGCGCCAGATGCTTTCAAGGATATTTTAGATGAAACCGTGCTCAAAGCATTAAACAACGACTACACCGTTTCAATGAGTTTTATGCGTGCCTTAGGCGATGCTTTTTGTGCCGAGGGTGCTTTTTCCTGGGCTGAATCGGGCAAAATGACAGGCGCATTAGCCATCGGTGTGATGGCTAGTTTGTACGTTGTTAACACTAGCAGTAATGCAGCGATTATCTTACAGAATGCGTTTAAGCAACAAACCGGTCTCGATGTTTCGTATGGGGATATTTTTATTCGTCTATGTCAGGTGGCAAATACCAGCAGCAGTGCAGGACTTGGCATATTTTGCGCTTTAAGGCTCATTGAAAATTATCTGGGTCACCAAACGGATGCAGAAAAATTTTTGAAACATCAAGATGAAAGCTGCAGCGACAAATCCAAAGATATCAGTAGGAAAGTATTTAATTTACTCTGTGCTATTGCGGCGAATGTGCCCATTTATTTTTTAACTCAATCAGTCAGTATTCCCATGGCAGCGTGTACAGCGGTTGCTAATGTTGCGATTAGTTGGTTGGGTGTGTCGAGTTTACCGCTTACACCTTCACGCATTCATCCCGCGCGTCATGCAGAACTTGCTTATTTAAATGAACAATTAGCAACGTTTTTAATGCTTTCAAAAAATATGCAACAATCCATTATGGCGGACATTTCTGTGTTGCAAGTACAATCAATGGATGATCAAGCATATAAAAGAATCTATGCGCGCATATTAAATTTGGCGGCGTATGATGAAGCGATCGTGCAAACAAAACAGCATATACCTGGCGCTCAAAAAGCATTTGCCATTGCCTTGGGGTTATTCGTCACGACCAGTCAAGCCGCCTTTGTTGAGCAAACATATGTGGGTATCTCACGTTTATTCGAAGACTCAGGTTCCACACCTGCTATTGCGACAGGGTCAACCGCTGCGTTATTTGCATTATTACCAAATGTAGGATTTGGATTTACCACCGGCTATCAAGCCGCTAATGCAATGACTAGCAATCATATTCCTTTGGCGAAAGAATATTTAAGTAAAACGCGCGAAGCATTAAAAGCAGCGATTGCCGTACTCTCATTATTTGCAAGTGGTACTTTATTCACTTTGGCAATGAAGGCAGACACGGATTTAACTAATCTTGCGAATGCCACAGGCACACTAAAAAGTTGTCTAGATGTGGTTTTTGGCACGATTTCCTATACTGCAGGCAACGTCATTACTGCGCATTACATGCTAAAGTTATGCGATGAAATATTAATTTATTTTGCGCAGCGATGTGCGGATCCTGAGATCCGTCGCTTATTTACTTTCGTCATGTCAACCATGCGCATGCACCGTGCGTTAGCGGAAGCAACCGATGAGCATTATCTAGAGATATTACGCTGGAAGATGACAGGCAAATCGGCGCTATCCGATTTGCTGCATCACATATTTAGCAATCGCATGCAACCCGAGCAATACAAAAAAACCAAAGCAGATGTAAATAAGCGCCATATTATTATGCGTGATCAATTCGCACTAACTGATTATCAATCCAGCGATAGTTTTATCGAAGACCGGCCTTACGACGAACTACAATCCTACGGCCTACGCCGCCGTCATTGCATGTTATTTACCTGCGACGAAACCAAGCGCCAGGTCGATATGACACCCCAAATTCAACCCGCCCATAGCATTACGCTTTGATTTTTAAGGAATTTATTTTTTGGCTAATTTTGAGGTATAGGACATGTTAGATGTTGGCACCTTATTGTCTGAATATGAGAAGTAAATAGAGTAGTACTATGGAAAAAATAGACGTTATTATTATAGGCGCGGGCGCTGCTGGCTTGATGTGTGCAATTGAGGCCGGTAAACGCGGACGAAAAGTTGTCGTGTTGGATCACGCAAACAAGCCTGGTAAAAAAATTCTTATGTCCGGTGGTGGTAGATGCAATTTTACTAATTTGCATATTAATCCTAATGATTACATTTCTCATAACCCACATTTTTGCAAATCAGCACTGAGTCGTTATACGCAATGGGATTTTATTAATTTAGTAAAAAAACATCATATTCCCTTTCATGAAAAAACCCTTGGCCAGTTATTTTGCGATGAGAAATCAAAAGCAATTTTAGATATGCTTTTACAAGAATGTGAATGGGCGGGTGCTGAAATAAGATTGAACGCGAGTGTTGAGCGTATTAAAAAACTGGAAGATCATCATTTTAAACTTAAAACAAGTCGAGGTGATTTTCACTGTCAGTCGTTAGTGATAGCAAGCGGTGGTTTGTCTATCCCAACCATGGGTGCAAGTCCATTTGCTTATAAAACCGCTGAACAATTTGGTATAGCAGTGTGGCCTACACGCGCCGGCTTAGTGCCCTTTACATTACAGCCGGATGATAAGGCTAAATATGAAGTATTATCAGGCGTATCGGCGGATTGTATCGTCAAGAATGAAAAAACTTCATTTAGAGAAAATATTTTGTTTACTCATCGAGGTTTAAGCGGCCCTGCTATTCTGCAAATTTCATCGTATTGGCAATCAGGTGAAGCAGTAAAAATAAATCTATTACCTGATGGGAATATATTGGATTTATTAATTCGAGCAAAGCAGAGTGAGCCACAGAAATTTTTAAAGAATATTGTCGCCAGTTTTCTGGCCAAGCGTATCGTTGATATATTTCTGCCAGAAAATTTGGCGGATAAGCAGATAGCCACTATTGCGCACAAAGATTTAGAAGAGGTGGCGCGGCGCTTTCAGGCGTGGATAGTAAAGCCAAGCGGAACAGAAGGTTATAGAACAGCAGAAGTAACATTGGGCGGAGTGGATTGTAATGCCATTTCTTCTAAAACGATGCAAGTTATGCAGGTAACAGGGTTATATTTTATTGGTGAAGCATTAGATGTGACCGGTTGGCTCGGTGGTTTTAATTTTCAATGGGCGTGGGCTTCGGGTTGGGCGGCAGGGCAAGAGGTGTAAAGCAGCTGCTTCTTTTTGCATTACTCATTTGATACAGCTATACTTTTGCCTCTTCATTTAAAGGAATAATATGGGCAAGAGAACACCAATTTATGCACAACATGTGCAGTCGAATGCAAAAATTGTCGATTTTGCGGGTTGGGATATGCCATTGCATTATGGCTCGCAATTGGAAGAGCATCATCTCGTTCGACGCAAAGCCGGTATGTTTGATGTATCACATATGGGTGTCGTCGATTTGCATGGTAAAGAGCTGCAAACTTATCTGCGTCATCTACTCGCGAATAATATTGATCGCCTCACTGATGGCAAAGCACTTTACACCTGCATGTTAAATGAAAAAGGCGGCGTGATTGACGATTTAATTGTTTATAAAGTAAATGATGAATTCTTTCGTTTGGTGATTAATGCAGGCACACGTGAAAAAGATATTGCCTGGATGCGCAAACAGCTCGGATCATTTGCAGTCGATATTAAAGAGCGTACAGATTTAGCGATCATCGCCGTGCAAGGGCCAGAAGTAAAAGATAAGCTCGAACAATTTTTACCGCCTAACATTTCTCCTGCCGTTTTATTAGATTTGAAACCCTTCCATTTTGTTATGCTCGGCGATTGGTTTATTGCACGCACGGGTTACACCGGCGAAGATGGTTTCGAAATTATTCTACCCATAACCGATGCCCCACAATGCTGGCAAGCGATGGAAAAAGCGGGGATTGCCCCTTGTGGTTTAGGTTCGCGTGACACCTTGCGTTTGGAAGCTGGCATGAATTTATACGGTTCGGATATGGATGAAACCGTAACGCCTTATGAATCGAATTTAGGTTGGACTGTTATATTAGATCCCGCAGATCGCCAATTCATTGGCCGCGCAGCATTGGAAAAACAAAAACAAGAAGGCGTGAAACAGCGTTTAGTGGGTTTAGTATTAGATGGCCCAGGTGTGATTCGCAATCATCAAAAAATTGCGATTAAAGATGATGGCGCTGGTGAAGTGACCAGTGGTGGTTATTCACCCACCCTCGAAAAAAGTATTGCGCTCGCGCGCGTGCCAGTAGAGATTGGCAATAACTGTTTCGTGGAAATTCGTGGCAAGCAAATCCCCGCCACTGTTGTGAAACCGCCATTTGTACGAAATGGCAAACAGGTTTATTAATGTAGCCCGTACACGTTTGTTGTGTACGGGGAATAGGAGAAACAAATGAGCAACATACCGCAGCAATTGCACTATACAAAAACCCACGAGTGGGTACGTAAAGACGAAGAATGGTTAACCGTCGGCATAACCGATCACGCGCAAACCATGTTGGGTGATTTGGTTTATGTAGAATTGCCCGAGCCAGAAAGCGCGATGGAAGAAGGCCAAGAAGCGGCGGTGGTGGAATCAGTGAAAGCCGCGGCAGATGTTTACTGCCCAGTCCCTGGTGAGATTATCGAAATTAACGAAGACGTCATTGAAAATCCGCAATTAATTAATCAAGACCCTTATGGTAAAGGTTGGTTATTCCGCGTGAAGCCTTATGAGCAAAAAGATCAAACATTGCTTGATGCAAAACAATATACCCAAGTGGTAGCAGCGGAAGCACATTAACGGAGAAATTGCGATGCCGTTCATTCCTCACACAGAACAAGATGTAAAGGAAATGTTGGATGTGATTGGCGCTAAGTCAATCGAAACACTATTTGACGAAATTCCTGAAAGCTTACGTCATGCGTCATTAGATGGCATACCAGCAGGTGTTTCGGAAATGCAACTGGGACGCGAAATGCGCGAACGAGCGCAGCAAGATGGCGGCTTGTTGTGTTTTATTGGCGCGGGTGCTTACGAGCATCATATTCCTGCAGCAGTTTGGGAAGTGGCGACACGCGGCGAGTTTTATACCGCTTACACGCCTTATCAAGCGGAAGCGAGCCAAGGCAGTTTGCAATTAATTTATGAATTTCAAACCATGATGGCGAGTTTAATGGCGCTCGAAGTGTCGAATGCGTCATTGTACGATGGTGCCTCAGCCTTAGCAGAAGCTATTTTAATGGCCGTGCGCATTGGCGGAAAGAAAGGCCAATCTGCCATATTAATGCCGCGCAGCATTCATCCGCACTACCGTGATACGGTGCAGACGATTGTCGCACAACAAAATATTAAATTAATTGATGTGCCTTATGTGCAAGCTACGGGACGCATCGATCAAAAAGCATTGCAAACGTTAATTGATGAGACGGTGACAGCGCTGGTTATTCCCCAACCCAACTTCTTTGGTGTATTAGAAGAAGTAGACGCGTTGTGTGATTTTGCGCGTGAAAAAAACATTCTCTCAATTGCAGTCGTAAATCCCACCGCGATGGCCTTACTTAAACCGCCCGGTCAATGGGGCAAAGAGGGTGTAGATATTGCTTGCGGGGAAGGTCAACCGTTAGGAATACCACTCGCATCAGGTGGTCCTTATTATGGATTTCTATGTTGCAAAAAATCGCACGTGCGACAGATGCCAGGCCGTATTGTTGGGCGAACGGTTGATACGGAAGGCAAGCAGGGTTTTGTTTTAACATTACAAGCGCGTGAGCAACATATACGACGTGCGAAAGCGACATCGAATATTTGTACCAATCAAGGTTTGATGGTAACAGCTTCGACCATTTACATGAGTTTATTAGGGCCGCAAGGTTTGCGCCAAGTGGCGCTTGAATCGCATCAACGTACACGTGAGTTGCAACAAACGTTGGCCACCGTGTCAGGTGTGGAAAGCGTATTTACCGCTCCGTATTTTCACGAAGTAGTCGTGCGCGTGAATCAGCCTGTTACGCAGGTGTTACATGCCTTAGCTCAGCATGGCATTCAAGGTGGTTATGCATTAGAGCAGCGGTATCCGGAGTTGCAAAATTGTCTATTACTTTGCGCTACTGAAACAAAATCTCAAACAGATATTGATAAATTAGCAACGCAGTTTGCGATGATATTAAAGACCCCGGCTGTAAAGCAAGTAAGCGCGTAAATGTAGCCCGTACACGTTCTTTGTGTACGGGGAGCTGTTATCGCTACTATCATTCCCGTACACAAAGAACGTGTACGGGCTACATCAGAGCAGGTTGAGGATGAACTATGACACAATTAATATTCGAATTATCTCGCGCGGGTCGCAAAGCGGCTGCTCAGTGGCCATCAACTGCCAAAAAATCCTGTGATGACATCCCGGCTAATTTGTTACGCAAAGATATTCCTAATTTACCAGAAGTCTCTGAGTTGCAAGTCGTGCGTCACTTCACCAATCTTTCGCGTCGAAATTTTTCTATTGATACCCATTTTTACCCGCTGGGTTCATGCACCATGAAATACAATCCGCGCGGTGTTAATAAATTAGCATCGTTAGAAGGATTCACGCAGCATCATCCTTTATCCTTAGAAGAAAATAGCCAAGGCTATTTAGCTTGCGTATACGAATTACAAGAAATTTTAAAATCCGTTACCGGTATGAAAGAAGCCTCCTTGTCGCCCATGGCGGGTGCGCAAGGTGAATTTGCCGGTGTTGCTATGATTCGTGCCTATCATCAAGCACGTAATGATTTGGCGCGCGATGAGATTTTAGTGCCTGATGCTGCGCATGGAACCAATCCTGCTTCCGCGGTTCAGTGCGGATATAAAATGCGTGAAATTCCAACGGATGCGAATGGCGACGTGGATATTGAAGCGTTAAAAGCAGCAGTAGGTCCAAAGACCGCTGGCATCATGTTGACGAATCCTTCTACTTTAGGTGTATTCGAACGTAAAATTATCGACATTGCAAAAATCATTCATCAAGCTGGTGGATTACTGTATTACGACGGCGCAAACTTTAATGCGATTTTAGGTAAAGTACGTCCGGGTGATATGGGTTTTGATGTGGTGCATCTCAATTTACATAAAACTTTTGCGACGCCGCATGGTGGTGGTGGGCCAGGTAGTGGTCCGGTAGTGGCGAATGAACGATTAGCCGCATTCTTGCCCGTGCCGCGTGTCACAAAAGAAGGCGAGCGTTATCGTTGGTTGACGGAAAAAGATTGTCCGCAAACGATTGGTCGTTTATCAACTTTTGGTGGTAATGCAGGTATTATTTTGCGTGCGTATTTATATGCGCGCTTACTTGGTAAAGAAGGCTTACATCGCGTTTCGGAATTTGCTGCGTTAAATGCCAATTATTTATTAGCTCGATTAGAAGCAGGTGGTTTTACAGCAGCATATCCTGGTCGTCGCGCGAGTCATGAATTTATTATTACGCTTAAACCAGAAGCTAAAACCTTGCATATTACGGCCTTAGATGTAGCAAAACGATTATTAGATTATGGTTTTCACGCGCCCACGATGTACTTCCCATTGCTCGTTCCGGAATGTTTATTGATTGAACCGACGGAAACGGAAAGCAAAGAAGTGCTCGATGCATTTGCTGATGCGATGATTGCGATTATTAAGGAAGCGAAACAAGATCCAGCGATTCTCAAGAATGCACCGCATACCATGCCGGTGCGACGGTTGGATGATGTTAAAGCCGCGCGGGAGTTGGATTTGGTGTATCGAGATCCCTCGCGGAGTTAAACATAGCCCGTACACGTTCTTTGTGTACGGGGAGCGATAGTAGCGACGATAAATCCCCGTACACAAAGAACGTGTACGGGCTACATCATAGACCTCTTCCATTCTATTGTTGACTGTGCTACTCCTAGAGTAAGGTAGAAAAAAACGGGGTGCGCCATGGAGAGCAGAAATAATAATTTCATCATTGTAGAACCAATAGCAGAAAGTGGTGAACTGCAACATAACTCTATCATCCAAAAAATTAATGTCATTATTGCATTTATCAATAATAATCATTATCGACGCCAAGATGAAAAAGATCAGGATTATTTAAAAAAATATCCGGAAGCAACCTTGTCTGGCGATATTAAATTACGTGAGAAACTAGCATTAACCTTAAAAGATCAAAAAAATATCTCAGTAATGATCACGGAAGTAAATGATGCGCTGAAAAAAAAATACAATAAAAGACAAGATCAAGAAAAAAAATATGATCGTTTTAGAGATATTGCAGATAAATTCTTAACCCATATTGAGTACGCGCATTTAACCGCTGCAGAATTAGCCATTGTCGGTATGTCTATCGATACGTTACTTATTTTGCTGCCGCAAGCACGTAATAATATGAGTGATGATGAGGCGCTGCAACAAATCGCAGAAAAACAGCGCGAATTATTAAAGATCCGAGACAAGCTTGCCGCTTGCATGGCCTATCACAAATCTGTTTTTACTGAAAATAATGAAAAAGATTTTATTTATAGCGATATTATTATTAATTTGTATAACGCCATTGAATATGAAACCGATATAAAATTAGATGAAGATCGCAAAGGCTTATGGCCCGACATGAGTTATTTGCAAATTTTGCCACCGGTGCCATTTTACAAACAAACAGAACCTAAAACAGTGGCGCAGTATTTTGCTGAATACAGTGAATTGCCACCGCCGGGTTTTGCAGAAGTTGATCAGTTAGCGGATGAAATTAAACATGAATTACGCTTATTAGATGAAGAAGAAAAAGTGCCTACAGTTGAAATTAGTCCTGTTTCAACACCGCATGCAAGTTGTTTTTCGCCTTGGTCGATATTTTCAAGAAGCAATAATATTCCGGTAACGATTGCGCAACCAGCAGCAAATTTATTAGAAGATTGGGATGAGGTTGATATCCCCTTAGAAATACAAATAGATGATGACGCAACTGAAACTAAAACTATGGACGATATCATTCGTTTGATGGAAAGTTTTAATGAAAAAGCCAAACAAGAGATTAAAGAATTGCAATTTTTTGATGAGCTGCGTGGCGACATTAATAAGCTTAGAAATCAATTGCACGACGAGATTATTGAATTGCAAAAACCCAGCTGTTTTTCATTTTTTTACACAGGTACATTGAATAAGAAAATAGCCAAGTACCGGGCATTAGGGGATATTTTAGATGGTAGTAGTATTGTCGAATTAAGTCGACGTGCAAAAGACCAAATGACCGCTGCTAATAGCGGCCTGGTTTTGGCTGGTTTGCGCTCACGAACAGAAGCGATGTTTAAGCGCCTGATCCGAATTGGTGAAAATCACGGCGCTTTTGTACATCGTTATGAATTATAATATCCAACGAGTTGGGGTGCGAAATTGTTTGTATGCAGCTTTAATGTCATCAGTTGCTAGACTAAATTTTTGATTGACAGGGGCGCCGGCAGTTAAATAATTTCCGAAAGTTAGCAAATAATTTTTGAGCGAGTGCTCATGATAGTTGCCATCAAGCGTTTCTTGTTTCGTTAAGAGTAGCGTTCTAAATCTTTCTAGAATAATATCGTTCAAATTTTCTAAGCTAATATTTTCATTGTCAATCTTGATGCTATCTAGCAATTCATTAAATGCATTTAAGAATTCTAACGCTCTTTTTTGCCCATGATTACCGTGATAATGGAATAGACCGTAACAGTTTTTGTTATAATTAAGATAATGGGTTATCGCTTGTTTAAAGTTAGATTTATAAACCTCTATTTTATCAGCTATAGCGCTATTTTCTTGAAAAACGCGAGCGGTTTGTTCCGCATCAGTCAATTGCTTTTTAACTTGTTTTATTTCACCTTTAAGAGAAGAATTTTCTTTTTTAACTTCATCTAATTGTGTGCGTAATGAGTTTTTAGTGTCAACCATCACGAAGCTGCTACTCAAGCTCTCTTGCAGAGATTTTTCTGCATGGCTAAAAATCGCAGCCTGCTTGTTAGCATTAGCATTACTCGTTTTGAAACCCAGTTCAGCGGTTACAGCTTTAATTTTTGCAATTAAGTCTTTAGCCATTGCTTCAATTTTCGCAATAACCCCTTCTTTCTTGTACTCCAACTCCGACAACACTTGAATAGCGCGTTGTATTGTTGCCTGATTATTAAGGTGCGGATTAAAGCTGCTGTATTGCACAATGCTATCGCTAAATTTTTGATTGTTGTTAGCAACTAATGCAGGCATGAGTGCCTCGATAAATTTTGCATGATAGCTTGCTAGTTTAACGTTGAGGCGTTGAATTTCGATAAGCGTATAGCAAAGTTCATCTGTGATTTGAGCAAGACCTACATTTGCTGTGTGCTTGCATAGATCAAGTGTTAATTCCAAGGTGTTTATTAAATTAAATAACTTATTTTTATCTTTTATAAATTCATTAAATAATTTTTGAATAGCTAACGCTTGTTTGTATTCAAATTTAAAAGCAGCATGCTCGGATAGGCCGGCAATAAAATCATCTAAGCTGTAACCGGCCAGGCCATCCTCGTAACCCGTGCTAGCAAAAGCTTTAAATAAAACTGTTGGATAGGGATTTTCAAATTGTTTAATAGCATCCATGTTTTGATTAAGCGGATCATTCTTTTTTGCGAGCGTAAAATCGCCGGGTTTAATATTGCAAACAAGTTTAATCATTGCATCGATTGTGCGATTGATGAATTGCTTAGAATCGTGAGTGATTTTGGCAATATCATCGCGTGCTTGCGTTAATAAATTATCTTTGGCTAAAATATCAGCTTCATCCGCAGTTAAGGCGCTCAATCTAGTATTGATCATTACAATCACATTACGTAACGATATATAAGTAGAGTTATTGGAGCGTGAAGCTAGTACCTCTTTATTGTTGCTGATGACTTGAATGAACTCTTTTAAATGAGCAAGTTGCTGCTCATAGGCTTGCTGATCATTTGCCATCGCGGCGCGTGCAGCGGCTTCAATCTTTCTACCAAGGAAAATATTCACTAAATATTTAGGATCGTTAATAGTGCCATCATCACGGTGACTAAAAGGGCGACTGTCTTTGTCGTCTTGATATTTGCAGCATTCGTTATAAAGATCCTGCAATGTTGATAATCGCGCGTTTAACACGGCATTGGCGGGGTGATGTAATTCGTCTTGAAATGTAATAGGCGTAAGATAAGCCAGATTGAAGGCGGTAACTTTTTCGTTACCATAAAATTTTTCTACTAAATAATCTTTTAAAGTAGTGATGCATTCGTAGATAAACATAGCAGGAACAGCACTTGCGCCAGCCACCGCACCAACCACTGCATTACCCGCAGCAGCAGCGCCATTATCCATCATTTGCGCGCCTAGATGTTCTTCAGCTTGCGGTTGATGAATGACGAAGCTCGCGTTTAAGCTCTGCGGCCGAACGCGCTCGTAATCTTCAATTAGGGTGTTAATAATAGGGGTTAATTCAATCGTTACTACGCGACTATTCGCCATCTCTCACTACCTCGTTTTGTGTGCTCAGGGCACTCTAATAATACGAGGTAGTTTAAGGGGTATAGCTTAAGGGAATATTATTACTTACCGGATCTCTTACGTTCATGTTCCTTAAGGAATTTTTTGCGCACGCGGATCGACTGAGGAGTCACTTCGACCAATTCATCCTCTTCAATAAACTCTAACGCTTGTTCCAAAGACATGATAATAGGAGGGGTTAACAGAATATTTTCATCAGTACCCGCCGCACGAATATTGGTAAGCTGCTTAGCTTTGCAAACATTCACTACTAAATCATTGTCGCGAGAATGTAAACCAACCACCATACCTTCATACACCTCGGTTTGTGGGTGAATAAACATACGTCCACGTTCTTGCAAATTGAATAGCGAATAACCTAAAGCAACACCCTGCATATTCGAAATTAACACCCCATTTTGACGATGTGGAATGTCACCTTTAGCAGCAGCATAATGACTAAATACGTGGTGTATCATACCGGTACCGGATGTCATGGTAAGAAAATCGGTATGAAAGCCAATTAATGCACGAGACGGAATAATATAATCTAATCGCACACGGCCTTTATCATCCGACATCATATGTTTCAAATCACCACGGCGAGCGCCTAAGCGTTCCATGATGCCACCTTGATATTCGGTCGGTACGTCAATTGCAAGCGTCTCATACGGCTCGTGAACTTCACCATCAACTACCTTGGTGATTACCTCAGGACGCGACACGGCCAATTCAAAGCCCTCACGACGCATGTTTTCAATGAGGATCGATAAATGCAATTCACCACGGCCAGAAACTTTGAATTTGTCTGGATCGCCCGTGTCTTCCACACGTAAAGCAACGTTGTGCATTAATTCTTGATATAAACGTTCGCGAATTTTACGACTAGTGACAAACTTGCCTTCTTTGCCAGCAAAAGGCGAAGTGTTTACTTGGAATGTCATGCTCACAGTCGGTTCATCAACCATTAAAGCCGGCAGCGCTTCAATGTTAGCTGGATCGCACAGGGTGTCCGAAATTTTTAATTCATCAATACCGGAAATAGCCACGATGTCGCCTGCATCAGCAGAAGGTACTTCAGTACGGTCTAAACCTAAATAACCCATTACTTGTAAGATGCGACCTTGGCGTGTTTTGCCTTCGCGATCAATGACCGAAACCGGCATATTAGTTTTAACGCGACCGCGCTTGATACGGCCAACGCCGATCATGCCGACATAGCTGGAATAATCAAGCGTACTGATTTGCATTTGGAAAGGACCATCCAGATCCACTTCAGGTGCCCGCACATGCTTCACAATTGTTTCAAACAATGGATTCATGTTCTCGCTAGCTTGCGCTAAATCGAGTGTCGCGTAACCCAAGAGTGCAGAAGTGTAGATCACGGGGAAGTCGAGTTGTTCGTCGGTTGCGCCTAAGTTTACGAATAAATCAAATACTTGATCCATTACCCAATCAGGACGTGCACCAGGACGGTCAACTTTATTGATTACAACAATAGGTTTCAAACCAAAGTTAAAAGCTTTTTGTGTTACAAAGCGCGTTTGTGGCATCGGGCCATCTACGGCGTCTACCAATAAGCAAACAGAATCGACCATCGATAAAATTCGTTCGACTTCGCCACCGAAGTCCGCGTGACCGGGGGTATCAACGATATTAATACGATAATCATTCCAACGAATGGCGGTGTTCTTAGCTAAAATGGTAATGCCGCGTTCGCGTTCAAGATCGTTACTATCCATCACCCGTTCAGTATTGGTGACTTTTTTAGATAAGCTTGAAGTTTGTTGTAATAGCTTATCCACCAAAGTGGTTTTGCCATGGTCAACGTGGGCAATGATTGCAATATTTCTTAATTGTTCAGACACAAATTATTCCTCGTAAACAAAATGCTGTGCAGCGGCGTGTTCTTCTGGGGTGTTAATTTCAAGGGTGCGACTTTCGGTTAAGCACACCCGTATTTTGTAACCATGTTCCAATACGCGCAATTGTTCTAAGCTTTCAGCTAATTCTAATGGTGTTTGCGGTAGTGTTTTGTAATGTAGTAAAAAATCGCGACGGAAAGCATATAAACCCATATGGTGGAACACGGGTGCTTTCGTATCAGTGCGCGGATAGGGAATGGGTGAGCGAGAAAAATAAATGCTATTGCCAGATAAATCGGTAATGACTTTTACCGCGCCCGCATCATGCATTTTTTCTGGCATGAGTGGGTAGGCAAGGGTTGTCATCTCGGGATTGTCACCCATGAGCCATGGTGTGACTAGCTGTTCTAACATGTGCGGTCTAATAAAAGGTTCATCACCTTGTAGATTAATGACGACATCCATTTCTGGGTAATGTTCAGCAACAGCAGCGACGCGTTCTGAGCCAGTTGAAATGGCGGGGTCAGTCATATGAACTTTGCCACCAATGGAAGTGACAAGCTGCGCGATTTCATCGCTATCAGTTGCAACAATCACATCGCTTAATAGGGGGCAGCGTTTAGCGTTCTCATATACCCATTGAATCATAGGCTTACCTTGAATAGGCAATAGCGGTTTACGCGGTAGACGCGTAGATTGGATTCGGCTGGGTATGACGCATAGTATTTTCATAAGGCCGGCTATGTTAATTGATAGTGTCTAAATTAGCAAGTTATAGTAGTATTACTTATATTTTATACCTAACTTGTATGCTGATGTTTCAAAAGGAGTTTGAAGATGGGGGCAGTAAAAAATAGTTTCTTTGTATTTGCGGCAATGTTGGTAGCAAATGGAACCCTGGCTGCGACGTCTAATACCACACAAATTACCAAATCTGTCCCGATTAAACCGGTACCGATCAAGGCGATTGCCGTTCCCGCTCCCACGCAGAAAGTTGCTGCAGTAACACCCGCAGTGAAAACCATCGCCACGGCACAAAAACCGTTAGGCCCCGTTTATGCAGATACGTCATCCGGGCCAGGCGGCGAAGTGAATACCGATGTTGCTTACGAATCTGTTTTACCTAAAGATGCCCAAATAGTCGCGGGGGATCCCAATAAAAACGAATTTTTTATTGTAGCGGCGGAGGATGCTGCCAAGATTAGACAATTGATCGACCATACTAAACCTGGCACAGAAGTGGCGGTCAATAATCTTAAAAGTAAGCAACCCATTGTGAAAGTGAAGTTAGATGAAAACAATTCCAGCTTGGTTAGTATGGATGTGGTTTCAAGCGTTAAGGAAGTTGCGCAAGATGCAATGCCGCCATCAGTACGTATGACAGATAAAGATGAAGTCATGTCGATCTTCAGCAAAAACCAAATTACACCAGTCGGTAGTAAGGCGGTCGCGGTTGCGATACCGAAAACTAAAGTCGAACCTGAAGAAAGCGAAAATAAACCGATGATGAAACTGTTAGCGGCGGAAGATGAATCTGTTCCAGTTAAGCAAGCTGCGCCGTTTACTAAAGAAGTGATTAACCCCTTAGAAACAACATCAATGGTTAAACCAAGAAATCCAGTATTGATACCAGATAGAGTAGTGGCAAAAGAAGTTGTTACCCCGCCGGTTGAGAAACCTATCCAGTTGCCGTTAGCTTCTAAAGAAACAGCACCAACATTGGAAATGTTATTGCAGAGGGTGGCCACTGGCGGTGTCATCTACAAAGCACCGGTTACCAAAAAAGTTGCTAGCAAGAAAGTTCCTGTGAAAACAGTTGCGGTAAAAGCGACGACAAGTAATAAGGTTGCGGCTAACAAGGTTGCAGTTAAGAAGGTTGCGGCTAAGAAGGTTACGCCTAAAGCCCTCGCTAGCAAATCAATTGTGAAGACATCAAGGATCGCTTCGAAATCTACAGTTGGCAAAATCATACCTTACGAGCAAATTGCGCCAACGAGTAAAAAGACCAAAAGTTGGAGCGTTAAGCATGACATCGCTTCGGCAGCGGCGAAAAAGCCAATCATTAGAAAAAAGACGATCAAGCTGGGTGAGGTGAAGAGTTATTCGGATTACCTATAGACATAAACACCCTCTAAATAAAAAGGCCTTGCTATTGCAAGGCCTTTTTTTCGAAGGCTACAGTTAAGCAGCTTTCTTCTTTCTTCCGCGACGTTTTTTTGGAGCAGCTGAAGCTTTCTTAGCTTTACGACGACGCGTGGTGCGCTTCTTCATCGTCTTCTTAGCTTTGGTAGCCTTAGCTTTCTTTGCAACTTTTCTCTTGCGAGGTTTTGCAACTTTAGCCTTTGTCGCTCTTTTCTTTGCTCTTGCCATGAGTGTTTCCTTCCTATTGTTAACAATGAATAAATTTAACACTAGCATTTGAAAAAGTATAGAACTATTAGGGATATTACTAATTCGTGTCGGATGATAGATAGGTACAGTGAACTGAATGCGAATTTTATTTTAACAATGTAATGATTATTACGAAATAGAAATTAAAAAACGATTATAGAATGCGTTCATCATTTTTAATATCGACATAATAACAAAATGCATTTTTAGCCTGTTTTTTTGCATGATACATCGCAATGTCTGCGTGGTTTCTGAGTTCTTCTGTGTTAATTCCATCCTGTGGATAGACGCTAATACCGATGCTAAAAGTTTGTTGAATGGTAATGTGATTGATAACCACTGGGGCAGAGAGTGCATATAAAATTTTATTTGCGATTTGGTCCAAAATGTCTCTTTGGGTGGATTCGGTCATCAAAATATAGAACTCGTCACCCGAAATTCGTGCAGCAGTTGCTTTGTTATGGATGGCATATTGCAATCTGGCGGCAGTCACAATCAGGAATTGATCCCCAATATCGTGGCCGTGGTTGTCGTTAATCGATTTGAAATGATCCGCATCTAAAAACATAATGGCAAACGATGATTTTTTCTCCTCGGATTCAAGAAAAGTCTTTCGTAGCAGTTCATTGAATGATTGACGGTTGGGTAATCCGGTTAACGTGTCATAGTAGGCCATTTGGCGTAAGGTTTGTTTATCTTCAATTAATTTGGTTTCAACTTCCTTCTGGCGCGAGATTTCATGATAAAGATTCTTATTAAGCTGCGCGATTTGTTCTAACGCATCAGTACGTTGCTTAATACGACCCCTGAGTTGGTCTTGAGAGTAGTCTATTAACTCCATCAACGAATTAATAGCTTCCGCCATATGAGTGATTTCATCATTGCCTTTAATCAAGATATGATTGCCAAATTTATTTTCCGAATTAATATCGACGACTTGTTTACTGATGTTTAACACGCGTTTCAAGATCAGCTTTTCCAATAATAGCCAGATGGCAAGAATAAAGATTAAACCGATCAGCGATATAATTTTCTGATACTCATGAATGGTCTTAAGCCCCTCGTTGTAGACCAATCGTGATGATTGGATTCTCAGTACGCCGATGGGATGTTTATTGATGTCATAAATGAATGTATAGCCATACAAGAGATGCTGATTGACGATGCAAAGGTAATACGGTTCGCCGGCATTCAAATGTGTAAGAGCGGTACGGATGTCGCTGTCTTGTGGTTTGGCTGGTAGTGGGGTCAGGCTGATTTTTGTATCGGTCAGCGTGGATATTTCAGCTAGCTGTTGATTATTGAAATAAGAAGCCATTACTAAGGTGCCTATAATGGGGCCTTGGTTTTTGCTAGTCACGATAGGACCCGCGCTTAGCATGATATAACCTTCGGGGGTCTCAAGGATGCCGGTGTTGATAGCGTTAAGCGTATTCATTTGTGAGAAGGATTTATCTGCTTCTAGTTTTTGAATGGTGTCTGCAGGAACCGCAACAAATTTTTTCGTTTTTAAGTTATAATTGCTACCATAAAAGAGTTTTCCCTTCGTATCAAAAAACAAGATCAAACTAATATTTGCATTGACGAACGTGCTGGGGGCGAGATTAGAATCAATGAAGGTTTGGTTTTTATCTTGCATGAATTTGTAAGCATCATCCCAGATGGACCAATCACCATCTAATACTTTTAAAGAAGTTTGAAAGTTATTGAGTGTTCTGCTGACGCGCTGAATATTTTTAATCGCCTCACCCTTTTCGATAGCCTGATAGTCATCAATAAGAATTGAGTTTGAATAAAAATAACTGAGGATTCTAATGGCCGCCCAAACGCCAAATAAAATGAGGAGCATTTTAGTGCGCAATTTCATGGCTAATTTCATGGCAAATTTAGCTCCTTATATTAATAGGATACTCCTTAAGGGTAGGGAGCTATATTAGGGGGCTCCCTTAAAGCCCGCATTATTGTTAGACTAGCACTATATTAATCTCCTTATGCAGGCTAACTTTATGATTATACAACCAAAAATTCGAGGCTTTATTTGCACCACCGCTCATCCTGTAGGTTGCTTTAAGGCAGTTTCTGAACAAGTCGACTATGTTCAGGCCAGAGGGCCATTTTCCGGGCCTAAGCGCGCATTAGTAATTGGAGCCTCTACAGGTTATGGCTTGGCCAGTCGCATTGTGGCGACCTTTGGTGCCGGTGCTAAGACAATTGGCGTGTTCTTTGAGAAAGAAGCAGATGATAAGCGCACTGCTTCTCCGGGTTGGTACAATTCCGCCGCGTTTGAAGAATTGGCGCACCGTGCGGGTTACTATGCTAAAAGTTTAAATGGCGATGCGTTTTCAACTGAGATGAAACAACGTGCGGCGAATTTAATTCGCGAAGATTTGGGTCAAGTAGATTTAATTGTTTATAGCCTCGCTTCCCCTCGTCGTATTCATCCAACCACAGGCGAAACATTTTCTTCTGTACTTAAACCCATCGGCGCGCCGTTTACTGGAAAAACGATCGATGCATTTCGTGGTGAAGTAAAAGATGTCACGATCGAACCCGCTACCGCTGATGAAGTGAAGAACACAGAAGCAGTCATGGGTGGGGAAGATTGGGAGATGTGGATTGATTTTCTTGCTGAAAATAACTTATTAGCGCCGGGTGTAAAAACCGTTGCTTATACTTATCTCGGTCCCAAATTAACGCACGACATTTACAAAAATGGCACCATTGGCAAAGCGAAAGAACATTTAAAAGCAAGTTCAGATAAATTAAATAAGAAATTAAGTCACATGGGTGGCGAAGCAGTCATCTCCGTTGATAAAGCAGTTGTGACGCAAGCGAGCGCTGCTATTCCTGTTGTGCCGTTATACATCTCAATTTTATTCAAAATTATGAAAGCCAAAGGCTTGCATGAAGGTTGTATTGAGCAAATTGATCGTTTATTCAAAGAACATCTTTATGCTGCCAACCCATTACCGCGTGATGAAGAAGGTTATATTCGTGTTGATGATCTGGAAATGCAGCCAGAGATTCAGCAACAAATAGCGGCTATTTGGCCAGACGTCACCTCCGAAAATGTCATGTCGTTAACCGACTTGACGGGTTACCGTGACGACTTTTATAAATTATTTGGATTTAATATGTCGGGAGTGGATTACACAGCGGAGGTCAATCCGATTGTTAACATTCCGTCATTGAGTATATGATATCCCATCAAGGCAAAAGGAAGCGCTATGTTACGAAAGTTACTTTATACGGCAATTATTTATGTTCTTAGCTTGGCAGTAGCCAATGCAGGTTCGTTGTGTCCTGGTTCTTTCTATGTGGCGCCGACGATTGTTTATCAAACCATGTCATTGCCGGGTATTGGTTACAACGGTATCGCGCCACGTTTAACCTTGGGTTATGAAGACATGTTAACGCCGGTTATTTATACCGCAGCGGAAATTTTCACTAACCCTACCACCATTAAAGTTTATAACAATCCCAATAACATGGGCAGTTTGCGCGTCACTTACAGTTATGGCGCAAGTATTTTGCCGGGTATTAGTTTTGCGGATAATGTTACCGTTGGTTATATACGTTTAGGGGTGATTAAAACCCGATTTGATAACCTGGGTAAAATTAGGAGTGGTTTTCAATACGGTGTGGGGGTGAAGTGGGGGTTGAATGATCTCTGGAGTGTGCGCGGCGAATATTCGTATACCAAATATAATAATATCGTGAATTTTGGTCATCCCGACTCCAACACCTATAGTATTGGATTGATGTATAGCTTTGCCTAAAAGGGAAGATGTATGAGGCTTACAAGTGCTACGCTCGCTCTTTTGCTGTGCGCCGTGACGACAGGCTGCGTGAATGTAGCAACAACGGGTGCGCAAGCTTTATATAATCATCATAGCATTCAAAAAAGTATTAATGATCAGATGACCACCTTGCATGTTTACCAAGCACTCAATGATAAAAACGATGATTTTAAAGGTGTGAATATTTCAGTCGCGACTTACAACAGTGAAGTATTGCTCACGGGTCAAGTGCGTAATGCTTGGCAAAGAGACAAGCTAGAAAATATGGTGAAGAATATGTCGGGCGTGCAGCATATTTATAATCTTGTTTCTATCTCTAACCCATCGTCTTCATTAACTCGAGTAAGTGATGCGTGGATTACTGCGAAGGTCAAAGCAAAATTGATTGCTTCTTTTGATTTGGATGCAACTCAAGTGAAGGTTTTAACCGAAAATGGCACCGTTTACTTGATGGGTATACTGCAGCCTGATGAAGCTCAAGCTGCAGTTGATCTTGCTCGCACAACAGATGGTGTGCAGGGTGTCGTGAAAGTATTTTCGTATATTAAGATTTCGCATACTGCGTAACAAACAATTCCATCACAAATTTCGCAATCAATTGATGAGTGGCCGCTGTAGGATGAACATGATCCCAGAATAGATATTCATTGGGATTAGAACAAAAATCCGACTCATCATTCTCTGCAAGCGAAATACGATAAGCTTCTCGCACAGAAGGATAACGACGTAAATCAATGTTATGACCTTTAATGCTAAGTGTATCAGCATTATTATCAGTACCTGTTGTTCCATAACCACCCATGTAGCAGGGCAAGCTAACATTTTTGTAATTATATTTTTCTGGGTTTTGAATAATATCGTTAAAAATGGGTATTAAATCATACGGTGTAAATTCAATTTCAGGATGTTGTAAGGATAGTTGCGCTATCATGCGAGATAATTTCTGGTTATGCATCGTAGATAAAAATGACAAACGTTTTATAAATGCATTGCCGCCTTCTTTAGCGGTGGGTGTTTCACCTAAATCAGGTAAGTTAATAATTAAGAAATGACGCGCGCCATCTTTGATAAGGCGCTCAACACCTTGTTGAATAAACTTGATCGCATTGTCTGTGACAACTTCTGCATCTTCATTAGGGCGACCTGTGAGATAATCGTTACTGCCAATCCACAGCACAAATAAATTATTTTTAGCAGCTTCACCGTGTGTTGGATCTTGTTCTAGATAATTATTTATTTCCCAAGATAATGAAACTAAACCGCCAGAACCATTTTCAGTCGCATCGGATGCCCAGGCGAGTGCGAAAGCATAATCAGTAAATTGTAATTTAGAAGTGATATCTAATTTTAAATTTTTAGCGAGCAATTCTATCCATACTGGTCCATTAGAAAAACGACCTTTGAAATAAGGCGGTTCTTTTGGAATGGATTTGTCAGTCATCTCAAAAAAATTGCCGTTATCGGACAAGCTGTCGCCGAATACAACAATCTTATCAATAGTCCGTGCTTCTGCGGCGCACGATATAAAAAAGTAAAGCACACAACGTAACTAACTTTTTAGTGAGGGTTGAAAACATGGGATGTACTCTTATAGTTGAGAATGTTTAAGGATGAATTATAAAGGCGTAAAGCAAGATGATCAAGATGGGGTGATCATTTCTCGCTCATCAAAAACAAAACAACCACCTTGGTAGTGGGCGCCGCCTGTTTGCTCAAAATATTTTAATATGCCGCCATCTAATTGATAAACATTGTCGAAACCTAAATTTTGCATATGTAGCGCAGCTTTTTCACAGCGTATGCCGCCAGTACAAAACATGACAATAGGCTTGTCTCGAGCAACTTGTTTAACAGCTTCAGGAAATTCGGAAAAATCATTTAAATGTAAATTTACCGCATTTTTGAATGTACCGTATTGCACTTCAAACTCATTACGCGTATCGAGCACAGTAATGTCGCGATTTTCATCCAACCATTGTTTAAATTCAGTAGCAGAAATGGCGGGCGCACGTTTTTCGGTGGGTTTAATTTCAGCATGACGCATGGTGATAATTTCTTTTTTTATTTTTACTTTCATGCGTTGAAAAGGCTGCTTATCCGAAAAGCTCACGCGAAAATCCATATCGGCAAAGGGCGTGTCATTTGCCAAATAATTTCTAAACGTCTGGATATTTTCTGCGGTGCCGGCTAAGAAAATATTAATGCCTTCTGGGCCTAATAGAATCGTCCCTTTGAGCGCAAGTGATTGACACAGTGATAAAAAATCACTGCGTAAGGTGTCTAGCGCAACAAGGGATATGAATTTGTATCCAGCGATATTCGTTATTTTCATGCCGCCAATTTACTGCAGAAT